>Ga0209992_10002843_pt1 | contig 15288 bp, 16 predicted proteins | sample 2SBtaG_2_FD_182564 | JGI IMG/M metagenome (GOLD analysis project Ga0209992, IMG submission 182564) | Deep subsurface microbial communities from Kolumbo volcano to uncover new lineages of life (NeLLi) - 2SBTROV12_ACTIVE470 metaG (SPAdes)... | ecosystem: Environmental > Aquatic > Marine >... | reverse complement strand
AAGTTCTCAATAATGAACAATTTGCAAAAGAAATAAACATCAATGCAACGCCTTCATTTCTAATATTCAATGATAATGAAGTTTATAGAATAGTTGGAGCTCAGCCGTTCGAACAATTTGAGCAGATATTCCAAGAACTCAGAACTTTAGGATGAGCAATTATTCATATAATCACTATAAACTCTAGTATTGGATTTTCTGACCATATTTGCCTTGTAGGTCATTATAGAGTTTTGTTCTATCTAATTTGATCTTTTTAGATTCATCATACATTTTTGTAAAAAAGCACCCAAGAACACGTATCCCATTTTCATCAAAAAATCGTACACTGTAACTAGTTCTTTCTGGCTTTTCTTCCACAATGAATTCTGCATTTTTAATCATATCATTATTAACATGCATGTGGCAGGGGCCATCATTTTCCCCTATAGTAATCCAGTGTTCCTTTTGTTTAATTGAGAGGGAATTACTTCTCATTTCGCTTGTTACTCCATTACTTTTTACTATCATTAATACATCATCAACTTGAATAATATCTGCAAGTAGATCTTTTAACATTCTATTTTTAATGGTCTACTCTTTAGTTAAGATTTTCTTATTGAAATTGACTTAACTAATAACTTAATATTCTATCTTAAGGAGAATTAGAAAATGGGAAAATTTGAAGTTCAAAATGTAGATTCTGTAAGAATGTACAAGATTAGAAAAACACTGGAAGAATTAACTCAGCATTCAGGTCGCGGTACAGAACTAATCACAGTGTACATTCCAAAAGGTCAACAACTTCATGAAGTAATGACACAGTTGAGAGAAGAACAGGGTACCGCAGACAACATAAAATCCGATTTAACAAGAACACACGTCGTAGATTCACTATCCAAAGTACTTCAGAGATTAAAACTATACAAAAAGACGCCGGAAAAAGGATTAGTGGTATTCTGCGGTGCACTTCCAAGAGAAGGGGGAGGACCGCCGGGAAGTGAAATTGTAAAAATATACGAGATAGACCCGCCCAAAGATTTGACCACATCATTATACCGATGTGATGATCATTTTCATACTGACATTCTAAAGGATATGTTGCAAGATGACAACATTATTGGATTATTAGCAATTGATGCCAAAGATGCAGGATGGGGATTATTACATGGAGATAAACTAGAAGTTTTAAAACAAACAGGTTCAGGGGTTGCAGGAAAACATAGACAAGGCGGACAATCAGCAAAACGATTTCAGAAATTAAGAGAAATGGAATTACAGTATTACTTCAATAGAGTTGCAGAAATAACTAGAGAATATTTTATTGATATTTATCAAGTAAAAGGGCTAATAGTTTCAGGTCCAGGTCCAACAAAAGAAGAATTTGTAAATAAAGAATATCTAGAATATAGATTACAAAATAATATAATTGCTACAATCGATGCATCATATTCAGGAGCAGAAGGAATTAGAGAGGCATTTGCAAAATGTTCAGATATTTTATCAAACTTTAGAATGGTTGAAGAGAAAAAAATAATTGAGAAATTGTTTCAGGAAGTTAATACAAATTCAGGATTAGGAAGTTATGGTCTAAAAGAAGTAATTGAGATGTTAAAAAATAACATTGCAGAAATGATAATTATCTCAGATGACATCAATATGAGCCGAATTGAAAAAACATGTAAAAGATGTTCAAATGTGGAAGATGAACTTGTTGAACAAGGAAAGAGAATTGCAAGAAAGACAGAAATGAAGAGTATAGCATGTTCCGAGTGTAAAGCGATGGATTCTGAAATCAGTGATCAAGATCTTATTGATTACATTGCACTAATTGCATCGAAAACAGGAACTAAGGTTGAAGTTGTTTCAGGAAAAACAGAACACGGGGTAATGTTAGGTAGTTTAGGAAATATAGCAGCCATACTTCGTTATAATCCAAACCGTAGTTAGAAAGAATTTTTAATTTTTTGTTGTAATTCTAGCAATTCATCATTTGAAGGAATTTCTCTCTTGGTCCACATTGTTGCTTTATCGGCATATCGAGGAATAATGTGTACATGTACATGAGGAACAATTTGTTTTGCCTCTTTGCCATTATTTTGTGCAATACTAAATGCAACTGCACCTGTAGCCTTAAGAATTGCATTTGCGATTTGAGGAACTAACGAGAATAATTCAGCTACCTCATTTTTTGGCATGTCTATAATTTTTTCATACGGTTTTTTTGGTATAACGAGAGAATGACCTGTATCGATTGGATATTTATCTAAAATTGCAACGTGTTTTTCATCTTCAAAAATAATGAAACCAGGTAATTTTCCTTCAATTATATCAGTAAATATCGTCGCCACAACAAGAATAAACTCGTAGATAGTATAAACGATATTGATTTATTTGGTTGATAAATTTGAAATGAACAATGGGCAAAAATAGACGAGAAAAGAGAGAGGAAGAACGTGAAGGTTTTGCAAGTAAGAGAACAGCACAATATAGATCTAGAAATCTTAAAGCTTTGGGTATTTTATCAGTAATCGGAGTAATTGTTTCATTTGCCTGTTATGAGTTTGTCACATCAACTAATAATATTCCAGGCGCTCCACTAAATGCTGGAAAATTAGGGGATGAACACATCCATGCATCATTATTGGTTAAGATCTTTGGCGATAAATTTGATTTTACAACTCCAAATTATCAAGTAAAAACAAGCTGGATTCATTTTGAGAATCAAGATGGAGATACGATACACAGACATTCAACAGGGGTAGAACTTGAATTCTTATTTAATTCTATGAAGATTGCAATGGATGATGAATGTTTTGTTTTCCCTGATGGAAGACAATTTTGTACAAATAATGATTATACTTTACAATTCTACATCAATCAACAAAAAGTTGATGATTTACGAATGTATGTTATACAAGAAGATGATAGAATTCTAATCACATATGGAAATGAAGATCAAGAAACGATAGACAAACAACTAGCAGAGTTAAATGCACAAGCAATCAATAGATTGTGAGCAAAATGAAAATTTCAAGTAGAAATGTTGTTGAGGGTACAGCTCGAGCACCACATCGTGCAATGTATAAAGCCATGGGCTTAACGAATGAAGATTTAAGCAAATCATTTGTCGGAGTTAGTCATACAGGAAATGAAGCAACACCATGTAACATTCATCTTCCAAATCTTGCACAACAAGCAAAACAAGGAGTAAGTGAAGGAGGTGCAACTCCAAGAGAATTTAGTACGATTGCAGTTAGCGATGGTATTGCAATGGGTCATGAGGGAATGAAATCATCATTAATCAGTAGAGAAATTATTGCAGATTCAATTGAATTAATGGTTAGAGCACATCAATATGATGCACTGGTAGGGATAGCAGGGTGTGACAAAAGTCTTCCCGGAACCATGATGGGAATGATAAGACTCAACATACCGTCAGTGTTTGTTTATGGCGGAACAATTATGCCAGGAATGTTAGACGGACGAGAATTAACAGTAGTTGATGTTTATGAAGCAGTTGGTTCATACGATGCAGGTAAAATTACTGCAGAAGAATTAGAAAATATTGAAAATGTAGCATGCCCTAATGCAGGTTCTTGTGGAGGAATGTTTACAGCAAATACAATGGCATCAATTTCTGAAGCTATCGGATTATCATTACCCGGCAGTGCTAGTCCTCCGGCAGAAGACGACAGAAGAGATAAGATCGTATTTGAAACAGGGAAAGCATGTACAAAATTACTGAAATTAGGCATAAAACCACTGGATATTGTAACATTTGAAGCATTTGAAAATTCTATTACAATGTTAAATGCAGTAGGAGGATCAACCAATGGTATTTTACATTTGTTAGCAATGGCAAATGAAGCAGGAATTAATCTAACATATGATGATTTTGAAAGAATTAGAAAAAAAACCCCACATCTTGCAGATATGAAACCTGGCGGAAATTATGTAATGAATAGTTTAGATAAAATTGGAGGAATTCCATTGATTATGAAAAAATTGTTAGACAAAAATTTGATACATGGAGATGCAATTACTGTTACAGGAAAAACAATTAAACAAAATTTGGAAGAGTTATCAATTATAGAAGTTCCAGAACAACAAATTGTTAAAACTGTAGAACAGCCAATACATGAAGTTGGAACAGCAGTTATTCTAAAAGGGACATTAGCCCCTGAAGGAGGAGTGATCAAAACAGCTGGAGTTGAAATGACAGAGTTCACAGGAATTGCCAAAGTTTATGACAGAGAGGAATTTGCATTTGAAGCTGTTTCAAAAGGAGAAGTTGATGAAGGGGATGTAGTAGTTATCAGATATGAAGGACCGAAAGGAGGTCCAGGAATGAGAGAAATGCTTTCAACTACTGCCGCACTAGTAGGTCAAGGACTTGGGAAAAAAGTTGCAATGGTAACTGACGGTAGGTTTTCAGGCGGAACACGCGGATTCATGGTAGGACATGTTGCACCCGAAGCATTTGTTGGCGGACCTATTGCATTAGTGAAAAATGGAGATAAAATATCAATAAATTTAGAAGATAATTCCATAAATCTAGATGTATCAGAAGATGAGTTAGCAACTAGAAAAGAACAATGGAGAAGGCCAGAACCAAATTATTCTACAGGTGCTCTTGCAAAATTTGCATCACTAGTAGGATCTGCAGCAAATGGTGCAATTACAAAACCAGCACAATACTAATTATTCAAAATGTTTTTCGCACAACATTATATTCTTAGAATCTAAAGTTTTTGCAGTTAATGAAGTACCATCCTCAATTCCTTTCTTACAAACATAACAACTCATTTCATGAGCGTCAGTTCTCAAAAAGACAGGTTCTGTTTTGAAAACAAAATCTTGAATTAGAGATGATTTTCCAGAATAAATTAACTGGCTCATACTATTCTTACACAACCATTTGATATAAATGTACCGTACTATAAGGTACTATTCATAACAAATCAATGCTATCTGCTAAAGGTATTGGATAACTTTAGCAAGGTTTTCAAACCAATTAGTTGTGAATGAATAGCAACTCTTTGTACATGATTGCTGATTGAATTCATAGCAAGTCTAGAAGAAACAGATCTAATTATGGATCGCTCAATTTTATTAGATCAACGTGTTAAACACACTTTAAATATTGAGATTTTTGTTTAGAATTATGAATGGTGACCGTCTTTGGACATTCAGACACTCCTAAGATAATTCCTCTAGTGTATACTGAAACTCAGCCATTTGAAGTTTATAATAAAATCTCAAGAAATTATACACATTCATTTTTGTTTGAATCATTAGAAGGTCCAGATGAACTTGCAGAAACATCCATCATGGGATTCAATCCAGAATTAATTGTAAAAGGTTACTTCGATAGAGTTACAATTCAAGACAGAGATGGAAAGATTGAAACAATTGAAACCATTTCACCTCTAGAAGAAATTAAGAAATTGATGAAAAAAACAGAAGACATGTCTTATCGGTATTTAGGCGGAGCGGTAGGTAACATTGACTATGAAGCAATAGAACAATTTGAAAGCGGGATGAAGTTCAAAATGCATCTTGATAAACCAATTATGGAATTTGGAATATACAATGACGGAATCCTTTATGATAATAAAAAGAAACAATTCTTTTATTTTTTCTATGATGAAGACAGAAGAGATAAAATAATGAAAACAGAAGGAGAAATCGGTAAATTTGAAATTTCAGGCATGATGCCAAATCTGAATAAAGAGGAATTTGAGAAAATTGTAACAAAAGCAAAAGAATATGTTCACAGTGGAGATGTATTCCAAGTTGTACTTTCTAGAAAATTTTCTTTCAAAGGAAAAGGAGATTATCTTAAAGTATATGAAAAACTTCGAAGATTAAATCCATCCCCATACATGTTCCATCTTAAAATGAATGACAGTACAATAATAGGTTCAAGCCCAGAGATGTTAATTCGTGTCACGGGAAAAGATATCGAGACATTTCCTATAGCAGGTACAAGAAAAATCACGGATGATCAGGATGAAAATGAAAAAATGCGGTTGGAGCTTATCAATGATGAAAAAGAACTCGCAGAACATACAATGCTTGTTGATTTAGGCAGAAACGATATTGGAAGAGTTTGTGATTATGGAACGGTTCACGTTAAAGATCTCATGCAAGTCAAAAAATTCAGTCATGTCCAGCACATAGTAACACATGTTGTTGGCAAAATGAATGAAAAATACGACATGTATGATGCGTTTAAAGCTGTATTCCCAGCAGGTACCGTATCAGGTGCTCCAAAAATTAGAGCGATGGAAGTGATAGATGAGCTTGAGCCAGAATCTAGAGGTGGGTATGCTGGTGCGGTAGGTTATTTTTCATTTAATGGATGTTGTGATTTTGCAATAGCAATTAGAAGTATTTTTGCAGAAAAAAATGTAGGCTTTGTACAGGCAGGTGCAGGAATTGTGTTTGATTCAATTGCGAAAAATGAATTCAAAGAAACAGAACATAAAGCAAATGCCATGATTACTGCACTAAAGGAGGCTTCAAAATGAAATTTCTAATTATCGATAATTATGATTCCTTTGTGTACAATATTGCTCAAAGATTAGGTGAATTAGGAATTACATCAGATGTAATAAGAAATGATAGAATAACAATCAAAGATATTGAAGAATCAAATTATGATGCAATAATAATATCGCCAGGACCAGGAACACCCGATGATGAAAAATACTTTGGAATATGTAAGAAAGTAATTACCGAACTTGGACCTACAAAACCAATTTTAGGAGTTTGCTTAGGACATCAGGGAATAATTTCATGTTTTGGAGGAAAGGTCGTCAATGCAGAAAATATTCGTCATGGAAAAACAAGTCAAGTGAAACATACTGATGAATCATTATTTGTAGGAGTAAAAAATCCGTTTAGAGCAACGAGATATCACTCACTTGTAGGAGAAAAAACAATCATACCAGAGTCGTTAAAAATTACTGCAGTTGCAGAAGATGATGGGGAGGTGATGGGTGTAAGTCATAAAGAATATCTAATTGAAGGAGTTCAATTCCATCCTGAATCAATATTAACAGATGAAGGATCAAAGATATTTGCAAATTTCATAAAAAAGGTAGAAGAACATGAAAAAAATTAACACAGATTTAACATTTGATGAAATGTCATCAGTGATGAGCGAAATCCTAAATGGAAAAAATAGTGATGAAGAAATTGCAAAATTTCTCAGAGAGTTGTCAAACAAAGGTGAGACTAACGAAGAACTACGTGCAATGTTTACAAAAATGAACGAGTATTCAGTAAATATCAATCCACGTTGCCATGGAAATTTAATTGATGTATGTGGAACAGGAGGAGATAATCTACAGACGTTCAATATTTCCACAGCAGCAGCGTTTGTGGTTGCAGGTGCGGGAGGAAGTGTTGCAAAACATGGAAATCGTTCAGTTTCAGGCATATCAGGCAGTGCAGATATTTTTGAATATTTTGGATTTGATTTGAATTCTGAGCCATGGATAGTAGAAGAAATGATTGAGAAAATAGGAATAGGATTCATGTTTGCACCAAAATTTCATCCTGCTATGAAAAATGTTGCTCCAGCTAGAAAAATAATTGGTAAAAGAACAGCGTTTAATCTTTTAGGTCCATTATGCAATCCAGCAAAAGTAAGACATCAAATGATAGGAGTTTTTGCAAATAACTACATTGAAAGAATTGTAAAAATTATGCAAAAGAATTTTTCAGATACAGTGTTAACAGTAAGATCTGATGATGGTATGGATGAACTCTCAACAACATCAAAAAATAAAGCATGTTTATTAAAAAATGAAGAGATTACAGAGTTCATTATTGATCCTAGCAGATATGGTATGGAAAAAGGAAACATATCAGATATTCAAATTACAACAAAAAAAGATGCTATAGATTCATTTGTCAAAGTATTGAATAATACGTCAAATAAAACAATGAAAGAAATTACAATCTTAAATGCCGCAGGAGGGCTTCTTGTAGGAGGAATATGTGACAAGTTTGAAGAAGGTGTAGAATTAGCTCGACAGACAATAGATAACGGAAGTTCATTTGAGAAATTAAAACAGTTTACAAAAGAAAATAATTCATCAGATAAACTAGAGGAGTTTGAATGATATGGAAAATATTTTAGAGAAACTTGTAAACAACTCAAGAAAAGCAATCGATAATGAAGTTTACAATATTTCAGAATCATTATCAAATTCAGGAGTTGATTTAGCTGAAACAATAATTAATTCACAACATGCACCGTTGATTACAGAAGTAAAATTTTCATCACCCGCATTAGGTAATATTAGAAAAGTATCAGACCCAGTAGACATTGCAATGCAAATGGTTAACGGAGGAGCAGCTGCATTATCAGTATTAACTCAACCATTTTTGTTTGATGGATCACCTGAACTTTTTATGAAAGTTAGAGAAGTAGTTAAAATCCCAATGGTGATGAAAGACATAACAATTGATAAAATACAAATCGATGCTGCTAAAAAAATTGGTGCAGATTATTTTTTACTTATACAATCTCTTTTCGATAAGAAAATGGTGCCAGAAATGGATGAATTAATTGAATATGGGCACAAAAATGGAGTAAAAGTGCTTGTCGAGGCACATACATCTAAAGAATTTGAAAATGCTTGTAAAACTAATGCAGATATTGTTGGGATAAATAATCGTAACCTAGATACTTTGAAAATAGATCTTAACACAACTAAAAACATACTAGAAAAATCAGAATCTTCTAAAATCATTATCTCTGAGAGTGGAATTGAGTCTCAAGATGATATTCGATTTCTTCATAAATGCGGTGCAAAAGGGTATCTTATAGGAACAGCAATAATGAAAAACGACAATATTGAACAAACAGTTAGAGGATTAGTGAATTCTATATGAAAATAGGAATACCAAAAGATGGAAGATTTGGAGAATTTGGTGGAAAGTATATTCCAGAGACACTTGCACCAGCAATAGAAGAATTAGAAAAAAATTATCTTAAAATTAGAAATGATAAAAATTTCAAAAAAGAGCTTGGGAGATTATTAATCGATTATGCAGGAAGGCCTACTCCAATCTATTTTGCAAAGAATCTGACAAAAACGATAGGCGGAGCAAAAATCTATTTGAAAAGAGAAGATTTGTTGCACGGAGGAGCACATAAGATCAACAATACGTTGGGACAAGCATTACTTGCCAAGCGTATGGGTAAAAAAAGAATCATTGCAGAAACAGGGGCAGGTCAACACGGAGTAGCAACTGCAATGGCATGTGCAAGTTTAGGATTAAAGGCTGAAATTTACATGGGATACGTAGACACTTTGCGTCAAAAACAAAATGTTTTCAGAATGGAACTATTAGGTGCCAAAGTACACGCAGTGAAGTCAGGTTCAAAAACATTGAAAGATGCGATAAATGAAGCGATGAGAGATTGGATTACAAATGTAGATTCGACTTACTATCTTTTAGGATCAGCTGTAGGACCACATCCATACCCTCTCATGGTAAGAGACTTTCAAGCAGTCATCGGAGTAGAAATTAAAAAACAAATGAAAAAAATTCCAAATGCAGTAATAGCATGTGTAGGCGGAGGATCCAATGCAATAGGAACTTTTTATCCCCTAATTGACACCAATACAAGAATTATAGGAATAGAAGCAGGGGGGAAAGGTGTAAAAACAAAATTACATTCAGCCCCACTTACTGCTGGAAAAAAAGGAGTGTTGCATGGAATGATGACGTATTTGATGCAAGATAAAGATGGACAAATTAGTGAAACACATAGTATTTCTGCAGGATTGGATTATCCAGGAGTTGGACCCGAACATGCATATCTTAAAGATAATAATCGAGTAGAATACAAAGCAGTGACTGACGATGAAGTGATTGATGCATTTTTAATTCTTACAAGAACTGAGGGAATAATTCCAGCACTGGAATCAGCTCATGCAATTGCTCATGCAATTAAAATTTCAAAGAAGATGAAGAAAACAGAATCAATTGTAGTTACATTGTCAGGTAGAGGCGACAAAGACATCGATATTGTAAAGGAGTATTTGGCCAAAAATGTCAAGAATAAAAGAAAAGTTTAATCAATTAAAATCAAAGAAAGAGACTGCTTTAATCTCATATGTTATGGCAGGTTATCCATCAGAAAAAGTAACAATGTCCGCAGTAAGAGGATTAATTCGAGGTGGTTCAGACATTATTGAGTTAGGATTTCCATTTTCAGACCCAATCGCAGACGGACCAACAATCCAGATGGCAAGTACAAAATCATTGAATAGTGGAACAAAGATTGAGGATTTCTTTTCAATTGTAAAAAAAATTCGTAAGGAATCAAATATTCCCTTGGTGTTAATGACATACACAAACATCTTGTATAATCAGACATATCTAAAATTCATCACACGTGCAAAACAAGCAGGTATTGATGGGTTAATTTTACCAGATATGGCGATAGAAGAATCAAAAGAATACGTTAAAGCTGCTAAAAAAATAGGAATGGATACAATATTTCTTGTATCGCCAAATACAGAAAGAGAAAGATTAAAACAAATTATTAAATCAACATCAGGATTCCTTTACATGGTTGCAGTTTTTGGTACAACAGGAGTTCAGACTAAGATTCACAAATATACCATTGATGCACTCAAGAACACAAAAAATTCTGCAAAGGGGAAAATTCCAGTAGGAGTAGGATTTGGAGTATCTACTGAGAAAGATGTTCAAAAATATGTTTCGTCAGGGGCTGACGCAGTAATAGTGGGTAGTGCAAACATAAAGATTATTGAAAATACGCCTGCAAATAAGGTTCAAAGTCAAATTGCAGCATTTACGAAAAAATTAAAGAATAAAACCAGATAACAAAATAAAGGAATAAAAATAAGAAGTTTTTAATAATTGAATGCAGACAAAATTTATTTTTGTTACAGGCGGAGTTATGTCTGGACTAGGCAAAGGAGTAGTTTCATCATCAATATGTAAACTATTACAATTATCAGATCAAAAAGTTTCTTGTGTTAAAATTGATCCATATCTAAATTATGATGCAGGGACAATGAATCCAATTGCACACGGAGAGGTTTTCGTGACAGATGATGGAGGGGAATGTGATATGGATATAGGAAATTATGAACGATTTTTGAATCAGGATATACCAAAATCACATAATATTACAACTGCACAAATTTATTCAAGTGTAATAGAATCAGAGAGAAAAGGAGAGTATTTGGGAGCATGTGTTCAAATTATACCCCATGTAACTGATGAAATAAAAAATAGAATAAAAAATATTGCCAAAGATGAAGAATTGGAAATACTTGTTGTAGAATGTGGAGGAACGGTAGGAGACATTGAGAGTTTACCATTTTTGGAGGCATTAAGACAAATCAGAGTTGAAGAGGGTTCAGAAAATGTTATTTTTGTGCATGTAACTCTTGCACCATCATTAGATGTTGTTGGAGAACAAAAAACAAAACCAACACAACATAGTGTTCAAGAATTAAGAAGGATTGGAATTCAGCCAGACCTGTTATGTGTAAGGTGTTCCATGCCATTACAAGATAAAACAAGAAATAAAATTTCAATGTTTACAAATGTAACAAATAATGATGTTTTTTCATGTCATGATGTTGATTCAATTTTTCAGGTTCCAGAGATTTTATATGATCAAGGATTAGTTGATGTAATTTTTAAGAAATTCAATAAAATGGGATATGTAAATGCGTCACAAAATTGGGACACATGGAATAAAATAGTAAATTCACTACAAAATGAAGGAGAACCAATTAGCATTGCAATGGTAGGAAAATATGTAACACTTGCAGATAGTTATGTTAGTGTAAATCATGCATTAAAGCATGCAGCAGCCGCAATAGGGAAAAAAATAACAATCGATTGGATTGATTCAGAGAATATTAATGGAAATGTAGACACCCTATCAAAATATAATGGAATTTTAGTTCCAGGAGGATTTGGAACAAGAGGCTCAGAAGGAATAATAAAAACCGCTAATTTTGCAAGAGAGAAAAACATTCCATATCTTGGAATTTGCTTTGGATTCCAATTAGCTGCGGTATCTTTTGCAAGAAATGTGTGTAATCACTCAGATGCAAATTCAACAGAAATTGAAGAGAATACTAAAAACCCAATAATAGATTTACTTCCAGAACAAGATGACGTTACAAATATGGGAGGATCATTGAGATTAGGGGCAAATGAAATTAATGTGAAACCCGATACAATTGCAAACAAAATTTATGGTCTGGATAAAATTTCAAAGAGACATAGGCACAGATATGAATTCAACACAAAATATCTAGAGGAATTTGCACAAAAAGGGATGATTTTTTCAGGTGAAAGTGATGCTGGAAGAAGAATGGAAATTTTGGAAATTCCTTCACATAAATTTTTTGTAGGCGTTCAATTCCATCCTGAATTTAACAGTAGACCAGGATATCCAGAACACGTATTCAAAGCATTTACGACTGCTGCAAATCAGAATTAATCAACTTCGAAATTTCGTAAATTTTTTGACGAGAATCTCTGATAGAGACTTTCTTTTTCACATAACCTTTTTCTAAAAGATGGCTCATAGCTAAACGTACAGTTCTATCAGGCAACATAGTTTTTTTCACTAATTCCTTTTGACTCATAGATCCTTCATACTCTAAAATTTTTAGAAGTAATTTTGAGCTTGGAGGCATATTAAATAATTCTTCAGCAAGTTTGACTTTTTTTGCAATTGCAGAAATTGCAGTGGTATCTTTCTTTAAACGAATAATTTTAGCAGAAGGCTCATAATTTGTTGCTTCAACAGAGTTTTTCACAGTATAACGATCCAACCCATCCAATACAACTTCACAATGTAATCTGGATGAAATTTCATCTATTTCAATTACACTTGAATTAGATACAATCAATGGACGTCTAGTAATGTCCAATGAATTTACAGAAATAATGCCGAACACATCCGAATCTTGAAAAATCATTGGACCACCTGCAGACATCGAGTATGCAGAAGAACCAATAGGTGTAGAGATTATAACACCGTCACTACTATCATGCCAAACCTCATCACCATTGACTCTCAAAGTGTGTTCCATCAACATTGCACTTCTAGAAGAAAATACAGCAACATCATTAAGAATAGGATATACACTTTTTCCATCAATTTTTACACCCAATCTAGTTACCTGTTCTGTTTCAAAGTCCATTTTTTTTATACGTGAAATTAATGATGGAAGTTGTTTCAAATCAAGCTGTGAGAGGAATCCATCAGATTCAGATTCATTAATGCCTAGAACAGGAATTGACGAATCAAATGTTCTATGAAAATAATTTCTAACTCCCTTATCACCACCAAGAACAAACACACAATCAGTTTTTTTATTCTTAGATTTTATTCCAATTTTAGATGACGAAATATTATTTTCATCTAAAATTTTCTTAAGAAATTTTTCAGATGAATCAGTTAATCCAGTTCCAAATATTCCAACATGCATAGATAGTTTATTTTGTTATACACAATATATGTTAGATCTGTTTAAACTGGACAATATTATAAAAATAAGAACCATTACTTTCTAGTGCATTTTTTTCTGGAACTTTCTCAAGACCGAATGACTTTGATTCCAAGGCTGACTGAGCCGCTCCACCTGCAAAGGATAATGCCCATAGGAAGTCTTTTTCTTTTAGCATAGTACAAACAAATGTAGAACAAAAAATATCTCCAATTCCAGTTGTGTCAGTTAATGTCATTTTTGGTAAAAATATTGTATACAATTTATCTTTTACAAGTAAAGATATTTCTTGTTTATTTGTGTAAATTACATATTCAATTCCAAGTTTTTGTAATTGTTTAAGTCCATCATTGCCTGTAAGACCAGTTAAGGCATACAATTCGTCAGAATTCATTTTGATAGCATTGATGTTATTAAGATCAAGTGAAGTTCTTTTTAGAGAAATTTCATTACTGTTATTTTTTTCTCTTAGAAAACCTTGAGGATCTAAAAGAATAAAATTATCAGAATTTTTAATTTGTGAATAAGTTTCTGAAGAAATTTCATCAAATACAGGACTAATTATTGTACCATCATCATTATTTTCTATAAAATTAATTTTATCGCACATGTTTTCTACGAAAAGTTTTCTATCAGAATTATTCAATTCTATTCTAAATTTTGTAGTAATTTTTGAAGATAATGCATCAGGAGTGATAATTTTATTTTCTTTAAAAAATTCTTCTAAAGGATAATTTGGACCAAATTTTGTATAGAGATTTACGTCATGTTTTTGTTTTCGTGCAGTTAATGAACAATAGCTAGCAGGGCCACCAGGGGCCTCATATTGTTCATTTTCATAAACAATCGTATCCATCGTACAATGCGAAAATATTCCAACTTTCATAATGAGCAAAAATTGTGTTTTGTACTACTTATTTGAATCCTTATCTGCACAATCAGAGCAGATTGTTTTACCTCTTACAAATTTTACTTCTATGTTGGATGTAAGACATTTTTCACATAGACCAGTCATAATTCGTAATTTAGATTGAAGTTTAAATTGTTTTTTTGATTAATAATATCGCATTTATATATCGAAGATTTGAATTTCTATCATGCCATCAAAACGTGCAAGTAGAGGTAGACGAAAAGGAGGAAAAGGTTCGTCAGGTACAATTCAATGTGTAAATTGTGCAGGAACAGTTCCAAAAGATAAAGCAAAAAAAGTCACCTCGCGTCTAAGCTTAGTAGAGCATCAATTAGCAAAAGAATTACGAGCACAAGGAGCATACATTGCGGCACCAAAAGTTACAAAATGGTATTGTATTTCATGTGCAATACACTTCAAAGTTCTAAAAATACGTTCAGCAGATCAAAGACGTAAACATACAAAACTTCGCGGATAAACTAACGATTTTTCATTAAAACAGAAAGTCTTTGAGCCAAAGTTATACCTGCAATAATTATTACGATTATTACTGCAATTTCCATAAATCCAATCATTCCAATTATAGCAATGACTAGTAATCGTTCTGCGCGCTCACCAATTCCAATTCCTTGCATCTTTATTCCTGCAGCATCAGCCTTTGCACGTGCGAAACTAACCAATAATGAAAGAGTGATTGCAGTAAATACCAAATATGGTTCAGTATAATTTCCAATCAAAATTCCAAAGAATATTGCAACTTCTGCAATTTTATCAAATATAGAATCTAAAAATCCACCAGATTTTGAGATTTTATTTGTGTAACGAGCAACTTGACCGTCAACAATATCAAAAAAACCAGAT
>Ga0209992_10002842_pt1 | contig 15288 bp, 30 predicted proteins | sample 2SBtaG_2_FD_182564 | JGI IMG/M metagenome (GOLD analysis project Ga0209992, IMG submission 182564) | Deep subsurface microbial communities from Kolumbo volcano to uncover new lineages of life (NeLLi) - 2SBTROV12_ACTIVE470 metaG (SPAdes)... | ecosystem: Environmental > Aquatic > Marine >... | reverse complement strand
CTTTGCACAACAAACAATACAGCATCATTAGGATCTGATACTATTACATTCTCAGTTATTACACCTTCCAATACTGGAACAGTAACTAGTATAGGTATAGCTGATTCTGGTGCTGGAGAGTTTACAGTTGGTAGTACGCCTGTTACATCTTCAGGAAATATTACACTTGCAATAAATAGTATTGCAGATTCAAAATTAGCAACTATTAGTACTGCAGGTAAAGTAGATATAGGTGCATTAGAAATAGATGGAGCAACTGATATTGGTGCTGATTTAACTACATCAGATTTAATTATTGTTGATGATGGTGCAAATGGTACTGAAAGAAAAGCAGCTTTATCAAGAGTAGTAACTTTAGTTGACGCAAATTCTAGCAAAGCTAGTGCTGGATTTGCTGTTGCAATGGCAATTGCTTTATAATAAAAATAATAATAAAAGGATAAAATAATGGCACAAGATTTTGAAAGAGTTTTAAAAAGCAGCATAGGTACATCAGCTACAGAAGTAAGAGCAGCAGCTGATAGTGATGATGCAATTATTGGCATGAGATTTGCTAATAAAGGCACAACAGCAGTTACTGTAGATGCAACTGTTAAAAACTCTAGCACAAGCTATTATTTGATAAAAGATGCACCAATACCAGCAGGAGGTTCTTTAGAACTTATTGATGGTGGTAGTAAAGTAGTTTTACAATCTGGTGATAGTGTTGAAGCATTATCAGACACAGGAAGTGCTGTAGACTGCATTTTATCAGTAGTAGATTCAATTAGTACATAAGGATTATATAAATGGCTTACATAGGTAATATACCAGCAGAAAGTTTTGCTAGTTTTGAGAAACAAGTATTTACAATTGTTAATTCTCAAACTGCATACACACTTAGTCATAGTGTTGTAAATGAAAACGATATTAGACTGGTAGTTAATAATGTTGTTCAAGAACCTGGATCAGGTAAAGCATATACTGCATCTGGTACTACACTTACTTTATCAGCAGCGTTGGTTAATGGTACAGATACTATGTACTGTGTGTTTTTAGGCAGAGCTTTACAAACTGTAAATGCACCAAACGCATCTGTAGGTAGCGATCAAACTGCACCTACAATAATTACTGGTCAAACTGCTGAAACATCTATTGCAACAGATGACACAATATTAATTCATGACACATCAGCTAGTGCATTAAGAAAAATGACTAGAGCAAACTTTGTATCTGGTATTGGTGGAACTAACACTCCAGCTTTTGAAGCATTTTTAAGTTCTGACACAAGTCAATTGTCAAATGATACTGATACAAAAATTACTTTTGATACAGAAATTTACGATAGCGATGGAACTTATAATAATAGTAATGGTCGTTTTACTCCAGCAGTAGCTGGAAAATATTTTGTATATGGAAGATTAGAATTTGAAGATAGTAATGTTGGAACTACTGATGAACATATGGTTAAAATTTTTAAAAATGGAAGTCAAGATAGTGTTTTTTTTACACAACCTAGTGCAAAACAAAGTCTTATTTCATATCATGAGGTATTTGATTTAGATGCAGATGATTATATTGAAGTATATGCAAAAATTAACAATAGTGATGGAACAAGAAAAATTAATGGTCAATCTGCAAATCAAAAGGCTTCAACATTTGGAGCATACAAAATTATAACTTAGGATAAATTATGGCTTTACATTCGTTACACTCATGCAAAGAAATTAATAAGGAGAATAATTAAATGGCAATAGATAAAATACAATCAGAATCAATAAATTTAGCAGATACCTTTGCATTTACAGGAACTGTAACTGGTGCTTCTGTTATAAAAAAAATAACTGTTAATGATGGTGTAACAACAGGATATACAGGTTTAGGAGCTGGGGAAACAACTTTGACCGATATTAAAGTTATACATACAGCTTTATCTACCTCAAATAAATTAGGTTTTTTTATATCTATACCTTATGTATTATTTAGTGGCACTAATGTTGGAATAACAAATTTAAAATTAAACAATGGTAGTTCAGATATTGCAACTGGATTACATTATAATTATAATGGAGGAACAGGAGTTGGTGAACAAAGTTTAAATGCTATGGCTTTTAATATTACACCAGCAAATACAAACGCATTAACTTACACTTGTAAGGCAAATGTTTATAGACCATCAGGGTCTAGCACAGTTACTATTGGAGATTCTAACTATCCATCTAAGGTAATTTGTGTGGAATACGCATAGAATAAATTAAGGAGGACAAACTATGGCACAACTAAGTACAAAAATAAAACTCTACTGCGAAGCAAATGGTGTTTCAAATGTAGATTTTATGAAAGATGTTATGTTGCAAGACGACATGGTTGATAACATTTCTAATCCATATATTAAAGAATGGAATTTAGATATTGCACAACCTACTGACGCACAATTATCAGCACAAGAATCAGCAGCAGATACAGAAGAAGCCAATAATGTTGTAAGAAGTACAAGACGTACAGCTTATGGTGATATTGGTGAACAGCTAGACGAAATCTATAAAGATATAGATGCTTGGAAAGCTAGAATTAAATCAATTAAAGACGCAAACCCAAAGAGTTAATTAATGGCTTATATAGGTACTAAACCAACAATAGGAAACTTCCAGATTTGTGATGCAATATCTGTAGTTAATGGTCAAGCTGCATACACAATGCAAGTAGGATCAGTTAATGTATCTCCTCAATCTGCAAATCACATGATTGTTTCTTTAAATGGTACAATTCAAAAACCAGGTAGTTCTTTTACAGTTAGTGGTTCTACAATTACTTTTGCTAGTAATCTTGCTACAGGAGATGTTATAGATTTTATTCAGATACTTGGTGATGTTCTTGATCTTGGTGTACCTAGTGATGCTACAGTTACAGCTGCTAAACTTAATAACGATATTATTTCTGGTTCAACAGAACTTGCTAGTGAACCAGCAGATACAGATGAATTTTTAGTATCAGATGCTGGTACATTAAAAAGAATTGATTACTCATTAATTAAAGGTGGTGGAATTACAGTAGCAGATGTTTGGAGATATACAGCTTCTACTGCTGGTGCAAGTGGAGATATAACTTCTAATTTAGAAAGAGCAGATGATGCTTCTTCTGGTATAATAAGCTCTGGAATGACAGAAAGCTCTGGAATTTTTTCTTTTCCATCTACAGGAATTTATATGTTATCAATGACTGTAGGTTTTAATTTTGCAAATCAAGCAGATAACAATGCAAATGTTGTAGCAAATGTAACTATAAATAATTCTGATTACGATTCTGTGGCTTTTGCTTGTGCTGGAAGTAATAGTAGTTCAAATTTTTCAAGATTTACAAATCCTGCACAGGCATTAATTGATGTTACAGATACATCTAATGTAAAAGTAAAATTTACAGCAGCTAGTTTTGCTAGTGGCTCATATTTAGAAGGTTCAACAACACAAAACGATACTTCTTTTATGTTTATAAGATTGGGAGATACATAGGATGACAGAACAACAATGGTTAAGTTTTGCTTTAGCATCAATGCACATTGGTGCTTGGTATGGTTGGAGAAAAGTAGATGATAATGGAAATAAAATTCCTAACGATCAAAGAATGACTTATGAAAATATTATAGTGCATGACAGTTCAATTGCAAAACCAACAGAGGCAGAAGTAAATGCAAAGATACAAGAATTAAAAGATGCAGAAACTGCAAGAGCTAACAAAAAAGCATCTGGCAAACAAAAACTAAAAGACTTGGGATTAGATGATGACGAAATCCAAGCATTGATAGGAGTATAGATGGCAATAATTAAACCAAACAATAATACATTATCAAGCATAACAGCTCTACCAGCAGCTATTACTACTGGAGATGTGTTACAAGTCGTAAGCACAAAAAAATCTAGCTCTTTTACAACAACAGCTAATTCTTGGACAGCAGTTACTGGATTTAATGTAGATATAACTCCATCTGCAACATCAAGTAAAGTTTATGTTTTAGTTACTTGTGGCTCATTTCAAACTGATAATGGAAATGCAAGAGCACAAATGAAATTAATGAGAGATAGCACAGATATAGCTTTAGGAGATGCTGCAACTGGTGCTGAAGTAAGCTCAGTAGTTTGTGGCAGATCAAATGATGGTGCACATCATCAATTTCCAACTGTTATTTCAGTATTAGATAGTCCAAGCACAACTTCACAAATAAATTATAAAATTTATGTTCAAAGAGGTGCAGATCAAGCTGGAGTAATTTGTTTTAATAGATCTGGTAATCAAGATGCAAATTCTGGTAATACAATTTCAACTATAACTGTTATGGAGATTAAAGGATGATAGATCAAGCAATATTAAAAATAAATCCTAATGCAGAATTTACAGTTAATGCAGATGACATTAATCAAATTACTTGGTTAAATGGGACAACACCTATTTCTAAAGCTGACATAGAAGCTAAAATGGCAGATATGGCTAATGAGCCAGAACAATCTGCATATGTAGAACAAAGAAGAAATGATTACCCACCTATAGGGGATCAGCTAGATATGTTATGGCACTCAATAGATCAGAATCCTAAATTAAAATCTGAATACTTTGAGTTCTATGAAGCTATAAAAGCAGTTAAAGTAAAGCATCCTAAGAATGGCTAATATATATAAAAATGCTATGTTTGATCTGACAACTACAGATAAGACAACTGTATATACCTGTCCAACTGATAGAACAGCTTTAGTAAAATCTATTCAAATAACTAATATTCATTCTGGTGCAGTTGAGGTTGAAGCCTTTACTACAGATAGTTCAGCATCTAACGCAGAACATGAAGTAGCACATATAAATTTATCATCTAAAACAGTAGATAATCTTGTTAAAGGTACTATGGTTTTAGAATCTGGAGATGCTTTAAAAGTAAAAGCTGCCTCTGCTAATAACATAGCAGGTATTGTTAGCTATGTAGAAATATTTGACGAAAAGAGTGCGTAATAATATATTGTTATTGAGCATTTTTTGATGTATTTATGGAAGTAGTACGAATACCAATTGAAGAACTTGATAAAGTTTGGGGTATGGTAGAAAAAGATATTAAGTCTGCTCTAGCTTATTCAAGTCAACTAACCGATTCAGATTTTGTTTATGATCTTACCAAACAAGGTAAATTTCAACTTTGGGTATTATGGGATCGTAAACAAAAGATTACAACAAATAAATATTTTGGTGTTGTAGTAACTGAGTTGATAAAAAGAAAATTTGGTAAAGTTTGTCATATCTATATTATGACTGGCAGACAAAGACACAAGTGGCAACATTTGATTAGCAAGATAGAAGACTTTGCTAAAGAAGAAGGTTGCGATATGATGGAACTAATTGCTAGACCAGGTTGGCAAAAAGTTTTAAACATCTTTGACTACAAAAGAACCCATGTAGTTTTAGAAAAAAAAATTAAACAAGAGGAGAAAACATGAGCTTTGGCGGAGGATCATCAGGACAAACAACAACACAAGGTGTAACACCTTATGCACCAGCAGAACCAGCATTAGCTCAAATTTTATCTGAAGCTGGAACTATTTATGGTCAAGGTGCAGGTGCAGCAGGTTATGTAGCACCCACTCAACAAACATTAACAGGTCTTGCTCAACAAGAAACATTAGGTACAGCTGCACAAAAACAATTAGCAGACACTTTATCTGGTCAATATTTAAATCCTTTTTTATCACCTTTAATTCAAAAATCTGCTTCTGATATAGCAACAGGAGTTCAATCACAATTTAGTGCAGCAGGAAGAACACCAGGTTCTCCCATGTCACAACAACAAATAACATCACAAGTAGCACAAGCTGCTTTACCTTTAGCTTTTGGTCAGTATGAAACTGAAAGAGGCAGACAACTAGGTATTGCATCAAGAGCTCCTTCAGTATTACAAACTGGTTTACAATTAGAAGATATTCAAAGACAAAGACAATTAGCTCCAGCTCAAGCATTACAACAGTATGCTAGTTTTGCTTCACCTATTGCATCTGGTTTTCCAGTAACAACTGCACAACAACAAGTACAAGCTAATCCATTTTCAACTGCTATGGGTGGTGCTTTATTAGGTGGATCATTTGGTGGAGCTCCAGGAGCTGTAGTTGGTGGAATTGGTGGTTTATTAGGAGGTCTATTATAATGGATAAAATAAAAAAAATAATTTACGATGTTAAGACAGACATAGATAGTAATACATCTAAATATATTATTATTCTTGGTGTACTATTTGTAATTTCAATAATCTTGTAAGGATATTACATGGGTTCAAGATCAGGTTCAGATTCAGGAGGTGGCGGAAATGATATGCAAGTATCAGGAATGGAAGCTGCTTTATCTAGTGAAAAAGGCATAAGCACAGCAGCAGATACTAGAGTTTCAAATACTTCTTTTAGTAGAGATGATAGAGGTAGTAATGAAATTGATTATGCTGACTCTCAAGGAAATATAGTTACTACAACAATCGGATATGGAGAAGGTCAAGTAGATCCTAAATTAGCGGAAGCTAGACTAGGTGCTGATACATCTACTGTAGGTTCTGTAGAAAATGGTCGTATAGTTACTGACACTAGAGGAGAACAAAAATTTGTATCTGGTGCTTTTACACCTAAAGAAATAGAACAAGGTTATACTGAATATGGTGAACCATTAGCAAATGTTAATGGTAAAACTATGACCAAAGGTCAAATGTATAGCACAGGTATTATTGCTAAAGATCCTGAAACTGGTGAAGATATAATGGGTAATAAAGTTGTTGATCCTGAAACTGGAGATATAATTGATAACCCAGCTGATGCAACATTTGCAGAAAACTTTAGAAATCTGCCAAGCTATTTACCCTTAACTGCAAGATTTTTAATGGCAGGTGGTAAAAGTTTAGGAGATTACTCTACTAGAAAAAACTTTATGGGATTTAACGAAGCTGGTCAAAGAGGTTTGTTAGGTAATTCTGCATTAGGATTTGGTCAAGATAGAAGTTCAAATAACCCACCAAGCAATTTTAATACAGGTGATAATGATAGAGATATTATGAATAGAATAGCTCCAGATGCACCTTATATTGTAAATCCTAACTTAACTAGACCTGATTCGGTAGCTCAAAAGTTTTTTAATAATATGAATATGACTCAAGGTTCATCATTAAGTTCTGATTTGCAAACAGACTACAATAATGCTAAAACTAAGGTAGATAGTATATTGGGTATAACACCCCCAAGTCAACAGTTTGGCTACTCAGCACAGCCGTATGGCTTATTAAGTAGTACAAATATGGCAGACAACCCTTTCAACATAGACTATTTAAAACAAAGAGGATTAATATAATGATAGAGAATTTAAGAAAAAGATATGAGCAATTACAAGGTTTATTAAATACACCAAATAATCAAGGTGGTGGACTATTAGGCAACATACCTCAAACTGCTTTATTGGGTTCTGCAATCTATGGTCAAGGTATAAAAGGAAAAGATCCTTTTGAATCACTTCTTCCTGCTGTAACTCAAACAGCACAACTACAAAAATTAATGACTCCTAAAACCTCTAAACCTTTTTCAGTAACAAATACTCAAACAGGTAAACAAGAACTTATAACACAAGCACAATACAGAGCTAATCCAGATTTATATTCTCCTGCTAAAAAAACACCATTGATGGCAGCTGGAGAAACAGAAGAACAAAAAGAAATAGGAAAAGCATTTGGTAAAAAATTTACAACAATAAATTCAGCAGCAGAATCTGCTATAAAAAATCAATCTAATATTGCAACTATTGAAACTTTAATACAACAACCAGATTTAAAAACAGGTTATTTTGGAGAGTTAAGAACAAGTGCTGGTAAATTAGCAAGTGAATTTGGTTTAAATTTTGATTTTCAAAATGTAGGTGCAGCTGAAGTTTTAAGTGCAACTACTGGTAAATTAGTTTTAGAAGGTTTATCTAATTTTAAAGGTTCAATTTCAGATGGAGAAAGACAATTTGTTAAAGACATAAATCCAGGTTTAAATATGTCTAAAGAAGGTATTTCTGCTAATATTGCTTTACAAAAAAAAGGTAATGAAATTACTTTAAAATATAATGAAGAAGCTAATGATTGGGTAGAAAGAAATGGTGGGTTATCTAAAAAAGATAAAGTAAGTGGTAAGAGTTGGTCACAATTTACATCCAATTTTCATAAAGAAAATCCTTTAATATCTGATGAGGAAAGAAAAACATTATCTTCATTATCAAAAAATTACGATCAAGAATTCTTAGAAGGTAATAATGTAAAGACTATAAATGGTAAGAAATATATAAAAATTGGCGATCAAATTTACGAACTGTAGGATATAATTATGAAAATTGTAGAAGATCCTAAAATTTTATCAGCTTTTGAAAAAGAAGATGAAAAAGAAATTGATTTAAAACCTGGTAAATTAGTTGAAGATGAGAATATAATTACACAGTTTAATAAATTAGAAAATGAAGAAGGAATAGAAAATACAGTTAAAAAATCATTAGGTGCAATAAAAGAATTTTTTACAGGAACTAAAAGAACTGAATATCCTGAACTACCAGAAATAGGTGCATACAAAGGTAAAGGTGCAGCTAAAATTGCAGCTGGATTATTAATAAATCCAAACCAAAAAGCACAAGCAGAAATAATACAAACACAAATACCAGAAAGTAAAATATTAAAAGATAATTTTGATAATATTTTAATAGCGATGCCAGATGGTAAAACTTTTTATTTAAATAAACCTGGAACATCAGAACAAGATATTTTACAAACAACATCACAAATTTTATCTTATATACCTGGATATTCTTCAGCAGCCAAAGCAGCTGGAAAGTCTTTATTAAAAAGAACTATATATACTGGTGGTGCAGGTGGTTTAACTTCTGTTGCTCAAGATGTTGCAACTAAGCCTTTAGGATCAGAAGATATTGATGTTACTAGAGCAGTTATTTCTACTGCTGTACCAGTAGTTTTTGAAGGTGCAATAAATCCTATTGCAGCAAAAACTTGGAAATCTTTAGTTGGTAATCCTAAATTTTCAACAAAAGTTGATGGTAAATTAGTTTTAAATTCTAAAGGAAAAAAAGCAGCTAAAGATGCAGGTATAGATCCTGATAATCTTGATGAAAAATTTGTTCAAAGTTTTAGCGATGAATTATCTAAAGGTGTAAAAACAGATATAGCTGCTGGTCAAGCAGGTGCTGGTAAATTTGGTTTTAGAGTTGCTAAATCTCAAGCTATAGGAGAGGAAGAAGGTATAGCTGCATTATTTGAAGCTAGTAAGGGTGCTTATGGTAGCGAAGCTCAAACAGCTGCTAGACAATTTTTAAAACAACAAAACATTGATATAGAAACATCAGCTAAAAGTTTACTTAATAAATTTAATAAAGGTGAACTTGCAAAAGAAGATTTAGAATCAGCAGGTCAAAGTGTTTTGAATGCAGTTCAAAAAGAATTTCAAAAAGCATCAGATAATGTAACTACAGCTTACAATGCAGTTGATAAGGATGCAGTATTCAATGCAGGTGATAGCAATATAAATGTATTAACAAGTTCAATACAAAAAGCTATTAAAGAATCAACTGATGTTATTGATAAAGAACTTACACCTTCTACTATAAGAGCCACACAATTTATAAATAATTTTGTAAAAAAAGTAAAACCACAAAAAAAGAAAAAATTACCAGTAACTACATTTAATGAATTTGAAAATTTACGAAAAAAAATATCTGCATTATTTCCTACTGCTAAAAATGCAACTGATAAAAAAAATTTAACAGCTATTATAAATGAATATGATAAATTTTATGATGATGCTATAGATAATGCTTTATTTAGTGGAGAAGAAGTTGCTTTAAATGCAATTAGACAAGCTAGAAGTAAATTTAATTTAAAACAAAAATTATTTGGTATTAATGCAATTAGAAAAAATGGTATTAAAATTGATGATAGAGCAGGTAAGGTAGTTCAAAAAATATTAAATGATCCTGATGTTACACCTTTAAATGCTATTGATTACATATTTGGTTCTGCACAATTAGGACAAAAACAAGGATCTTTAACTATTATTAAAAGATTAAAAAATATTTTTGGTGCGGAAGCAGGTCAAGATGTATCTGATTTAGCTGCAAAAAGTGCAGACTTTCAATCTTTAAGAACTTCTGCTTTTGAAAAATTAATAAGAGATTCAAGCCGTAATGGAATATTTAATCCTCAAAAATTTGTAAATCAATGGTCAACTGCAAGACAAAAATATAATGATGTTTTAAAACAATTATATGATCCAGATGAGTTAAGATTAATTGATGATTTTGTAAGAGAAGTTAGAAAAACTTTTAAACCTAGAGATTTAGTAAATGCTTCAAATACTGCATCTGCATTATCAAGAATTATACAACAAACTGGTAGAGCATTAGTAGGTATCTTTGGATTTAAATTTGCAAACATACAAGGATTACTAGCTGCAAGAGGTGCTTTTGATAGAGCTAGAGATGTTGTTGGTCAAAAAGCTGCTAAAAAATTAATACAAGAAGAATTGGTTTCTGGTGCAGAAAGAGTTGCAACACCATCTGTTACAGCAGCAGAAACAGTTGGTATAAATCAATTAATAGATAGATACAGACGACCTTTAAATGTTCCTGTTGCACCACAAGGATTTATAAGAAGGTAATATTATGCCAAGAAAATCTGCAACAGAAGTAAAGATTGATTTTTTAGTTAAAGAAATAAGGGAACTAAGGCATGAAACTAAATCACTTAGAGCAGAAATAAACAAGGGAAAGGGTGCTATATGGATTCTATTAGTCATATCAGCAATAATATCAAGCGGTTATAATTATTTTAAATAATTATTTTGAAATCAGATAAACAAATCATCTCTGATAGACAAAAGAAAACATCAATCAAAGGAACTGTAGGCGAATACGAAGCAATAGCAAAGCTGACTAAACAAGGATTTTATGTCGCTAAAAGTGTAGATCCTGCCTGTCCATTTGACATTGTAATTGTAGATAGAAATGGTAAAATACAATTGATAGACATAAAAACAAACACCTTTAGAAAAAATAAAAAAGGTAAAAGTTTACAAAATAAGCCTAAAGGTTCTTACAGAATATGTAGATCACCTACTAAAGAACAAAAAAGACTTAACATAAAATTATTAATGGTTGATTATAAAGATAGTTAATTATGAACTTTGCAGATTTATTTAAAAAAAATATTATATTTATACCTGTAGTTGCATCTATAGTAGTTGGATCATTTACTGGTATTAAGTATGTGCTTAACCTTACAACAACAATCAATCAATCAGAACAACAAATTGTTAATCTTGAAAAAGATTTATCTATAGCTCAAAATAAAATTACAGAAATGAATACTAGACTTTCTTCTGCTGAAGCTACTTGGCAGATGGCTGAAAATTTATATAGACAATTAGCAGATCAAGTTAGAGAACATGATTATGATATTAAGGACTTAAACAGGTAATGTATGGAGATTCTCAGGATGAATTATTATTTTACAGGTGTATTAATTGTCTTAATGTTATTACTTACATTGATAGAACCTGCATATCCTAGAAACGAATATCTTAATGAATATGGTGTAAGATGTGGAGAATTTGAAACTAGATTAGAAGCTGAAGATAGAAATGGTAAATACAATCATTACAATGATACCAATAATTATAGTAATGATGATGATAATTACAGACTTAGCTTTACATATAGAAAATATTTAGGAACAGATTGCAAGACCTCTAAAGAAAATGTGGCTATTAAACAACAACTTGAACTAATGAAAATGTGTGGCAGAGTAAATAGTAATCCTTCATTACAATACAATTCTAATTTTAATTTATTAGTATCAAAATGTAGAGGTATATCTCCTACAAATTCTAACAATAGACCTGATAATTCTCAAAGTTATTGGGATGAAATCAAAGATAGTTATAAAAAAGAAAACCCAGATATAAAACTTATGGGAGATAAAAAGATATTAAAGATGCCACCTAAAGATTATAAACTACCAGTACCAGAATGATTACAGAACAAACACATTTTAAAACAGATTTAAAAACATTAATAATGATAGTGGTTGGTATCTCTATTGCTGTTTGGACTTATGCAGAAGTTAATTCAAGAATAGTACATTTAGAAATGTCTAAAGCATTAATGGAACAAGACTTACTTGAAGCTAGTACACAAAAACCAATAGATCAAGAACAGTTTATGTTGATTGAAGATTTATATAAAACTGTAGAAAAGTTAGAAGTAACTCAAGAACAAAATATGACAAACAAAGTTAATATAGAATTTTTAAGAGAACAATTAAATAAAGCATTATCTGATATAGAAAAATTAAAAGATAAACAAAGAGAGTTTGCTAATGGAAACAGTCATTAATACAGTTATTGCTCTTTGTATGTTTGTAGCTGGAGAGTTACAAGAACATAGAATACAAGATAAAATGTCTGATTGTCTTAAAGGTAAAAGGGAAGCCGAAAGAAATGCTAATAATAATATTGAATATAAATGTGGTAAAGTACAAGCCGAATTAGAAGAAAATATAGATGGAAGTAAATCTATTAAAAAGATAATATTAAACAAATAGAGGAGAATATTATGTGGTTAAATATAGCAGCTAAATTAGTTCCAGGTATGATTAAGACTGGAATGTCTATTGCATCCAATAGAAGAAAAGTAAAAGAATTACAATCAGTTGCAGAAATGCGTCATGCAGAGAAGATGGCTTCTGGAGAAATTGAATGGAAACAACAACAAATTTCTGCTCAGAAAAATGATTTAAAAGATGAATTCGTTTTGATTTTAATCTCAATCCCCCTGTTGATCGCAGGATGGGGAGTCTTTTCAGAAGACGAACAGATTATTGCAAAGCTAGATACTTTCTTTGAGCAAATAAATAATTTTCCCCTTTGGTTGCAGGGATTAATTGTAGGAGGTTATTCTACAGTTCTAGGTATTAAAGGTGTTTCTACATTTAAAAAGAAATAATGTCAGACAGTTTAGAAATAATAAACGAATATAAGGAACAGGTTAGAATATTAAAGCAAGAGGTTGCAGAGCTTCAAGATTCTTCTAAGTCCAAAGATAGTGCTAATAAAAGGTGCTTACAAAAACTTGAACATCTATCTAAAGATTTAGAGGATGCTAACAAAAAAATTGAGGATTTAAAAGAAACAAACAAAATGATGTTGGAACACCCATAATGAAATTTGCTTTAATAATGTTGTTATGTAGTAATATTCCTGGAAATGGCTGTAAAACTTTTCTACCAGAATATTCTAATTTTAAGCACTATCATGAATGTGCTAGATATGGTTATAATTATTCATCTGAATTAATGAAAAAATTTAATAAAGAATTTATTGATGAATATAAAACATATATTGTTTTTTCTTGTAATGAACATACACAAACTTAATGTGGTGTGTGATCTGGAAAAATGATAGTAATATCTATAGTATGTTTTGTAATGTTCTCTTTGAGTCTGAGAAAAAAGCTATAGAATTCAAAGATAAACAAAAGTCTATGAGAAAAAGACATGATTGTAGAGCAGTCAAATATGATTATAAATATTTTAATGGAGTAAATGAAAATGAAATTAACTGAAAACTTTAGCTTAAAAGAGATGACACAATCTCAAACAGCTCTTAAAAACAATATAGATAATGAACCTAATGCAGAGCAAATAGAAAACCTAAGACAACTTTGCCAGACCATCTTACAACCAATTAGAGAGGACTTTCAACTACCAATTAAGATTACCTCTGGTTTTAGATCACCTGAGTTATGCGAAATTATAGGATCAAAATCTACCTCACAACATTGTGCTAATGAATGTGCAGCAGCTGACTTTGAAATACCTGGTGTAGATAATAAAAAAGTATTTAGACATATAATTGAGAACTTACCCTACGATCAAATCATCTTAGAGTATTATGATGAATCAGATATTAATAGTGGATGGATTCATGTATCTTGGTCGCCAAATCCTAGAGAACAAGCTCTCACTAAGGACAAAGAAGGCTATAAGACATGGTAATAAACAAGTCTAAAATGAAATGCAACAAACCTAAACGACAAGTTCAGGGTGGCAAAAAGTTTGTAGTCAAGGCTTGTAAAGGTGGTAAAGAAAAGATAATTAGATATGGGGATGCAAATATGACTATTAAAAAGTCTAACCCTGCTAGACGAAAAAGTTTCAGAGCTAGACACAAATGTGCTAGTGCTAAAGATGTATTTTCTGCTAGATATTGGTCTTGCAAAAAATGGTAACAATAGGAGATAAATTATGCCAATGGTAAATGGAAAAAAATATGCTTATACTAAAAAAGGTAAAGCAGCAGCTAAGAAAGCTAAAAAGAAAAAAAAAAGTAAGAAGAAATAATGAAAAAGGGTTATCATAAAACAAAAGATGGTAGAACTGTTAAAAAAGGTCTTTACTATTACATGAATAAAAAAAAGAAATCTGGTAAAAGCAAACCAGGTAAAGGTACTGTATCTGATAAGGCTTTGAAAAGAGCTAAGAAAACTGCTAAGAAAAATAAAAGATCATAATTGTAATTAGGTGTAGTTGCTAGTCAACTGGGTATGATGGAGGGGTAAAAGAAAACTTATGCCTAAAAAAACTTGGATTAAACCTAAAGTAATAATCATTGATATAGGAAAGTGTAAGTATTGTACTGACATGATGACTAATATGGATAGCTTTGTTTCTTTTTATGGTGGTGGTCATGCACATTGGCAATGTATGAAAGAAGATGATGACTTACAAAAGAAAGTATTAGATAGTGTTGAAGAACAAATAAAAAAAGAAAAAGCCTTTGATTGGTAATTAATATCCCCAAAATTTTTTAGCATTTTGTAAATAATTTTCATCAGCTTCATTATTCCAAAACATGTGTGTAAAGTCTGGTTGAATATAATCTTTAAGAATATTTGGATCATTACTAATCTTCATTAAATTTTGTCTTACTTTGGCTCTTTGAATTATTCTAGGTATTCTTTTCTTAATATTTTCTGGTTTAAGTTCATCACAATTATCTGCATGATAAACTCTAAATTCTTTTTCATTGACATAACAAAGATAAACAGGAACTTCAAATACTGACCAATAAAAATCTACTTGTAATAAATTATAGGGTGAAGGCTTATCAGGTAATTTACCTGGAAACCAAGACCTAGTACCATCTTTCTTGACCATCCCCCTTCTTGGCATCTTACATTTATCTTCAATGATAAGATTATCCCCTTTTAAAT
>Ga0209992_10002841_pt1 | contig 15296 bp, 29 predicted proteins | sample 2SBtaG_2_FD_182564 | JGI IMG/M metagenome (GOLD analysis project Ga0209992, IMG submission 182564) | Deep subsurface microbial communities from Kolumbo volcano to uncover new lineages of life (NeLLi) - 2SBTROV12_ACTIVE470 metaG (SPAdes)... | ecosystem: Environmental > Aquatic > Marine >... | reverse complement strand
CTTTTTGCTCCATCGGTTTCAGTTCTCTCCAAGGCATGGCTATCTCCTTCTCGTTGATAGCCATAGATTAGTAAACTGTTACCTATGTACTTGTATTAATGTGTTACCGATGTGGGTGTATCGTACCGTGGCCTTTCTTTTGGTTACTTTTCTTTGGCCATGCAAAGAAAAGTGACTCGTCATCAGACGAAACGGATTACTAAACTTAAGCTGAACAATTTGCCTCTAACATCAACCGATTAAACTCAGCCAATATCGGTTCCAATCCATTATCTTTACGCCAGGCATCCTGAATATCATAGGCTTCAACTTCAAGATTACCGCGACACATACCCTGTCCTACATCATTTTTATATTGAACATAATGAACTAACTCATGCAGAAGTCTTGAAACATGATGAGGATTTGCTGAATCAAAATCAGTCCCAAGATAGATAGTCAGGTCTTCATTATAAAAACCTTTGAGGCCGGAGACATCACAACGGAACATGTCATCTATTCCGAATAACTGACACATATTATGTTGTGTCGTCATTACAACGATAGGTTGCGGAAAGTCGACTTCATACTCACTGTTCGCACCGATCCAAACGATCAAACTCAATATCAGTTCCGCCATCATCAAGCTCCTTTTGGGCATTGCCCGTTGAGTATTGTGATAATGCGTAATAAGACTAATGTATTTTCATAGAATTGTCACAAATGTAATAAAACTGTAACAATCAATGCATTTTGAATACCAAATGTGATTTTGGGGTGCTTATATTAGGTGGAAAGCAGGATATGGCTACCTATTTCAAGTTGAAGAACTTCTGCTGCACTACCTTGATTTACAGCTATTTCAACCAAACCATTTGAGTTTTCATACCAAAACGCTTTTCCTTCTGGTACATCTGAGAACGTATTCGCATTTAGTATTTTCTGACTATTAATACTTATCGTTATTTTATGATCCAACTGATCAGCACGTATTCCTGTAATACAATTACCAAAGTGATCTATGTAGATCACTTCAATTAGATAGTCTGGCCATTGTTGTTTATCTGTCCAGCCAACTCTATCACCGGGGATCTGTTCTTTGTTTTCCAGCATGGCACAAACAGGCGCATATAAATCACGGCCATGAAAACTATTCGTTAATTCCTCAGGTCTCCATGTGATATGCCAAACTAATATTTCTTTCGCTTGTTTAGCAACAATATCAAACAAACCATTATCAGGACCAACAAACCAGCGCCCATCTATCTTTATAGCCGTAGGCTTATCTTTATCCGAACCCACACCCGGATCAACCACACTGAAGATAATTGAGCCAACTGGAATTTGATGAATCAATGACGCAAGTAAATAAGCACTCGCCTTAGGATTATTACGTGGTGCATCCGCCATCAAATTAATGACTTTTGCATCTGGAGCCAGTTGATACAACACCGTCTCTACCTGCCCGATATATGGCCCTTCTAAACCATAATCTGTAAATAAAAATATCATGAGAGTAGTCTAGAACTTATGGATGAAAGGTCAATCTTCCTACTTTTAGAAATATCTGGATTTGAAAGGTTATTCTGAAGAGTAGATTTTTCGTTTAGGCGAGGCGCGCCATTTTCGAGGAGCGGAGTTTATAAGTCATAAATGAGCACCGCAGAAAATGGCAGCAACGAAGCATAAACGGAAAATATGCCTTCAGAAAAAGAAAAACCGAGTTAAAAAACCCGGTTTTAAAGGACACAAGCTTATGATTATTATTATGCTTGTTCTTCTACTTCTACCTCAACAGCTTCTGCTGTTTCAGGACGATCTAACAGTTCGACTATCGCCATAGGTGCTTTATCACCTGAACGAACACCACATTTTAGAATACGCACATAGCCACCAGGACGTTCTTTGAAGCGTGGACCTAATTCATTAAATAGCTTGGTTACAACATCACGGTCACGAAGACGCGAAAATGCCAGTCGGCGTTTTGCTACGCTATCAACCTTTGCCATCGTAATTAATGGCTCAGCGACACGGCGTAATTCTTTTGCCTTTGGCAAAGTCGTTTTAATTATTTCATGATCCATAAGCGAAACTGCCATATTTCGAAACATCGCTGTGCGATGCGAACTATTACGGTTCAGTTGTCGTCCACTTTTACGATGACGCATTATTCTTCTCTCTTAAAATGATATAGGTGCGGATATAGTCGGCGTTTCTTTTTCTTCAAGTCCGGCAGGCGGCCAATTTTCCAGGCGCATACCCAATGACAGACCGCGTGAAGCAAGTACATCCTTTATTTCAGTCAGTGATTTTTTGCCCAGATTAGGCGTTTTTAATAATTCAACTTCCGTACGCTGAATCAAATCACCAATATAATAAATACTTTCCGCTTTTAAACAATTTGCTGAACGTACCGTTAATTCAAGATCATCAACAGGACGTAACAAAATAGGATCAATTTCCGGTTCTTTATTCTGGCTTGCTTCAATTGCTTCTTCTGCTTCCAGATCAACAAACACAGCAAACTGAGAACGCAGAATCGTTGCTGCTTCACGAACGGCATCTTCTGGATCGATTGTTCCATTTGTTTCTATCTCGAGAACCAGTTTATCCAGGTTAGTACGTTGTTCTACACGTGCATTTTGAACTTCATAAGCAATACGCGTTACTGGACTAAATGACGCATCCAGCTTTAACTGGCCTATGGTTTGCTCTGTCTCATCAGTACCACCAATTACAACCGGCTTATAACCACGACCTCGAACAACTTTCATTGTAATGTTCAATTCGCCTGCTTTGGTCAGGTTAGCAATAAGATGATCAGGATTTACAATCTCTACATCATGATCAAGCGTGATATCTTTAGCGTAAACTTCACCAGGACCACTCTTCTTTAACGTTAAAATTGTTTCATCCTTGGCATGCATCATGATAGCAAGGCCTTTCAGGTTCATCAGAATATCGATGACATCTTCCTGTACGCCTTCAATCGTAGTGTATTCATGCAATACGCCTTCGATTTCTGCTTCGACAACAGCACAACCCTGCATTGAAGATAACAGGACGCGGCGTAAGGCATTACCTAAAGTATGCCCAAAACCTCTATCCAAAGGTTCAATGATTATTTTCGCAGAAGTATTGCTGATGGTCGTTACATCAACCAACCGTGGTTTTAGTAGTTCATAAAATGTCGATGACATGCGTGATAATCCTCTACGTTAATTACTTGGAGTAAAGTTCTACAACGAGTTGTTCATTAATTTCAGACGGTAGTTCACTTCTTTCCGGAACTGATTTAAATACGCCTTCCATACCTTTAATATTTACATCTACCCAATCTGGCAGTCCGTATTGTTCTGCAATTTCTAATGCAGACTGAATACGTAATTGTTTTTTACTTTTTTCACGAATTGATATCGTGTCAGTTGGTTTAACATCGTATGAAGGGATGTTTACTGATTTACCATTTACCAAAATCGACTTATGGCTGACCAATTGACGTGCTTCATTTCGAGTTGAACCAAAACCCATACGATATACAACGTTATCCAGACGGCATTCCAGTATCTGTAACAGGTTCTCACCGGTTGAGCCTTTACGACGAGCAGCTTCTTTATAGTATTTACGGAATTGCTTTTCCAGGATGCAATAAATACGACGTAATTTTTGTTTTTCGCGTAACTGTAATGCGTAGTCAGATAATCTTTTCGGACGACTACCTTGTATACCAGGTAGTTTGTCTATCTGACATTTTGATTCAATCGGTCTGGCGCGACTTTTTAAAAATAAGTCTGTGCCTTCGCGTCGACTAAGTTTACATTTTGGTCCGAGATAACGTGCCATTATAAAGCTCCTGAATTAAACCCGACGTTTCTTGGGTGGGCGACACCCATTATGTGGAATCGGGGTTACATCAGTTATATTTGTGATTTTAAGTCCGATTGAATTAAGTGCTCGTACTGCTGATTCACGACCAGGGCCTGGTCCTTTTATCAATACTTCCAGATTTTGCATGCCAAATAACTCTTTTGCTGTTTCACCTGCTTTTTGCGAAGCAATCTGTGCAGCAAATGGTGTGCTTTTACGAGAACCACGAAAACCACTACCGCCGGAAGTTGCCCATGACAAAGCGTTACCCTGACGATCTGTAATCGTAATTATCGTGTTATTAAATGAAGCATGTATATGTGCAATACCATCAACGACGGTTTTCTTTACACGCTTGCGACTCTTTACTGCTGTTTTGGCCATATTTAAAACCTGAGTGTGTTATTTTTTAATCATTTTTCGTGGACCCTTACGAGTACGCGCATTTGTTTTAGTTCGTTGACCTCTAACTGGAAGTCCTCGGCGATGACGAATTCCTCGATTAGTACCGAGATCCATCAAACGTTTAATATTCATTGAAACTTCGCGACGTAAATCACCTTCAAGATCAAATTTGGTAATCTCAGCACGAATTTTGTCTAAATCAGCTTCGGACAATTCTCTAACTTTAGTTGTACCCTGTAAATTCACTGCATCACAAATACTTTGTGCACGAGTATTTCCAATGCCATAGATATAGGTCAACGCAATAACTAAATGCTTGTTGTCCGCTATGTTAACGCCTGCAATACGAGCCATGTGTTATTTCTCCAATGTCTTCATTTAGCTCTGGTTATCTATCCCTGACGCTGCTTATGGCGTGGGTCTGTACAGATAACACGTACAACTCTATTACGTCGGATAATTCTACAGTTCCGACAAATCTTTTTTACTGATGCTCTAACTTTCATCTTCTATCTCCAGGCAAGAATGCTTGACGTATTAACGTCGCCCTTGTCCCTTTAAATTTGCTTTCTTCATAAGTCCCTCATATTGATGGGACATTAAATGCGATTGCACCTGAGACATAAAGTCCATAACAACCACAACAATAATTAATAATGATGTGCCACCAAAATAAAATGGCACATTAAATTTCACAATTAAAAACTCAGGCAATAAACAAACAGCAGTAATATAAACCGCACCTGCCAAGGTTAATTTGGTTAATACCTTATCAAGGTAAGCCGCCGTTTGTTCACCTGGACGCATACCAGGGATAAACGCACCTGATTTCTTTAAATTATCTGCCGTTTCACGCGGATCAAATACCATCGCGGTGTAAAAGAAACAGAAGAAAATAATTCCTACTGCATAACACAATACATAAATGGGCTGCCCTGGTGACAACGTCGTTGCAATATCCTGCAACCAACCCATACCCTCAGTTTGGCCAAACCAACCGGCTATCGTCGCCGGAAATAAAATCAAACTCGATGCAAATATCGGTGGAATGACACCGGCCATATTTAATTTCAATGGCAAATGACTGGCTTGACCGCCATACATTTTCCGACCAACCTGACGTTTTGCATAGTTAACCGTAATACGGCGTTGACCACGCTCTACAAAGACAACAAAAGCAGTCACTGCTATAGCTAATGCAAATAAACCAAACACAGCTAATAAATGCATTTCGCCCGTTCTGGATAACTCAATTGTTCCACCAATAGCTGAAGGTAAACCCGCAACAATACCGGCAAAAATAATGATCGAGATACCATTACCAATGCCACGCTCTGTTATTTGTTCACCTAACCACATTAAAAACATGGTTCCGGTAACTAATGTTGTCACTGCCACAACTCTGAATCCAACACCCGGGTCCATGACAACGGCCAGACCCGCAGCCTGTTGCCCTTCCAAAGCAACGGCAACTCCAAAGGCTTGAAACGTCGCCAATACAACGGTGCCGTAACGCGTATATTGCGTAATTTTTCTGCGCCCTGCTTCACCTTCTTTCTTCAATTGTTTTAGCTTTGGATCAACAACTGAAAGTAGCTGCATAATAATCGATGCCGAAATATATGGCATAATCCCTAGCGCAACGACCGAGAAGCGACTTAACGCGCCTCCGGAAAACATATTAAACAGGTCCAAAATAGTGCCTTTCTGTTGCTGAAACAAATCGGCCAGTGCTACTGGATTAATTCCAGGAACCGGAATATGTGTTGAAATTCGATAAACGAATAACGCCATCAACACAAATAATAAACGCTGACGCAGTTCTTTTAACTGGCCAAGTCCCGAAATTCCTCCTGCTATTGCTGAGCTAGATGCAGACATTATATTTTATGGCCTTCAATCTTCTATCTTTCCGCCAGCAGCTTCAATCGCGCTTCTAGCACCTTTGGTCAACATGAGCCCTTTAACGGTCACAGCCTTTTCCAGCTTACCGGAAAGAATAATCTTAGCTCGCAAAATACTTTTATTAATCAATCGCGCTGATTTAAGTGCATCTATATCAATAACATCAACATCTAAACCTGCTAATTCATTTAAACGCACTTCAGCCGTGACACGACCGATACGCGAACTAAAACCGACTTTTGGTAAACGGCGTTGAATTGGCATTTGCCCGCCTTCGAAACCAACTTTGTGATAACCGCCGGCACGTGATTTTTGTCCTTTATGTCCACGACCACCTGTTTTACCAATACCGGAACCGATACCGCGACCTGGACGTTTTGCATTCGACGTCGAATCGGGATGGGGTTTAAGTGAATTTAAACGCATCGTTATACCTCTTCAACATTAAGCAAATAGCTTACTTTGTTAATCATGCCGCGATTTTCTGGCGTATCATCGACCGTCACACTATGACGTATACGACGTAAACCTAAGCCCATGACACACGCTTTGTGTTTTTCGATCCGTCGATTGGTACTTTTAACCAACGTCACCTTTAATTTATTATTTGATTTCTTGGTCATATTAACTAACCACTTCTTCGACTGATTTTCCACGTTTAGCTGCAATTTGTTCAGGAGAAGACATTGACTTTAATCCTTTAATCGTTGCGCGGATAACATTGATAGGGTTAGTTGAACCGTTTGATTTAGCCAATACATTATGTATACCAACCACTTCAAATACTGCTCGCATAGGACCACCAGCAATAATACCGGTACCTTCCGAGGCAGGTTGCATATACACTTTGGCGGCGCCAAATTCAGCAACGATTGGGTATTGAAGTGTGCCTTCGTTCAACGGCACAGTAATCATATTGCGGCGAGCATCTTCCATTGCCTTTTGAATCGCAAGAGGCACTTCTCGAGACTTACCCAGACCAAGACCAACTCGACCATTACCATCACCAACGACAGTTACTGCACCAAAACGGAATTGACGACCACCTTTAACTACTTTGGCAACACGATTGACCGTGACAAGTTTTTCTTGAAGATCTTCGTTACCGGTTATTGAGTTTGCTATTGCCATAAATCCTTCCCTTAGAATTCCATACCTTGTTCGCGAGCTGCATCGGCTAATGCTTTAATGCGACCATGGTATTTAAAACCTGAGCGATCAAAAGCAACATTAGAGATACCTGCTTTCTTCGCACGTTCAGCCAGAGCTTTACCAACAGCAGCAGCGGCTTCGACATTGCCACTGTATTTAATCTGACCCTTAATTTCTTTATCCAGACTTGAAGCACTCGCAAGCACTTGTGAACCACATGGAGCAATAACTTGTGCATAAACGTGACGTGACGTCTTATGCACGCTCAATCGATTTATACCTTGTTGTTTGATTCTGGCACGCGCCTTTTTAGCACGACGCAATCTATCTGTTTTTTTACTCATATCAATTAGCTCTTCTTAGCTTCTTTGCGGATAATACGCTCATCCGAATAACGAACACCTTTGCCTTTATAGGGTTCAGGTGGACGATAAGCACGAATATTTGCAGCAACCTGACCTACTTGCTGTTTATCAATGCCCTTAATAACAACTTCTGTTTGACTTGGTGTTTCAATTGTAATTCCTTCAGGAATTGCAAATTTTACCGGATGAGAAAAACCCAGGGTAAGATTTAACACTTTTCCTGAAACAGCAGCACGATAACCAACACCAACGATTTCAAGTTTTCGCTCAAAACCTTCAGTAACACCTGTCATAATATTTTGTATCAGCGCACGCGTTGTTCCAGAAAGCGCATTTGCAGTCTTGCTATTATTATTAACAGTCGTTTTTAACACGCTGTCTTCTTGTTCGACTTTAACTAAAGGGTGAACATCGTGTGACAATTCACCTTTACCACCTTTAATCGTAATCAAGCTACCGGCAATGTTGACATCAACACCGCTAGGAATCGCTACAGGGTTATTTGCTATTCTAGACATTATTCAATCCAATCATTTATGAAACGTAGCACAGCACTTCGCCGCCAATACCCTGCGCACGTGCTGATTTATCTGTCATGACACCTTTAGCTGTAGAAATAATCGCTACACCTAAACCACCCATTACTTTTGGCAAATCATTCATTGATTTATAACTACGAAGGCTAGGACGACTAATACGTTTAATCGACTCGATAACAGGTTTACCTTCAAAGTATTTAAGTTCTATCGTTAATGTCGCTTTTTTATCATTCTCTTCAACGCTAAAACCAGTGATATAACCTTCTTCTTTCATGATGTTAGCAATCGCCACTTTTAATTTAGACGAAGGCATCTTCACATCGAATTTATTACGTTGCAGTGAATTACGAATTCGCGTCAACATATCTGAAATTGGGTCGGACATACTCATATCTTATTCTCTCTCTGTTACCAGCTTGCTTTAACCAAGCCTGGCACGTCGCCACGCATAGCTGCTTCACGTAGTTTATTTCGTCCCAATCCAAATTTTCGGTAATAACCGTGCGGACGACCTGTAATATTACATCGGTTTCGAACACGAATAGGACTTGCATCCCGAGGCATCTTATTCAACTTTTCACGAGCAATAGTTCGTTCTTCATCACTCAGCGATACGTCTTTAATAGCTGCTTTTAGTTCTGCTCTTTTCGCAGCAAATTTTTTGACCAAACGAATTCGCTTAATTTCGCGGTTCACCATACATGACTTTGCCATTTCAAATAGACCTCAAGATCTTAATGGAAGATTAAATGCTCTTAATAATGCACGACCTTCTTCATCAGAACGTGCAGTGGTGGTAATCGTTATATCCATACCACGAAGAGTGTCAATTTTGTCGTAATCAATTTCCGGAAAAATAATCTGTTCCTTAATACCCATACTGTAATTACCGCGACCATCAAACGACTTTGCATTTAAACCACGAAAATCCCGAATACGTGGTATAGCAATAGAAATAAGACGATCTAAAAATTCATACATGCGGTCACGACGCAATGTTACTTTACAACCGACAGGCCAGCCTTCTCGTACTTTAAAGTTCGCAACTGACTTCTTAGCATTGCAAACGATGGGCTTTTGTCCGGCAATTTTGATCATGTCGCCTACAGCATGTTCAACAACTTTTTTATCCGCGACAGCTTCACCCAGACCCATGTTAAGTGTGATCTTGGTAATCTTTGGCACTTGCATAGCTGACTTATAACCAAACTGCTCAGTTAGCTGTTTAAATATCGTATTCTTATAATGTTCTTGTAATCTGACCATGAAAATAAACCTTAAACATCCACTACTTCATTATTTGATTTGAAGAAACGTACTTTCTGACCATCATTAAGATGTCGAACACCAATTCGGTCACCTTTATTAGTCACAGAATTCCATATAGCAACATTAGATATATGAATTGCAGCTTCTTTCTCAATAATACCTCCAGGTGTTCCTGCCTGAGGATTACCTTTGGTATGCTTTTTTATCATGTTGACACCTTCAACAAAGACTTTATCCAGTTCATTAATAACGGATAAAACAACACCTCGTTTACCTTTGTCCTTGCCGGCTATCACGACAACTTCGTCACCTTTCTTTAATCGACTCATTTTTAAAGTACCTCTGGTGCCAAAGAAACAATTTTCATAAATTTGTCCCCACGTAATTCACGTGTTACCGGGCCAAAAATACGAGTGCCTATAGGTTGCAACTGACCATTCAACAATACAGCTGCATTTCCATCAAAACGAATCGCAGAGCCATCTTGTCTACGTACACCTTTACGAGTACGCACAACAACTGCATTATAAACTTCACCTTTCTTTACTTTGCCGCGCGGAATGGCTTCCTTAATACTGACTTTAATTACATCACCAATATTAGCGTATCGTCGTTTTGAACCACCCAACACTTTTATACACATTACTCGTTTAGCACCACTGTTGTCTGCGGCATCAAGTATTGATTGCATCTGAATCATTGCGCTCTATCTCCGATTAAACAACTTGAGCTTTGCTGACAACTTTCTGTAAGCGCCAGTTTTTATTTTTAGATAGTGGTCGTGATGATTCTATAATGACTACATCACCTTCATTACACTCATTTGCTTCATCATGAGCCATTAATTTTGTTGAACGGCGCATAAACTTTCCATACAAGGGATGTTTCACTTTGCGTTCAACTAACACAGAAATGGTTTTATCCATTTTGTTACTGATCACAGTACCACTTACTGTTTTCGCTTGTGTCTCTTCTGTACTCATGCTTCTTTACCTAATGCAATTTTCTTTTCGTTAATCAGCGTATAAAGCCGTGCAATATTACGTCGTGTTTTCTTTACTTCGCTAGGCTTGTCTAATTGCCCAGTGCCTTTTCTCATGCGCAAGTTAAACTGCGTACGCAACTCTTCTAACAACAGAGCCTGCAATTCTTCAGGTGTTTTCTCTCTAAGTTCTGCTGTTTTCATTACATTATTGTCCTCGTCACAAAAGTTGTTTTAATTGGCAATTTAGCCGCCGCCAATTCAAACGCTTCACGTGCCAGTTCTTCTGTCACGCCTTCCATTTCGTAAAGCATTCTGCCTGGTTGAATCTGAGCAACCCAATACTCGACATTACCCTTGCCTTTACCCTGACGAACTTCCAAAGGCTTCTTGGTAATTGGTTTGTCCGGGAAAATACGTATCCACACTTTTGCGCCACGCTTAACTTTTCGTGTTAATGCACGTCGTGCTGCTTCAATTTGCCGAGCTGTGATACGGCCTCGTCCTACAGCCTTTAAGCCATATTCACCAAAGCTGACTTTATTACCAACCGTTGCAAGACCACGGTTTCGCAGCTTACTTTGTTTTCTAAATTTTGTTCTTTTAGGTTGTAACACGTCTTTATCCTGTTAGTTGCTTATGCCTGAACTTCTTCTACTGGGGTTTCTGCTTCTATCTTCTGCTCTGGAGCGAAAACTTCACCCTTGAAAATCCAGACTTTAATTCCAATAATTCCGTAAGTGGTACTTGCCTCAGCCGTACCGTAATCAATATCAGCACGTAATGTATGTAGAGGGACTCGACCTTCGCGATACCATTCACCTCGTGCGATTTCAGCACCGTTCAATCGACCAGCAACGGATATTTTTATACCTAACGCACCAAGACGCATGGTATTAGTCACCGCACGTTTCATTGCACGACGAAACATAATACGCCGTTCAATTTGTTGCGCGACACTCTCAGCAACAAGAAACGCATCCAGCTCAGGCTTACGAATTTCTTCTACACTTACATGTGCTGGCACACCCATCATTTTTGAAATTTCAAAACGAAGACGTTCAATATCTTCACCTTTCTTACCAATAACAATCCCGGGACGAGCAGTATGAATAATAATTCGTGCATTACCGGCTGGTCTTTCAATTTGAATACGACTAACTGACGCATTAGTTAATTTCTTTCGAATATATTCTCTAACCTTGATATCCGCATGCAGAAAGTCAGAATAATCCTTGTTCTCTGCATACCAGGTTGAGGTCCAGTCTTTAATAATGCCGAGGCGTATCCCCGTTGGATGTACTTTTTGACCCATACTATTTATTAGTCTCCGGTTCAGATACCGTCACAATAAGATGACTGGTTCTTTTTATAATTCTATCGGCACGGCCTCTTGCGCGTGGGCGTAAGCGCTTCATTGTTGGACCTTGATTCACTTGTATCGCACTTACCTTTAATTCATCGATGTCCGCACCATCATTATTCTCAGCATTGGCAATTGCTGATTCGAGTACCTTCTTAATAATATCTGCACCCTTCTTGTTACTGAATGCGAGTAAGTTGACCGCACGATCTACCGACATACCACGAATTTGATCTGCCACTAAACGCATTTTTTGCGGTGACAAATGTGAAAATTTTAATGTTGCTGAAGTTGCCATAAGTAGTGTTTCTATATTTAAATTTTTCTATCTGCCATGTGACCACGAAAAGTACGAGTTAATACAAACTCACCTAGTTTATGTCCAACCATATTTTCAGAAATATAAACAGGCATATGATCTCGACCATTATGTACGCCAATTGTTAATCCAACCATCTCAGGCATAACCATAGAACGACGAGACCAGGTTTTAATTGGACGCTTGTCATTAGTTTCCTTTGCTGCTTGCACCTTTTTTACCAGGTGATGGTCAATAAACGGACCTTTTTTTACTGAACGTGGCACGTGTAATCCTCTTGTTTATTTTCGCTTACGAACGATTAATTTATCAGTTCGTTTGTTCTTTCTAGTCTTATAACCCTTGGTCGGCGTACCCCATGGACTAACTGGATGACGACCACCGGAAGTACGACCTTCACCACCACCATGTGGGTGATCTACCGGATTCATAGCCACACCACGAACGGTAGGTCGAACACCACGCCAACGCTTGGCACCGGCTTTACCCAAAGATCGTAATGAATGTTCTCCATTACTTACTTCACCAATTGTCGCACGACAATCAGATAAAACTTTTCGCATTTCTCCTGAACGCAATCTAAGCGTTGCATGCTGTCCTTCTTTTGCAACCAACTGGACTCCCGTTCCTGCACTACGTGCTATTTGAGCACCTTTGCCCGCTTTCAATTCAATGCAATGCACAGTTGTACCTAAAGGGATATTCCGCAAAGACATACTATTACCAACCTTAATACTTGCTTCAGTACCCGACATTACTTGATCGCCTACTTTAATGGCGTTAGGTGCAATGATGTAGCGTCTTTCACCATCCGCATAAAGTAATAAAGCAATATGTGCTGTCCTATTTGGATCGTATTCAATTCGCTCTACTGTAGCTGCAATACCATCTTTGTTGCGTTTGAAATCAATGATGCGATAACGCTGTTTTGAACCACCGCCACGATGTCGCACGGTAATACGACCATGGTTATTTCTACCTGAATGTTTATTCTGTTTTTCCAACAACGGTTCATAAGGTTTGCCCTTGTATAACTCAGGGCTAACAACCTTAACCATAGAACGACGGCCTGCAGATGTTGGTTTTGGTTTAATTAATGCCATGTCGTTACCTATCCAGCCCCCATGAAATCAATGTCAAAGCCAGGCTTAAGTTTGACATAGGCTTTCTTCCAGTTAGTACGCTGACCTGGCTTGCGCGCAAATATTTTTTTCTTACCTTTTACGTTGCTAACCTGAACAGACAAAACTTCAGCACCATCAAACATTAATTCAACGGCCTGTTTAATTTCAGGTTTGCTTGCACTCTTTGCAACTTTAAACACATATTGGTTATAAGCTTCACCGATCAAGGTCGACTTTTCAGTCACTCTTGGCTCAAGCAAAACTGTCATTAATTTTTCCTGATTCATGATAACCAAGCCTCAACTTTTTCAACGGCAGCCTGAGTCATCAATACTTTTTCAAAACCGATCAATGAATAAGGATCAATTTCGTTAGTATCTATCACATCTGCTTTAGGAAGATTTCTTATTCCAAAATAAAGATTCTCACTTAATTCTTCTGTAACGATTAAAACGTCTTCAAGACCAAAGTTATTTAATTTCTCTTGAACCAGTTTTGTTTTTGACTCTGCCACGTCGAATTCATCAACACAGATAAATCGTTCCTGTCGCACAAGCTCAGAAAGAATTGAACGCATCGCAGCCCGATACATTTTTTTATTCAATTTTTTACTATAATCGCGAGGTTTAGCTGCAAAGGTAACACCACCACTACGCCATAACGGACTACGAATAGTTCCTGCTCTAGCGCGACCGGTTCCTTTTTGTGCCCATGGTTTTTTACCACCGCCACGAACTTCAGAACGTGTTTTTTGTGCTTTTGTGCCAGAGCGTGCACCCGCCAGATACGTGGTCAAAACCTGATGTATCAATGGCTCATTAAATTCGACAGAAAAAACACTATCGGCAACTGTCATGCTGCCTGCTTTTTTCTTGCCTGATTTTTGAATTTTAAGTTCCATGTGTTTGCCTTATTGCCGTGCCTTTACTGAAGGTTTAATAACAACCCTGCCACCTTTAACTGCTGGCACAGAACCTTTAATCAATAATAAATTTCGTTCAATATCAACGCTAACAACTTCAAGATTCTGAGTTGTACGCTGCACATCACCCATTTGACCCGCCATTTTTTTACCTTTAAAAACGCGACCCGGCGTTTGACATTGGCCAATAGAACCAGGTGCGCGATGCGATAATGAGTTACCGTGCGTGTTACGTTGATGACTAAAATTGTGTCGTTTAATAACACCAGCAAAACCTTTACCACTGGTAGTACCAGTAACATCTACTTTTTGTCCTGCTTCAAACATATCAACCTTAATTTCAGCACCAGCAGAATATTGCCCTAGTTCTTCATCGGTAAGCCGATATTCCAAAAGCCCTGAGCCTGTTTCAAGATTGGCCTTGGCAAAATTTCCTGCTTCTGGCTTAGTCAACGATGAAGATTTTTTTGAACCCCACGAAACTTGTATTGCGGTATAACCTTTTGTTTCTGGCGTAATCAAATCAGTAACGTGATTAGGGGTCGCTTCAACAACAGTCACTGGCACAGAATGTCCATCTTCAGTGAACACTCGTGTCATGCCTCGTTTTCGACCTATTATTCCAATCGTCATTGTTATTAATCCACCAATTATTCTTATTGAAGTTTAATCTGAACGTCGACACCTGCCGCCAGATCAAGTTTCATTAACGCATCAACTGTTTTATCAGTTGGGTTAACAATATCCATTAAACGTTTATGAGTACGAATTTCATATTGATCACGAGCATCTTTATTTACATGCGGCGAAATCAATATAGTAAAGCGTTCTTTCTTCGTCGGCAGAGGTATAGGGCCTCTAATTTGAGCACCTGTACGCCTTGCTGTCTCGACAATCTCCTTTGTAGATTGATCGATCAAACGATGGTCAAACGCCTTTAGGCGAATTCGTATTATTTGTTGTTCATCAGCCATCTTTTAATTACTCAATAATTTTAGAGACAACACCCGCACCAACAGTACGGCCACCTTCTCGTATAGCAAAACGCAGGCCTTCTTCCATCGCAATCGGGTTAATCAATTTCACCGTCACTTTGATGTTATCG
>Ga0209992_10002840_pt1 | contig 15300 bp, 29 predicted proteins | sample 2SBtaG_2_FD_182564 | JGI IMG/M metagenome (GOLD analysis project Ga0209992, IMG submission 182564) | Deep subsurface microbial communities from Kolumbo volcano to uncover new lineages of life (NeLLi) - 2SBTROV12_ACTIVE470 metaG (SPAdes)... | ecosystem: Environmental > Aquatic > Marine >... | reverse complement strand
CAAAATGCTGTAAGAACTGATACAATGAATCAGTATGCTCAAAGTGAAGCTAATAAAATTGCAGCAATTAATGCACAAAATCAAGTAGCAATTGATGAAGCTAATGCAGCTAGAGAATCTGCAATTAATCAATTTAATGCTACAGTAGAAAATCAAAGACAGCAATTTAATGTTAATAATCAAAGAGAAATAGATCAATCTAATGTAGTTTGGAGAAGAGCTATTAATACTGCAAACACTGCAGCTGTTAATGCTACTAATCAAACTAATGCACAGAACTTATTAAATCTTTCTAATTGGGCTGTATCAGCAGCATGGCAACAATGGAGAGATGAAGCTTCATGGGTTAATACTGCTTCTCAAAATGATCAAAATAGAAATCACAATTTAGCTATGGCTGCACTTGAAAGATCTACAGCAGTAGACTTACAAGATCAGTCTTCTAAAGATTCTATGTATCAAATGATAGGTAAGTTTGGATTTGATTTTTTATCTAACATAGGTAAGAAACCTTAAGGAGGAATAAATGGGATTTAGTTTAGGTGGAATAATAAGTACAGTAGGAAAAGTATTTAAAGCAGGTAGTGCTGCCGTAAAAACTTTTGGCGGAAGTGTCGGAGGTGGCGGTGGAGGCTTTAGTACATTAGGTCTTATTGGAAAAATTGGAAGTAGTTTAATGACAAAACATACTGGAGGAGATGGTAATTGGCAACCAGTAGATACTAGTGCAGGTATAAGTGTACCTAGCACTGGAAGTTATAATGTAGGTTTTGATAGAGCAGGTTCAGCAAAAGCACCAGATGTAAGATTAAAAACTGTTGATGGTGATACATTAAATGCTGAATGGGAATACAGATTAAAAAAAGGATTAAGAGATAAAAATTTATTTAGTTAAGGAGAGATATGGACGAACTTAAAGAAGCACCGAACAACCCCTTTGATGCACCAGTACCTGGTCAGAGTCTAACTGACAAACCAGGAAATGGTCCTTGGGAACACCCACCACAAATGACAGATACAGCTGAAGCAGCTGATTTTGTATGGAATCAATTATCAACTCCTGAATTTTCAGAACAAGTAATTGCTATGTTAGATGCGAGTATACCTATTGAAGCAATTGCAAGAACAATATTATTTGGTGGATTTGCTGAAGGTAAATGGTCACCTGATGTTGCATTTATTATTGCAGAACCTGTAATGAAAATGATTGCAACTGTGGGTATGTTAGGTGGAGTTAAAAGTTTTAGAATATCTATAGATGATATGACAAATGATAATGAATTAAGTTCTATTATGGATATTAAAAGTAAGAAAGAAAAATTTAAAAAAGCTGCTAAAAATATAGCTGAAGATAAACCTAAGATTGAGCAAAAAGGATTAATGGCAGCACCACAACCAGAACAAGAGGAGATGATATAATGGCAATAGATTTTGGAAGAATAGCAAGAGGTGTAGCAACAGGATACCTTAGTGCAAAGATAGCAAACACAGAAGCTAATGATGCATTGAATGCTAATATTATTGAGAGAGCTGGATTAAACTTTTATGAAAATACATTACCTGAATGGGAAGCAGGTGAAAAAGTTAGAAAAGAAACTTATAATAAAGTAAGTAGTAGATATGGTAAAGATGTTGCAAACTATATGGATCAAAATGGATTTACTGATTATACTGAAATTGTAGAAATGTTAGGTGCCAATAATAAAATGAATGAAACAAGATTAAAAGCATATCTAGAAGGAACTAGTGCTGGTACATATGCAGAACGTGCAGAAAAAAGAGCATCTAAAATACAAAATAAAGAAAAAACTATTATGGGTTTAACATCAGGGTCATCTAAAATTGGTAATATGACTGCTGAGTTATTACTTAAAGATGATGAGACTGCAACTGATGCAGGTACAGGTGTTGTGCCTGAGACAACTACAGAAGAAGTAACTGTTCCAGGTGAAATGGTTCCAGGTACTCCTATTAAAACTATGGATACTAAAGAAACTAGAGAAGTTCCTGTAGAAAGCAAAGCAAGTAAATTACCAACTTATGAAGAAATATTTGGTGATGCTACTACTTCAAATAATTTTTTTGATTTAGATTTAGCAGATAGAGAAAAATTACAAGGTCAATCTGATCAACAATATAAAACTATATTTACAAATAAACTTACAGGCGTTACAGAACATCCAAAAGCATATGAAGAAGCTTATAATAATCTACCTGATAATGAAAAAAATAAACAAACATTACAACAGTATTCTTATAATAGATATTTTAGAGAAAGATATTTACCTGAATCTGGATTTACTTATGGTGCTGTTTCAGAAGGACCAAAAGAAAATTCCTTTGTTACAGCAGCAAGATATACTATAAATATATTAAAAGCAAATGATCCTAATGATCCTAGTATTGATGAAATTAAAGCTGATCTAAAAGAACGATTAGGTACAAATGATTTATCTCCTTATGGATTATAATAATGGAAAATGTATATAGTAAATACTTAGAAGGTATAAAAGTACCTGACAATATTGAAATAGATAATAGTCCGTATTCAAAATATTTACCATCTGAAGAAAGACAAAAATTTAAAATAACTAGTAAGGGTAATAGAGGTTCTAATCTTACTAATGAAGATATGACAGAACCTGGAGAAAAGTCATATGATACTAATCCTTACTCAAAGTATTTAAAAAATATAGATATTAAAAATAATGACCCTAATCCTTATTCAAAATATTTATCTAAAGATACTAAAAAAAGTGATACCTATTTAAAATTTATATCTAAGTTATCACCATTAACTGCTCTTGGTGAAAAGACTGAAGATTTAGTAGAAGATATTGATGGTGATTCTGAGTTATGGAAGAAAGTAGCTTTTGCTACTCAGCTAGGATTCTTTGATACTTATAGAGGTGTTAAACAAATAAGTGGAATTGATACAGAAAAAATGAAAGCTGATCAAAAAAAACTTTATGAGTTTATGGAAAACCCTGATGGTAGTACTAACTACGCAGTTGCCGCAGCTTACTTTGGTAGTGCTATATTAGATCCTGCAGGTTGGTTATTACCTATAACTAAAGCAAAAACATTATATGCAGCAGCTAAATATGGATTTGTAAATGCTGGTATAGTAGGTGCAGTAGGATATGTTGATGAGGAAAGTATTTTAGATACTAGAACAAAACAAGCTGTAGTAAGTGCACTTGGTGGCACAATTTTAGGACCAACAGTTACTGGTATTGGTAAAAAAATAAAAGGTGAAAAAGTATTTACAAGAGAAAGTATAGGTATACCTGGATTTGATACAGCTAGTATAAAAACAATAGCAGATGCAGATTTACAAAAAATTAAATTACAAAATGAAGCAGGTAAAAAAAATAGAAATGCATTTGCTAGAAGAAAAATTGAGATAGATGAACCTGAAAATTTAAAAGATATGCCTAGTGATAAATCAAAATTATTACGAGGACCTAGAAGTTATTTTAGAGAAACTATATTAAAACCTTATGAAAGAAAATTTGGTAAACCTGCATTAAATTATTTAACTAATGGTGAATATGGTGCAGAAGCAGGTGGTGCTGGTGCTGGTTTTGCTATAGGTTACACATATGGAGATGAAGATACCCCTATTACAACAAAATTTAGTAGGGCATTTACTGGTGCATTGTTGGGTGCAGGTGGTATTAAAGGTGCCCGAATGAAAACTATTACTAAAACTTTTGGTAAAGGTGAAGATCAAACAGAAGAAATAAGTGAAAGTTTATTAGATTTTTTAGGAAGACAGTTTGTAGATGGCTATGGATTACCTAAAAATTTTAAAGGATTAAAAGCAGAAGCTGCTGGTTTTGCAAATTCTATTGGTAGTAAATTTACTTATATGGCAAGTAAAATACAAAGAAATTTAAAACCAGATGAACAAAAGATTTTAATAAATATATTAGAAGGTGATACTGTATTAAAAGTAGCACCTGCTAAATTACAAGAATTAAGTATACAGTCTAGAAAATTAATTACTGAGATGGCTCAAGACTATGTAGATATGGGTCTTATAACTAAAGAAACATTTAGAAGAAATAAAGATATATATTTAAAAAGATCATATAGAGGTAAGTTAGAAAATAGACCATTTGGAGAAGAATTAAAAAATAGAGGTGCTACCTTAACAGTTACCAAAGATGAGTATAATAAAATTTATAAAAAACAAAAAGCATATACTACAACTTCTCAAAAACAATCTAAAGATGGTATATTTCGTGAAGTTGAAGGATCTAAAAAATTAATTAAAGGTCATAGAGGTTGGGAGTTATTACCTAGTTCAGAAACAGCTTTTAAAAAATTAAAAAAAGATGATCCAGTTAATATTAGATGGGAATATACTAAACCACAAAGAGTAGGTTTAGGTGAAATAGAAGATGCTGCTTATGCTATTGCAGAAACAGGTAGAGCAGGGTCTGCTACATTAAGTCAATACAGATTATTTGATAATATTTCTAAACAAGGATATACATTTGATAATTTATCAAAAGTACCTAGAGATTTAAGATCTAAGTATAAGCAAATGCCTACTACTGCTTTAAGTAAAACTGGTGATAAATTAAGATATGGTAATTTAGCAGGTAAATATGTACCAGAAGAAGTATATAAAAATTTACTTGCAACTCATAATTATTACAAAAAAAGTGAGTTTCTTAAAAATTATAGAACTTTAAATTCTTATTGGAAAGTTTCTAAAACTGCATGGAATCCTACAGTACATGTTAATAACATTATGTCTAATGTTATACTACATGATTTAGTGGATGCAGAGTTTAAATATTTATTACCAGCATGGAAAGCTTTACTAAAACATAATAAAGTTAATAAAGCTGGTAAAGTACAAAGATCAGAATTAGTTGAAACAGCTACTAAATATGGTGTATTTGATGCAGATTTAATAAGCACTGAATTAAAAAATATTCAAGCAACTTCAAGTGCAAGATTTCCATATAAAATGACTGAGGGTGTAGATGAATTTAATAATGCAGTCAATATGGCAAGAAATGTTTTTGATGATAGTGTAGTTAAAGGCAAACTAGGTCTTACTAAAATGACAGATTGGTATAGATTTGAAGATAAAGTGTTTAGATTATCTGTATTTCAAGATAGAATTGCAAAAGGTTGGAAACTTCAAGATGCAGCATTAGATGCTAGAAAAGCTTTTATAGATTATGATATTGACGCACCTGCTATTAATTGGATGAGAAATACTATTACTCCTTTCTTGGCATATACATACAGAATTATACCTATACTTGCAGAGACAGCTATTGTTAGACCTTGGAAATATGCAAAGTATGCAGCACTTGGTTATGGTTTAAATAAAATGGGTGATGTAGTAGGTGGTGGAGATGAAGAAGCAGAACGTGCTCTTATGCCAGAAAGAAAATCTGGTAGGTTTATGAACGTTGGTTTTTTACCTTATAGAAATATTAAAATACCTATACCACCTGATGAAGATGGTAATCCTTTTTATATGGATTTTACTAGATTTGTACCAGGTGGAGATATTATGGATTTAGGATCTGGTGCATTACCTGGAGTACCTGCACCTTTACAACCTTCAGGTGGATTAGCAGGTGAAGTTTTATTTCCATTAGCTGGTTACGATTTATTTAATCAAAAAAAAATAAAAGGTTTAGGTGGTGGTGCATGGGAAGATTTAAAAGTAAAAGGTAATGCTATTATTGATAAATTAATACCTAATATACCTTTTGTTCCTGGAACTTATTCTACAGAAAAAATAGAAGCATCAAGAAAAGGAATGAAAACTCCATTTAAATCAGATGTAGAAGAAATTGTAACTATAGCACAAACTGTTGGATTTAAAATAGATAAAGCAGATTTAGCTGTACTTAAAGCTGGTAAAGTATTTGAATTAAAAAGAAAAATAACAGCATTTAAAGAACAGATTAGTGAACTTAGAAAAGACTATATAAAAGGTAAAATTAATAAAGAAGAATTTAATATGAAAGCAAATAAAATAGCAGAAAAAATAAAAATAGTAGCAGATAAATATCAAGTTAAATTTGATAAAGCTACTTATACTGATAAAAAAGAACCTTTTGAAGATATAAAAGGTTTATTTAAAAAGAAGAATTAAAATGAAAACTCCTAAAACAACTAGTGAACATATCATAGCATTATACGGATACATCACTGGGTTACGTAGGGATGTTAATACAATTAAAAATAATCATTTAAAACATATGCATAAAGACATTGATGAATTACATAATAAAATAGACAGACTATTATATTGGATTCTAGGTGGACTTGGTGCAACAATAGCAACATTAGTAGGACTAATTAAATAATGGCAAAGAGAGAAACAACAGATACAATAGTAATTCATTGTACACAAACTCCCCCTGGTATGGATGTTGATGTAGACAAAGTTACACAATGGCATACAGAGAGAGGGTTTGATACAATAGGATATCACTATCTAATTAAAAGAGATGGCACATTACAAGAAGGAAGACAACAAGATGAAGTAGGTGCTCATGCAGTAGCAGTTAATGGAACATCAATAGGTGTTGCATTAGTTGGTGGAGGCACACCAAATATGGGATGGGAAAATAATTTTGCACCCATACAATTTGAAACATTAAAAACAATATTACTTAAATTAAAAAGTGAATATAAAATAGAAAAAATTATAGGTCATTATGAAGTGGATGATAAGAAAGAATGTCCATCATTTGATGTACCAAAATGGTTAGAAAAAAATAATATATAGGAGAACAATCATGGAAAAACTTAAATCATATATTGAAATGGCAAAGGCTAACAAGAAAATTGTTATTGCTGGAGTTATTGCAATAATAGTAATTATATCATTGGTATCATAATATGTGGCTATCAGCAATTAAGCTTGCTCTAAACGCTGGGACTCATATCTATAAGAAAAAACAAGAGACTAAGATGGCAATGGCTGATGCCCAGCACATGCATGCCTCTCGTATGGCTCGAGGTGAGGAGGCTTACCAAGGCAAACTTTTAGAAGCTCGTCAATCAGACTGGAAAGACGAGGCAGTCCTTATAATTTTAACGCTTCCAATTTTAGTAATTGCATACGGAGTTTTTAGTGACGATCCAAATGCATCTATTAAGATAAAAGAATTTTTTGAACAGTTCCAGCAGCTTCCGAGTTGGTTTACCAATCTCTGGATTCTTGTCGTGGCTAGCATCTATGGTATAAAGGGTACACAGATATTTAAAGGTAAGAAGTAATGGCACTTAAGATTTCAGAAGAGGCAGCTGTGCAAATGCCAATGAAGACGGTTGCCAGTCTTATTGCGTTGGTTGCAATTGGCACATGGGCTTTTTTCGGTATCCAAGAAAAATTAAATTCAAACTCAACAAAACTAGAATTAATGGAAAAAGATTTAATTGAGAACACCGCATTTAGAATAGGGTGGCCTCGAGGTACTTTAGGAAGTCTTCCAGCGGACTCAGAACAATTTATGCTTATTGAAGAATTATATAAGCAGGTAGAAAAATTACAGGAACAACAAGAAGCTGGAATTCATAATGAAGTTATGATAAGATTTTTAGATGAACAAGTAAAAAAACTACAAGCAGATGTAGAAAAACTTAAAGATTCTAATAGAGAAATACATTATAAAAACGGAAACGGAGGATAAAATTTTGGAAGAGATAGTAATAGCATTGTTGATGATAGTCAATCAAGAAATTAAAGAACATAGAATACAACCTTCGATGTCTGCCTGCTTAAAGGGAAAAAGGGTAGCTGAACGTGAATCTAAAAGCCACATACAATATCAATGTATTAAGTCATTAGCTGAAACAGAAATATATTTAGGCGAAAAAAGTATAGTAAAACTTATATTAAAATAGGATAAAAGATGATTAAAAAATTATGGAACAAATTTGTTAATTGGCTTTTTGATTGGCAAAAGAAATGAGTAAGTGCAAGAATTGTCATTGTGATTGCCACTGTAATGGGGAACTTCATGCTGACGATTATGGTGTATGCACTTGTGATAATTGTAAATGTAAAGGTAAAAGAACTTATAAATATGCAAAGGACCATGGTTTAGATATGTCTTTTGAAAATGAAATAGTATACGATAAATGAAAGTTACTTTGTTTCTTATACTATGCTCCTATGTAGCAGGAGAATGTATGGCACCACATGTTTATCCTAAACAATTTAATGATCAATATGATTGTTTTATAGAAGGATATAATCAATCTATTTTAAAAATGGAAGAGATTGGAAGAAAAGAAATTAATGAACATGAAATTTATATTAGATTTATATGTTCTGTAGATGAAGAAGAATCAGATAAACAAGAAACTTAAATATGAAATACCTCTCAATATTATTATTTGTATTATTTACTTCTGCAGTATTTGCAGGATCAACACAGACTAACACGTCTGGAAGTAATACAGCAATTGAAGGTGGGTATACATCAACAGCTACAACTACATATCAATCTGGATCAGAGTCTACAAATACAACTAACAATACTACAAACTCAGATATAAAATCTTCACCACCATCAGCATCTGCACCATCATATAATAGTATGACACAAGATGTTTGTGCCGTGGGTGTATCCGCAGGAGTACAAACATTTGGTTTTGGTGTTAGTGGTGGTAAACACGTAATAGATAAGAATTGTGAAAGATTAAAACTAGCTAGAATATTAAATGATTTTGGTATGAAGGTAGCAGCAGTAGCTATTCTTTGTCAAGATGAAAGAGTGTTTGAATCAATGATACAAGCAGGAACACCTTGTCCAATTGATGGTAAGATAGGTAAAGAAGCTAAAGCATTGTGGTCTAAATATGATCATGAAAGACCAGATTACGATATTTATGTAAAACGTATGAAGGCTAGAGAGAAAAAAGAAAAAGCGTTAGCTAAAAAATTAGCTCTTGAAGAAAAGAAAAGACTTAAAGAAGAAGCTAAGATGACAAAAGAGTTTGAAAAAATAGAAAAAGAATTAGAAAAAAAAAAGGTTATTTTACCAGCAAAAAAACCCATAGACTGGGAGCCACCTAAGTAATGCCTAGACCAGTAAGAAAATGGATTGTAAAATTAAGAATGTGGTATGCAGATATTCGTGGTCATCATGGTAAACGATGGGATTATGAACCTTCAAAACATTACATGAGAAAAAAATGATTTGGTTAATTATATCTTTAATAGGAGCATTATATGCGATGTATATTATTGGCAAGTTTGCTGATGATCTTAACCCATACAACTTCTTTAACAGAAGAGATAACGACAGGTAATTTATTACCTAATGGTACAGGATCTGCATCTAATCTACAATCAGTAGATACAACTATTCCTAATGTACAGTCAAGCTGTTCATCATTTACTTCTGTTAATACTACATGCACTAATTCAAATTGGAATTACCAAGAAGTAGAAGTAGGTAGCACATCATCAGGTACAGGTACTTTAAATTACACAGGTAATTTAGTTGATGTAACAACAGGTAGTGAAACTACTACTCAAGCAATGCTAGATAATGGTATTACTTTAGATTCTACAACTGTTGTACAAAACTGTGAGTGGTCTGGGTCATCACATCAATGCGGTCAGGCTCAATCAGGTAGAGATACATTTAAAACAACAGTTAAAATATTAGATTCGGATGGCGAGGTACTATCACAAGTAGATCAAATAAGAAATACAGATTCAGGTTATTATAGTAATGCAAATAAATATACTGATCAAGTTATTTATAATGGCACAGGATCAAATCAGTTTGATTGGACTTGGACAGGAATAGATGGTGATTCTACTCCAGTAAATTTAGGTGGACCTAACTTATTAGGTGCTAAACTGACTATGACTTATGATAATGTAGTTATAGAAGATGAAATTATTGAAGAGATTAATAATATTTTTGAAGAGTTAGAAGAAGAAATATTTGAAGAGTTTACTTTTGAATACATAGAAGAAATTTTTGAAGAGTTTACACTTATAGCACCACCTATGGAAGAAGAGTTTGAAGAAATTACATTTCAACCTATGATTACTATAATAGAAGAAGTACCAATAGAAGAAGAAATAGTAGAAGAAATAATAATGGAAGAAGAAATAATAATTGAAGAAGAGATTAAAGAACCATCATCTTTCTTTTCATTAATGCCACCACCACAAGAAGAAGAAATATATGAGGAAACGGAAGAGATCATTGCAAGCTTCTTACCTATGGTTCCTAAAGAAGAGGAGACATTTACAGAAGAGAAAGAACTTGTTGAAGAAGAGCCAATAATGGAAGAAGAAGTAATTGAAGAAGAGTCTACACATATGGCTAGTGCACCTAAAGAAGAAGAAATAATAGAAGAAGAAGCTGAGATAGTAGAAGAGGAAGAAGTAACTGAAGAAAAATCTAATAGATTAGTAGAAGAAACTAATGAAGAAAAAGAAAAAGAAGAAATTAAAGAAGAGAAATCTTCTAGCGAAACTTCTAAGAAGTCCACTGTTTCGAATAAGAAGCTTACCGAACAAAAAAAAATACAACAGAAAGAAGCAATCAAAACTAACTTGGTAAAAATTATGGATAAAATTGACAAAGACATTAAAGATATTTCAAAGAATTTACAAATAAAAAATATAATTAAACTAGATGCTATGGCAAGTGATCAAGCATCATTAGCAATTTACGAGAATGTAGAGTTTTATAAACCAGAAACTATATATTTAAATCAATTAAATATATTTGATAGTAGACAATTATATCCTGATACAAGTTTAACTTCGTATATAAAAGAAGATCCAGTATTTATTAAAGAACAACAATTAAAAAACCTCGATAACATTAAACAACAACTATTATATGAATTGGAGATATTAAAAAATGGATAAAATAAAAAATCAATTAGCAGGATTTGCAGCACTATTAGGTGTTATCGCAGCAATCGGTGGTGGCTTTGTTAAATACGGAGAGATTGTAACTAAGCTAGATGCATTAGAAGGTGCCAGTGGTGGTAAAGATTGGTCAGCAGAAATAGCTGTACTAGAAGAGAAAGTAGCATCATTAGAATCTCATGAACATGAGCATGAACATGAGCATGGTCATACTAAAATATTAGTTAACGAAAAAGAAATAGATTTATTACAAGTACAAATTGAAGAAATTAAAATAAGTACATCAAATCCTTTAGCTAACTAAGAGGTACTTACATGGCTTATTTAAATGCTAACATTCCTGTAATAGAATGTTATGTTCGTGGAAATTATTTAAGAAATCAAAAAGATTCACATGATAAATATTTTGAGTGTGTAGTATTTGGTTTTAGTTCATTACCTAAACAAACACCATTGTTTCATTTTATGATGACAGATGGTGGCTTATGGTGGAGAGCACCAATATCTGCTTTCTGTAAAAAACCTAATGTAAAAGAATTACCTTTAAATGAATTATGTTTATGGGATTCATTTAGTTATAATATAAGTGTTACAACTTTTTATCAATTAGCTGGATGTAAAATGAAATATATATCTAGACGTAAGGTAGATAGAGAAGGTATATACTTATTTACAATTGATTGGTGTGCAGGTGATTACAATGAATTAAATTTTGGTTATGCAGAAAAACCAGATCAACACAAGTGTGGACATGTAATAGAATTAGACGATGGTAATTATGCAATTCAACCCAACAATAGACTAAGGATCTTTGACCCATCAATGGCGGCAGATCCATCAAAACCCCTCATAAATAGATTAGTAAATACTAAATCATGGTCGGTAGAGGATACATCTAAATGGATTACTGATGAACATGAAGAAGGTAGTTATGATTATAAATACAAGGAGTTAAACGATGGCAGTAAATAAAGCAGGTAATTACACAAAACCTGGAATGAGAAAAAAACTATTTAATCAAGTAAAAAATTCAGCAGTTCAAGGTACAGCTGCTGGTAAGTGGTCAGCTAGAAAAGCACAATTACTAGCAAAAAAATATAAAGCATCTGGTGGTGGATATAAATCATGATAGCTTTTATTAAAAAGATATTAGGTATAGATAACTTAGAATATAAAATTAGATTATTAGAAAGAAAAAACTATTGGAGAGAAAAATATGGCACTAGCAAAAAGTCAACGTAGTTTAAAAGCTTGGGGTAAACAAAAGTGGAAAACTAAATCTGGTAAAAAATCATCTGTAACAGGAGAAAGATATTTACCAAGTGCTGCAATTAAATCTTTATCAGCTTCTGAATATGCAGCTACAAGTGCAGCTAAAAGAAAAGGAAAAGCATCAGGCAAACAATTTGTTAAACAACCAAAAAGTATAGCAAATAAAGTAAAACAATATAGGAGTTTTGCGTAATGGCTGGAGCAGTTAAAACAAAAGCATGGACTAGAAAAGAAGGTCAAAATCCTAGTGGTGGATTAAATCAAAAAGGTAGAGATAGTTACAATAAAGCTACAGGTGGTAATCTTAAAGCACCTCAACCACATGGTGGATCTAGAAAAAAATCTTTTTGTGCACGTATGGGTGGTATGAAAAAGAAATTAACTTCTAGTAAAACAGCTAATGATCCTAATTCAAGAATTAATAAAGCTTTAAGGAAATGGAATTGCTAAACAAATAAAAAAGGGGAGCTGTTAACTCCCCCACTAGACAACACTAAGGCACTCTTTATGGGTGCCTTTTTTTTTGGTGCAACTTCTTCACGCCAAAACTTAAAATGCTATAGGTCCTTCCTTTGACATACGTTCCCTTCTTAATGCTCTCTCAGAAGGTTCAATAATTTTTTCAATATCTTCTAGGGTTGCTTCTGGATTCTTTTTTAAAGTTTGTACTAACCATCTATAAGACATAGGTTGTAATACTTTAGTTGTACCATTCCATTTATAACTTATAGTATTTAGTAGTGCTTTAAATTTTTCAGGTGTTATGTTATGTTGATTTTCTTTTTTAACTAGATGTTTAACCCATTCTAATAAGATTCTCTTTGCTTTATATCGAATCTTTCTCATTTGTTTAGGATTCATTATATAGTTTGTATCATTTTTTTAATATCATCTTCTAATTTTTTACCAACACTATTAGCATGATTGATAATAGCAGCACATAGATTGGCTTGATATTTAAAATCCTTTAAAGCTTCTCTAATTTTACCTACAGGTTTTCCTCCGTAATCTATTACAATAGAGTTTTCCTTATTTAATCCAATCTTTAATTCAAACAGTAGTCCTGTATGTTTTGATATACTATTTTTTTCCATCAGAGACTCCATCATTTTGCTTCTTTACAAAATCTGCACCTATACTAGGGTCTAATTGATTTAATGTAGCAAGCATATTCATTAGCTTTACTACTTCAGCATATGGTCTGCTCATCAAGTACTTCATAATGTCTGTAAGTTGTACAGAATTTATTAAGTAAGTTCTGGGATTTGTTGGTGTTGTTTTTTCCTTTGAGTTATTAGCCATCTTTCTTTCTCCTTTTATTGTTGACCTTTAAATTGATAATACTTATCCTCTATTAAATCTTCACTAGTTAAATATGGATTTGCATTAGTTTGTTTATCATAGATTTCTTTTAAATCTCTGATAGTTTGATTGAGAGTTCTGCCTTGTTGTAAACATCCACAGACTAAATCTTCTACTTCAATTAAAGCTTGTTTAACTTGTCCCATTACTGACCTCCTTTATTAATCTATTTAAGTACCAATTAGCTTTTTGTAAATCCTCTAATGGTTCTCCTTTAAATTTATATCTTGAAACATATTTCAAAACATTTCCTTTAAGGTATCCATGATACTCATCACCAGTCATACAATCACGTATGACTTCTATAGTTTCTTTCTTGCCATACTTATAATGAGCAGGTGAATTAACATTATCGTTTGCCATATTCTCTCCTAATTGCTTTTATATCTACAGTTTCTAAATTATAGTGACCACCTTTAACTTCTCTTTTAACTATTAAACCACTCCACCACATATGCTGAGTATCTCTAGCAAAATGTTCTGTATGATTTAAATAACAACCAGCAGATAAAGCATGTAACTTCTTACCACTAGGTAATGTAGATATAGCATAATCTAATAAATGACTATGACCTACTGTTGCAGAAACTTTATGTTTATTTAATATACTTCTTGCAATATTGTCACCAGATATTGCTGATCCCATAATACCAGATGGTAAGTGATGTGAATAATGTACACCATCAATTACTTTTATGGCTTTGTATGGTACTTCTCTCCAACCATACTTCTTATAATGGAGATCTTTTATACTTATAGATCCATCTAGTTCTGGGTTTTCATCTACAAACCTATCAATTCTATCTTCATGATTGCCAAGAATCATAGTCTTAATTGGTTTATGATTACCCAAACCTTTATTAAATAAAGATAAAGCATGATGTGAATGCTCCATATCTTTTTGGTATCTTCTACCTTCAAAGGATTTCTTACCTCTATCATATGTAGAAAGAGAATCCATACTACAAAAGTCACCCATGCATATAACATGTGTAGCTTTTATATCTGCAGCCATTCTCCCTGCCCACAGAAATCTATCATTGCTTGCTTTGGGTGTGCAATGAGGGTCACCCATAACTAAATGTGTTGCCATTAGTTTAACTCCTTATCTCTTTTCTTTTTTAAGTATTCAATAAAATCTATAACATTATCTTCATCATCAAATTCAGCTGTAGAATTTATCGGCATACCTTTGTTGTTTTTTTTATCGTCAGCAAATCCTCTTAACCCATACAAGAAAGTTGTATGTGGATCTGATGTCGCCATTTTAATCATTCCTCGTGCTATCGTACTACACAATTCATATTGTTCAGTAGACATTTTGGCTTTACTATCCATTACTATACCACAGGTAAAGCCTTTTTCCCATGGAGTGACTAAAACTTTTAATGAGTTTAACATATCAAACTTTTTATTCTTTGTCATTTATACCAATACCTTTCATAATTTTTATTATTATATTCTACAATCTTATATTCAAATCCCCTTTTCATACTTTTCCTACCAAAATCTTCTGCTTCTTTTTCATTATTAAATATTATATTTGTAAACATTTTGTATTCCGTATCCTTTTTCTTTTTAAATATTACAAAGTATAGCATCATTGGTACTGATGGAGAACAGACCCCTCAAAACTATCCCCCATCATTCGCTAAAGTCTTATCCTGTTTAGGATTATTCACTTCAGTATACCAAACCCATTTAGGGTTCTTACCTTGCGACTGTTGCTGTGGCAACAACTGCAATTTGCTTCCCCAACAAGGAAG
>Ga0209992_10002838_pt1 | contig 15308 bp, 20 predicted proteins | sample 2SBtaG_2_FD_182564 | JGI IMG/M metagenome (GOLD analysis project Ga0209992, IMG submission 182564) | Deep subsurface microbial communities from Kolumbo volcano to uncover new lineages of life (NeLLi) - 2SBTROV12_ACTIVE470 metaG (SPAdes)... | ecosystem: Environmental > Aquatic > Marine >... | reverse complement strand
GAGATAGGTACAAAATTAGAATCAACCATTTTTGATTTGGTAAAATCTGGTGTTAAAACTAAAGATATAGGTGGAAAAGCAACTACTGTAGAATTTACAAAACACATTACTGATAATCTTTAAAAACAATAGCCCCCTCCGTTACGCTTGATTTTGTGACAGTGACTAGAAATGTGATGAGAGATTAATTGTTGGAAATTATTTAATTACGAAAAAATAATTCAATCACTATTGGAAAAAATTCCAGAACCTAAAACTAAATTTCATGTAAATGATACTCCTGCAAAACTAAATGACAAAGAAAATTCATTGATAAATTTTTGGCAATGGGCATACTCTGATCTAAATCAAAATGTTACACGTGGTATGGTTGGACAATATATCATAGCATGGACATTGGGAATTGATGCTACTCCTGATGATGCTTGGGGATCATACGACCTACTTAGTCCATCAAATAAAAAAATTGAAGTAAAAACAACATCCTATCTTCAAGCATGGGTTCAAAAAAATGAACCAAAACCAAAATTTAGAATTAGAAAAACTTACTTTTATTCACGAGATACAGGCTATTCAAAAGAAAAAGATTTTCAAGCAGACATCTATGTTTTATGTTATTTTTTTGAAAAGGATAAACAAAAAGCAGATGTCATGAATCTTGATCAATGGAAATTCTGGGTTTTACCAAAAGAGAATATTGAAAAATTATTTTCTGCCAAAGAAACATTATCTGTTGATGTATTGGAATCTGATTTTTCTGCAGTTTCTGTGGATAAATTAGGCTCTGAAATTCTAAAATTTTGACTCGTATTGTCAAACGAAATCATTACAACGTTAAATTTCTCAAAGGGTATGGTCATTCTATTTCAGTAAAGAATTCAAAATTAGTTCTCAAAGACTGTCATGATCCATTCTCTGATTGTTCTACTGAAGAGTGGTTTGTCAAAAACATGCCATATGAAAGAATCATTCTACAAGGAAAGGGCTATGTTTCCACTGAAGGGTTATCCCTACTATCTGAGAATAACAAAACAGTAATTCTACTAGATACATCAGGGAATCCAATTACTACATGTCATGGGATTAGAGACTCGTACACTGCAACAAAGTATCGCATAGCACAGTACGATACGTTTCGAGATAAGACAAAGACGGACTATCTTACACAGCAAATTACAAATGCAAAACTAGAGTCACAAATTAGATTCTTGAAATCAACCAATAATCCAGACGTAAAAGAAGGAATATCAAAACTACATCGTCCAGGATTTAGTGAAGCAGTTACTTCAAGAATTTACTTTGATAACTATTCAAAGTTAATAGATGAAAGATTTGGATTTGTAAAGAGAAATTCAATCAATGTTGAAAAGTATAATGCAACTGATGTAATCAATGCACTACTCAACTACGGGTATTCTGTACTTGCAGGAGTGATATCTACATACATTCATGGTATTGGACTTGATGCATACTATGGATTTATGCACAAAAACCACATATCCTTTCAATCTCTAACATATGATGTGATGGAGCCGTTTCGTTGGCTAGTTGACTGTGCTGTATGGAGGTTATCTAATCAAAAATCTGTAAACAGAATATCTCAAAAACAATATTCACACACTAGAGATGGTACGGTTGTATTGGAATATGATTTGATTAGGACATTTTTAGAAGCATTAGAGAGAACATTTCAGAAAGAAAGAAGATACAAGTACAAACATGGTGCGTTTACTAAAGACGGGTTAAAATCTGTTCAAGAGATTACGATTGCAAAGATTATGGTACAGAATCTGGCGGAGTACTGTCTGAAGAAGATTTCTTTTCACCTTTGACATATGCAGAAGCAAAAGGCTCTATGATTTTCTCAAATGATTCTGTATTTTTTAAACAATTTTTCACATGAGACATAAAAGCATCTAATTCATCATTTATATCTTCTAACCAAAAATTTTTGGAGTTCATCTGAAAATCTGTCAAAAGACTCCAATACTGTCGTCCAATTGCTCTTCCAAAAATTTCCATTAATTTTATCAGGTCAAGGTCCATACGAAAAGAGAGATAACATCTATCAAATTCTCCAAATGCACTATTCAAATAATTCTCTTTTTTAGTTAGATCTTTTTCCTTTTGATATTTATCATATAATACTACACAACGTTTTAGATTCCTTTTTACGAAATGAATTCTTTTCTTTAGAGTAAATGAAACATCTTCTTTAACTTCATTTCGTATTTTGGTTAGTTCCTCAGTATCTTTTTTAATTTCACGAGTTAAAGATTGAGTTTCAGTAATAAGGCCTCCTGTTTTAATAATTAAATTATTTGTTGTAGTATTTTGTCTACGGGATATAGCTCCAAAACCAATAGTGATAAGAATTGCAATGGCACCTAAAACAAGTCCAGTATAACTGTTAATTGTACTAATACCATTAAATTGTTTAAATAATGTCATCATTGATGTTTGATTTTCTCCAAGTTCATTGACACCATCTTGAATTTCTGAATGACTTTCATCACCTAGTAGTTCATTGACACCATCTTGAATTTCTGAATGACTTTCATCACCTAGTAGTTCATTGATACCATCTTGAATTTCTGAATGATCCAAATCGAATGTAGAATTAATATCGTCATTCATACCTACGGAATCTTCTTCCTGAGCAAATACGGGAAACATTGAGAATAATAGTAGGAGTAAAATCAGAAATTTCAATATTTTTTAGAATTTTGTATGAACTTAAGATTTTCTAGTTCTAGTATAATTAATGACCAAAATCACAAAACCAATCAATACATTGTATATCGCAAATATTCTCAAAAAATCCATGAAATGGCAGATTCGAGGCTATGAGCAGTCACTTTCAAGTGGTCCTAGTGACTCTTTTTCAAGTCTTTGTCAAACCCTAAAAGAGTTGGAAGAAAGCAAACTAAAGGCAGTGATTCATTTGATTGGTTTTATCAAAACAGAACACAAAACACAATGCAAACATCCCAAAAAAATGCAAGACTATGATCCTAGTAGGACATTGTATTGCATGAAATGTGGAGAGGATGTTTAATCCTACTTTTTCATAATTTTTCAAAATTTAAGACAAATTTATGTATCTAAATCACAGGCTAAAATTATGAGTACTGTTGAGGGATTAATTGATGTAGATTATTGCCCAAATTGCAACGCCCAAACACAAAGAGATACTATAACCAAATTAAACCGAGACCAGGCTACAGACAAATTTTTCCAATTACAAAAATGTCATCTTTGTCAAATGGTCTTTTGTTATGTGTATAAAGAAAAAGATTCAACATCTGGTAAAGCTCGTTATCAAATGAGTCGTGTGACGGGGAACCTTTACTTAGAATTAGATTCAATATTTCCAAAACAATCAGAAGTCAAAACAGATTTTCTTAAAAATAAAATCAAAAATCCATATCTTGAAGGAGTCAAATGTTTAGATATTTTTTGTCCTAATGCAGCAGTTATGATGTTTAGAAGAACCTTAAGTTTAGTTTGTATAGAATTAGGCGCAGATATACATGCAGAATTAAAAGAACAATTGAAAATATTGCCCACTGAATTACACCTTACAGCAACTGAAATTAGAAAATGGGGAAATCTTGGTGCACATTATGACAGCACTGGAAAAATAACTGAAGTTAAGACTGCAGAGGCCAGAGAAATTAAAGAATTTTTGGAAAGAGTTTTTTTGGTGGTTTATGAACTTCCTGAAAGATTAAAAATTTCTGCAAAAAAGAGAAACTAATTTTTACCTTTTATCATTGGTTTTTTCGGTCAAGATCATACCCACATACATTCTTCAAATAATTTTTGTACTTTTCTTGTTGATCATGACATTCTGGACAGATGTAAATTTTTGGAGTTCTCCCTTGCCCATCTAGATATTCTACAACATGATGTTCTTCAAGTTCTGTTTTTTGTTTTCCACAAATCCCACATGCCCCAACCCTAACACTCATGAGATATCAAGAAGAATAATGAAGATAAACATATTCTTTTAAAATTGAAAATTTGTACTTAAAATATACCCAAATTAGTCATTATTTTTGATTTTATTTAATTCCCAAGATTATTGCAAGATCTTTCTCACTGAGTTTTTGTTGTCTAGGTTTTGAAATTTCATCTAGTTTTAATTCTGAATCATCAAAACTATTAGAAATACATTTTTTGAGAAATTCATTAACAGTAATTCCTTTATTATTACATGTGTTAACTAATTTTTCATAAATATCATTTTGTAAACGCGTAGACACAGTCTTTGACATTTGTTTACGATAAATTTTGAATTGTTTAAAGATATTGTCACTGTTTACGTATAATGTTTACACGTAAACAAAATCAATCTAGAATTTTATGAATATTTACCAAACTCGTACTGTATTGCTTTCCTTTCAAATACATGATATGTTGAGATACCATTGGTTCAGAAAGTGATTTTGAGCATACCAACTTAACATCATCTGAAAAATTCTTTAATCTAATTAACACATCAGGCTTTAGAACTTTGGTTTGTTTTAACTCAGAAAGTGACTCTAATGTTAAAAGCATTTTTTCTAAATAATCAATTGAATCAAAAAGATGAATTACAAATATTGCCTTTTGTTCATCATCTAGTTTTGGTTCTTTTTTTCTAAACAAATCCAAATATTTTGTTATATCGTTTAATTGAGCTTCAAAAAATTGGTTAACATTACTTTGTTTTTTTGAAAAATTTGGTATCTCATACCAAACATGTTGTTTTGATTCTTCGTTTCTAATAATTTTACAAGATGAACTTAGATGCAGTAATGCTTTGTCAAATGTTCTTTTAGCACAAATCTTTTCATCATCTACAATAGTTCGTTGTAATTCTGCATGACGTAACCGTCCTTTTTTGCTCAAAATACTCAAAATTCTATTCTCAGCTTGTTCCAAAGTATCCCACTTTTTGGTATCCTAGGATACCTATAAAGTAGGACATAACTTTACACACTGCCTAAAACAACACATGAAATCTAGCAGAACTAAACAAAGCAAATCTGAGCCTAATGTTTTAGAACTAGGCTCAAGATCACTAAACAAACAGCACACAAACCGCACTCTAGTAATCCCAAAAACAGCATTACTAATCTGCGGATATAGAGGTAATGGAAAAATGACAGCTGACGTCAAGCTGATAATTAATCCAAACGGTGAGAAATTCATCAAAATAACTCCCATTATTTCTGGAGAAAAGAAATGATGAGAAAGTTTCCACGTTTTTTAAAAATGAGAGACTATACATCAAGGGACAAAACAAATCCTGATAAAATAATTCTCAAAGTTACATCTTTTGAGAAATTCAAATCAGAGCACACCATAAATGTAATGGCAGAATTGAAAACTGATTGGGGGTTTGTTCCAGTTAAAGTTCCTCTGAGGCCTAGCAGACAAGATACATCTGCATTATGGGAATTGTGGAATGATAACGTAAAGTCAAAGATTATCAAAAAAGGAAAAATAATCTGTTTGTATACGTGGAAAAAAGGAATGAGATATTGGAAATTATCTAAACTGGGATGAAATAATGGTCAAATTTGACATACGAAAATTATCTGAACTAGAAAAGTTTCTCAAGGAATTTCCAAATATCAAAGAGATTCAAAGTCTTAGAAAAAGAATTAGAACAGAAAAAAAGAAAACCAAACTCTCAAAACCCAAAATAATTCCATCAAAGAAGAATAATCAAAATCGTTCTAGTGCCATGAAAAAATATCACAGATACATAAGAAGAATACGTGATGTTTACTTTCCTGATAAAAATTATCGTTACATCCAAAAACAATTCAAAAAAAGAAGACAAGAAGGTAACAGTGAAATAAATGATGCAATATGGGAAAACCCATCGCCGTAACTGATCCTCCATCAAAGAAACTTCCCCCTTACTATTATTTTCAAAAACAAAATAGAAGTCCTGCGGGTTCTAAGATTAGAGATATTCATGCATTAGATACTGAGACTAGGGAGGGTAACATATTCCTCATTGCAGATTCAGATGGAGATTTTTTGGATAAAATCACGCCTGAATCAGTCATATCATTCCTATTTAGGCGTAAATTTGAGAATTCCTGGAATTTCTTTTACAATTTGACATATGATGCAGAAGTTATTCTCAAACTATTAGGTACTGAGCTGAATCATTACAAAAATTCAAGAGAGTTAATTTTTTACTATAAAGAATACAAATTCACATACATTCCAGACAAATGTTTGAGAATTAGAAAAAAGAATCACTCTGTAGTCTTTTTTGATATTGCACAGTTTTTCTCTAAAGTTGGATTGCTAAAGGCATACGAGCAAAACATTGGAAAGATACCTGATACATACAAAGAAATGAAAAACAAACGTGGGCAATTATCAAAAACTTTTTACAGAAAAAACACCAGTAAAGTTCGACAATACTGCATTCAAGACTGTATGTTTACTAAAGAATTGGCACAATATTTTATCAAACTGTTTTCTGACATGTTTTGTTTTTATCCTAGACGTTGGGTATCATCAGGATATCTCGCAGAAAAGGTACTAATCAATAATGGAATTGATTTTCTTAAAGTACAAGATCTTCCAGAAGCAGTAAGTGATTTTGCATGGAAATCATATTTTGGTGGGCGATTTGAGATGTTACAAAGAGGATTTATTGGCACTGCTCATGTTTTCGACATAAATTCTGCATATCCATATGCAATTACCCAGTTACCTGATTTGAATAATGGTGAATGGTGGCATACTGATGAACGAATTCTTCCTAAATCTAAAGTTGGATTTTTTAAAATCAAAGTTGATGTTAATGATTTGAATTTAGTTGCACCATTCCCATTTAGAAAGAAAAATCGTATACTATACCCTAGTGGAGAATTTGTCACATACTGCACACTACAAGAATTACAAGCAGTGGGTAATGATGTAGAATATTCCATACTTGATTCATATCAATTCATTCCTAGAGGTAAAAAGAGGCCATTTAGGAAATTTATCAATGAATTATATGAAAAACGCCTAGAATTAAAAAAACAAAACAATCCAATGCAGTTACCAATTAAGGTAATAATTAATTCAATTTATGGAAAAACAGGACAAGTTGGAAATAGAATTGGTAGTTTGTTTAATCCTGTAATATTTTCATTCATTACAGGATATTCTCGTGCAATGTTGTATCAATTTATGAAAAAACACAAGTTACAAAATGACATTGTAGCATTTGCGACTGATTCTATTTGTACAACAAAAAAAGTTAATGTCAATTCTCAAAAACTTGGGGAGTTTTCCCTAGATAGTACAGGTGATGATTGTTATTTTTTACAAAACGGATTTTATCGTCTTAATGATAAATGGAAGCAAAGAGGAATTGGAAAATTAGGTAGTAAAGAGATTGAGCATCTTGATACTATTCAACGAGATGAAAAATTATTCTATTCTTTCAAAGTAAATAGAGTTGGTAGACTACGAAATAGTATCATTACTAATCAACTAAACAACATTGGTAAATTCAAAGTGTTTGAAAAGCAAATTAATCTAAATGCTGATAGAAAGAGAATGTGGATAGGGGAGTTAGATGGAATTAATGATAAATCAAATAGTTCTGTTCCGTTATCGTTTAATCATTTTACACTAGATCAGATTTGATAATATAATATCCTCAAGTGTAAATACTAATTTTGTAATAGAATTTAATGGAAAATAAAAAAAAGACTGTAACTGAGGATAATATTCAAGAAATATTTCAACAAGATATTGCTAAAGCAGGAGGGTTAGAGTGTCTTACAGAAAAAACATTAGAATGGGAGCATGTTCTTCTAAGAGCAATTCAATTAGCTCCAATTGATGCAGGATTAGATAATTTGGAAGCACAGGGGCTAATCAGAAAACGTTCTGAGAAAAAATGTCTGTATGATTATGAATTGACTGATGTGGGTGAATATTCACTAGAAGACTATCAAAAAATCACTCGTTTGAAATAATTATTGTTATTTGTGATCGCAAAAAGTTTTGATATTCCATTTTGATTATATACACGCCTAATTTTATCATCTGATCTGGGGCAGATCAGCTAATCTTTAAATATAGAACATGATATATGTTCTACATGGGAACAGATAACATGATCGAAATAAAAAAAAGATCAGATATACAAAAAAGTCGTGGAATGAGAGTGTATGACGGTATGAGTAATATTTCTAAAAGTAGGTGCACAGGAAAATGCCTTAATTTTAAAGCAAAAAAACCTGCAAATGGTGGGTGGTATGCATCGGGTATTTTTAGATGCAATATTTGTGATATTTTTGTAACCTCTGAAGGAGTTAGAGATGGTCGTTTTTGTAGTTGTTGTAATATTAGAGTTAGAACTAGACCCAGAAATAGTGCATACAAAGAAAAATATTTTGAAAGAGAAAAAAATACGATAAAATCTGATGATAATCAAAATTCAACTGAGAAGAATAATTTACCAGAAACAAACTCATCAATAAAATCAAAAGATGATGAAATAGATGACATTAAAAAATCAACCCCAATTTATGATGAAATTGATGAATCGGTAAAAACATATCATGAATTAAAAGAATTCTTAGAATCTAAAATTAAACCTCAAGCAAATTATCAATATGTAATGTTAAAAGAATTATTAGAATATGGAAAATTACACAAAGGAGATATTGCTGAATCTTTAGCTTATTTTAACAATAAAGATACTACAGACCTCGAAACTGTGAAAAATTATTTAAAAGTTCCAGTTTATGATGTCTTGTTAAATCATGAACTAGTTACATCGGATGGCGAATACTATGGACTACCATATTACACATTAAATGTAAAACTAGCAGATTTTCAAAGAATTGAATTAATTGATTATTTTATAAATGCAATTGCTACATACAATAAAGAACATAATATTCCAGAAAATCAATTTCCAAATGCAAATAATATGGATAATATTGAATGGTCTGATGTAAATATTAAAAATTCATCAAAGGTGCAAAAAATTAAAAATTTTGTTAAAAATATACATACTGTAGAAACAACATCTAAAATTGTAAAAGAATGTCCAAAATGTCATGAAACAAAAATAGAAGGATCAACTGGAATTGAATTTGATAACAAAGTTGAGAAATATTTTGGATTTAGACAATCTGATCCAAATAATCCTCAAAGTAAAAAACCTCAATCTTATTGTAGAAAATGTAGGAATGGGAAAAAAGAATCAGATTCAGTTGAAGACAATAAAATCTCTGAAAATATTGAAAAGAAATCAACAATTGAAGAGAAAACCAATAAAATTGTGACTGAATCTGAAAAATTTTTAGAATTTGAACCTCAAGAAAACGGACTAGCAATCAAACATTATGAATTAAAAAATATTGACATTATTCAAAAAGATCAAAATATTACAAATGATGAACTAGTAGAAAGATTTGGTGTTGGTAATATGGGGGGAATTAGACATTCAAAAAAGAATAATGTCTTAATTCTTTGTAGTACTTTTTCTAACCAATATGAGGATGACGTTGATGAGGATGCACATTTAATAAAATTTACAGGTGAGGGACAAAGTGGTGATCAAACTCTGTCTAGAGGGAATCATAAAATTGCAAATTCAGAAAACACTCCAATATTGTTTTTTAAAGAAAAATATCAAGAGCAAGGAGTAAGAAAAAGAGGTCCCTTGGACAATATCTATTCATTTGTGGGTAAAGTAAGATATGTCAAACACTATTGGAAAGAAGAACAAGATGTTAATGGAAGTAAAAGGCAAGTTCTTAAATTTGTGTTGGAGATTCAATCATGAAATTAGATACAAGAAGACAAGTATTTGCATCAAATTCAAAATGTGTCAAGTGTGGAGCCATAAATGATTTACAAATTGATCACATCTATCCAAAATCTAAAGGAGGATCAGATGTTTTGGGAAACTTACAAGTACTTTGTGCAAAGTGTAATCAGAAAAAAAGTAACCAATTACAATCAAAATATTCTTTTTCTAAGGAGGTAAAATCATGGTAAATGAAACACAAAATGTATCTTATTTAGATAAAAAACAAAAAGAAGATTTGCAAAGATTGACGCAACTTCAAAGTCTAAAATCAGAGATTTTTGTAGATAGAGTGCTTGAAAAACAAGACAGATTGAGATATTTCTATCTAAATGAGATTGAATTATCTCAAATCAAGATAGATCAAAAAATTGTTGTTCGTGAAAAAGATTCTAGTTTGTTAAAACGATTAGAACCTCAAGTTAATGCTGAAGGGCTAATTGAGCCATTAACTGTAGAGGATTTAGGCAACAATCAATATCTTTTACTTGCAGGTCAGCACAGATACCATGTTTTACGTGAATTAGGAATAGAGAAAGCTCCTGCAAAAATATACTTGGAATTACAACCTGATGAAAGGTTGACTTTAGGATATATGTCAAATGAGGCGAGAAAAGATCCTCCAGCTGGTAGAAGATATGGTTCTCTAAATGACCAATTCAATGAAATCAAAAAGAAACTAAAAAATGAACTAAAGAGAGAGCCTTCAGAATTTGAAATCATTAATGATATGTACATGGCTAAAAATTTGAAAAATAAAGAGAAATTACAAAAATTAAAAACTAAAGAAATCCTTGTTGCCATATTACTTGATAATATAAAATATAATCCTGATTCTCTAGTTAATCAATACAAATTCATCTCAGATGCACAAGTTCCTAAAACCAAAATCTCCAACATGGTAGATAAATTCAAACAGCAAGGTGAAAATCTTGAATTTCCATTACTAACATCCAAAAATGCATTTTATGGTTTAATTCATTTGATTAGAACCATTCCAATTTCCCATGATGAGATGAAACAAGAAATAGATTACAGACATTTAGAATTACAAAATGTTACAACATTTTTAGAATTACTAATTACATCGCACATTAAACCTTGGATGGAATCTGGAGAATCTGTAAACATTGATGCATCAATGAATATTTGTAAAAGACATATTTTTGAAACTTTGTGCAAATTAATTGCAAATAGATTACGAGACAGAGACTTTGATATTATCTCAAAAGATGGGAAAAAGGCACCTCTTTACACTAACAAGAAAATTCCATGGAAACAACTCTTCGATGATCTTGAATATTTCTTTAATCCTGATTTTCTAAATCATCCAAATATTTCTCAAGAAAGAAGTTTGAGTCAACTTTGGGATAGATGTGAATATTATGTCATTACTAGACCTGGGAGGATGCCTAACTTTTGAAAGACTTACCTGTAGATAGAGTACATACATTAGAAAATTTTCGAGATATGTATCATTTTAGAGATGAAGAGGTTCTATTATGTGAGGCATTTGCAAATGCGCAAGATGTTTTTCTAGAAGATAAAATCAAAAAACCAACCATTGAGGTTACTCTAGAAAAAACAGGTCCAGATGTTGGATACATTAATTTTCATAATAATGGCACCCCGATGACCGAAAAACAATTTAAGAAATATCACGAAATTTCAGGTTCTGCCAAAGTGAAAGGTGGGGGGATAGGTTTTGCAGGAGTAGGTGCCAAAGTATTCTTAGCATCAAAAATTGGTGGCGAAATTATTACCATTACTGGAAAAAACAACTCGGATTTTTTGGCATCACGTATGCTTGCAACAAAAGACAATGTTCAATATGAAGAAATCTCAAATCTATCAGAAATATTTAAGGATCCTTCTCATAAACACAAGTATGGTACAACATACAGAGTTCGTGTAAATAATCATGGGTACAAATATTTTAAAGAAAGATTATCCCACATTGTTCAATTCTGGTGGAACTTTGCATTATTAAAAAAACAATTTACAGTTATTGTAAATGGAAAAGAAGTAAAACCCTTTGATCCTGTACAAAAGTTTAGAAAATCATTTACTTGGAAAAAAAATAAAATTGAATGTTATTGTTGGGTAACGAGAACTGAAATTCCAGAAGAAAGACGCCATATTGTTTATGCAGTTCATGGAAAACGAATAATGAATGAAGTAATATCACAACCAATTAATCTTAAAGATGGTTATTTTACACGAGTTTTTTGTTTAGTAGATGTCAGTCATCTTGCAAAACACATCAGAACTGATAAAGAAAGTTTTGTAGGTAATTGGGAAACAAATCAGACTAGACATGCTGCACAAAAATTCTTTGTGGAATTTCTCTCTGAACAAGGATTACTTGGAAGAGCTGCTTCAAAAACTCAAACAACTGAAATTGTAAATGAATTTACCAAAGAACTCGATAGATTGCTAAAAACAATAGATTTCAAAGATCTCAACCCATTCCTTTCTGCCCGAAAACGAATGGTCCCAGTATCTGATGATGATGGTGATTTTCCAATTTCAGAAGTTGAAGGTGAAGAAGTAAGTGATGGAAAAGGAACTGGGGGTGGAAAAGGAGATGATCCTGGACATGGAGAAGGAAAAGCCTTCGTAGAAGACTCTGAAGGGGATAGACCAGGAAAACATGTGGAAAAGAAGTCAAAAGGTATTCGAATCATACCTACAGAAGAGTTTCCAGATGAAAAAGAAGAGGCTTGGGTTGATCTTAAACAAGGGGCCATCTGCATTAACGTACTTCATCCATTTTACATCACAATGAGAGAATCCGACCGATTTGGAAAATTTGAAAAATTCAATATTCATCGTGTTTTGATTGAGGCATTAATTAAATTCAAAAATGAAGAACTAAAAGAAAAGTGGGATCCTCAAAAAACACTTAACATGTATCGAGATTTACTTCACAAAACTTGGAGTGGGTAATGACAAAAATTCCTGTAAAAATTGTAGAGCTTACATCTCCTAGTGGAAAAAGCGCAGTTGATGTAATGATTGATGTATATGATTATAATGAGGTAGACAATGCACAAGAAAAAATTAAAAATTTTAAAATAAAATATTTTGAATTGGTAAAAAAGGCTGAAAAACTATTTTTTGGTTCCAATTTAGATAAAACAAGAACAAAAAACTTGTCAAGTTCAACGTGTTGGAAACTAGGGAATTTATTTAGGAAATTTGATGATGATATAAAAAACAATTTCATCATTACAAATTATGCAGAAGCATTAGAACGAGATTTTGGACGAAGTAGTAGATATATTCGTGAATTAATAATTTTTTCAAAATTATTTGAAAAAAAAGAAATTTCAGATGAAATTCCAATGGCAATATACCGTGCATTGGTTTGGAAGAAAAATCAATTAGATGAAATTGGAATTTTAGAAAAAGAGAAAAAACGTCTTATGAAGATGGGAAAAGAGAAAAAATATCCTGGACGAGAAGAATACAAAATTGAATTAATTAATGCAATAAAATCTGCACAATCAAAATCTCGAGGAAAATAAAATGTTTGTACGTGTAGATAGTTCTATTCCTATTCCAAAATTAAAATCTCAAAACAAAGATGGTTGTAGATATTATGCGATAGATGGAAAATCATATCCTTCTGTGACATCAGTATTGTCTATTCTAAGTAAGGATGGAATTCGTGCCTGGAGGGACTCTATTGGGCATGATGTGGCAGACTTTGAGACTAGACGTGCAGCTACTAGGGGTAGGCATTTTCACAAAATTTGTGAATCTTATCTTTACAACAAAAACATTTCAGAATATCGAAAAAAAGTTCTTCCTTTTGGATTATTTAATTTGGTTAAAAATGAAATTGACAGAATTGATAATATCCATACTATGGAGCAAACTCTGTACAGTCATGATTTAAAATTAGCAGGCCGAGTAGATTGTGTTGCAGAATTTGATGATATTTTATCTGTAATTGATTTTAAGAGTGCAAACAAAGAAAAAACTCCTCAAATTCTTGAATCTCCACTATTACAAGAGACAGCATATGCTATAATGTGGAGTGAACTAACTGAAAATCCAATTGAGCAAATTGTAACTATTGTTGCATGTGAGAATGGGGAAACCCAAACAGTTATTGAGAAACCAAAATTTTATCGAGAAAGATTAGAAACTGTGATTGATGAGTTTTATAAACTTAGAATCAATGAGGTAAAATGTTAACATGAATTTTTTCAAGGATTTTGAGGAATATCTATGAAAATTAAAAAAATACTCATTGTGTTTATTTTATTTATTGGAGTATCTTCAATTATTTTTCCTTTCACAAATGTTTACTCTCAAGAATCAGAAAATTGTTTCAATTCAGATGCAATACGTGAATTAGATTATAGATTTGATACAGGAGTACAAGATTTTGATGTTTTAAACAAAGAACTGACACTCACAGTGGATTTACATTTGGATGATGATTGGGGAACTGAACCATTTGATGCAGTACTTCGAGTTCATCCTGGGTCGGGACCCACACTTCTACATGTAGAGCCTGATCCGCAAAATGGAGACTATAAGGCCACACACAGAGGTAATGAGCATTACATTCATCCACTTCCAGTTGTTCCTTCTTATTTTTGGCCGTTTGAATCATACAGTGTTCCTGCATTTTTAGAATTTGACTCAGATGTCAGATTATGTGGAGGTAATTTTGAAGGTCATAAATTTGGAGTTTTTTCAGAAAACCCTGATTGGAAAGTTACACTATATGCATCTGATAGTTCTTTAGAAGAAATGAATGAAAGTTTAGGCGGTAAAAAAGCACACTTTGCTAATTACACCATAATCAAATTTGATACAGTAATTTCTCATAGTGACGTATACCTTCTCAAACATTTTCTTTATGCAATAGCACCTCTATTTCCATTAGCTTTAATTTTTGCTCATTGGAAATATGTAAAATCTGAAAATCTGGGTATTCATATTACATTTTTCACCGGAGTCTCGGTGTTAATTTTAACAGGAGTCGTAGCTATTTCATCAAATTTTCAAACAGATTTAACAATTTTAGAATTATTTAGTTTTTCAAGTATTGTAATATACTCCATGGGATTTTTTAGATTTTTGTCACAAAGACATCATAAAAAATTAAAAGAGAAAACCCAATTGGAGAAGGAATTAGATAAACGGCGAATCCAAGCATTACCCAAAAAATTAGACGAAGATTAGATGTTTTTCAAAATCTCGTTCTAGATACTAGCACAATTTTACTCACATAGAGGATACGTTTCCTTTTTCAACAATTCATCACTTGTCATAGTTTTAGTCACTGTCACAAATGTACGCGTAAAGGAGGGGGCTATTGTTTTTACTGATAATCTTTAAAAATCTATTAAAATTTAATTAAAAACCAATTTTTATTAATCGTTGATTTTTCTCTTTAGTAATGGCATCTTGTTGTATTTGCAAACAAGCTCCTGGAACTCTTAAAATT
>Ga0209992_10002836_pt1 | contig 15316 bp, 13 predicted proteins | sample 2SBtaG_2_FD_182564 | JGI IMG/M metagenome (GOLD analysis project Ga0209992, IMG submission 182564) | Deep subsurface microbial communities from Kolumbo volcano to uncover new lineages of life (NeLLi) - 2SBTROV12_ACTIVE470 metaG (SPAdes)... | ecosystem: Environmental > Aquatic > Marine >... | reverse complement strand
CGACAACCGTTCATAATCCCGCATCGAGGCATCGTAGCGCAACGCCTCGCGTTCCTCGGCGCTGAAATATTTGACGGTTTCAAAGTTCAGCAGACTGTCGATGGCCTTTTGATTGGCCTCGGTGTCTGAATCGTTCATGGCCTTGCGAATTTGCACGCGCCACTCGGTCACCCGAAAGGTAAATATGATGTAAACCGCGATGGTTCCCATAACGATCGCCAGATACCACACGTCAAAAATCAGGAACAAAATGACCGAGATGAACAGCAGTTCCAGTATAAGCGGCCCGATTGAAAACAACAAAAACCGCAGCAAAAATTCCACGCCCTTAACGCCGCGCTCGATGATCCGGCTTAAACCGCCGGTTTTGCGGGAAATGTGATACCGCAGCGACATGGCGTGAATATGCTGGAAGGTTTCCAGCGCCAATCGCCGCAATGCCCGCTGGGCCACCCGGGCAAAAACCGTGTCACGCAGCTGGGCAAACCCAACCGCCATCAGCCGGGCAACGCCATATGCGATGGTCAGCCCGACCGCCCCCGCCACCAGCATAAACACCGGCTCGCCAGACCCCCCGTCGGGCGCCAGCGCGTCAACCGCGCCTTTGTAAAAGAACGGCGTGGCAACTGACACCGCGCGGGAAATTACAATCAGCAGCATCGCCGCGATCACCCGGCGTTTGACCCAACCCTGATCTTTTGGCCAAAGATAGGGCACCACTTTGCGGATGGTACGCCAGCCGCTGCGCTGTTGCGCTTTATACTCATTGTCAGTTGACGTCATGGTCTGTCCGGTTTGGGTCACAACAAATGGACACCGGCGCACGTGGTGAACCGATATTTGGTGTGGTTTGGTTTAGATAGGAATGAAGACCGCCAATGACCAGTGGATTATTCAGGAATTGTGAACACCTGGCCGGGGTATATCAAATCGGGGTTGCGAATAAACTCTTTGTTGGCTTGAAAAATCTGAACATACAAAGCACCATCGCCGTAATTGGCCTTGGCCAGCGCCCACAGGGTGGCACCTGTTTGAATGGTCACCTTGTCAATTTCCGGCAGTCGCTCGCCGCTGCTTGCCTCGCTCAGGTCGGCAGCACTTGCGGTGCGCCGCACATCTTCTGCCTGTTCTTTCTGAAACGGTGTTTCCACCCGTGATGTGACCTGCCCCGCACTGTCAATTTCATCAACCCGCAGCGTGTACCGCCCGGGGTCAACTTCCGGCAATGCCAGTTTCCACGATCCATCCGCGCCGATCTCTTCGGTTTTGATCGGCTGATCATTGATGTAAACGCGCACATGTTTATCGGCGCTGCCCCGTCCGGTCAGTATCACCTCGCCGCTTTCATCATATGAAATCAGATCAATTGTTATATTGGCCAGCGCTTCGGGTGCCTGTTCGCTGAAGGTGACGGGTTGGACGACTTTTATCCCTTCTTCAGAGGCAATGATCACCGCCGGTGCAACATCCTCGACCACTTCAATAACAGAATCCGCATCCGGCGCGTTGGTGGTTACAACCTCGCGCCCCATGACAACAACGCTTTCCCTGGAAAAGACGGCTTTGCCGTCCGCGCCACTAGCCAGCAATGTCAGCATCTGCGGGTCCTGGGACGCAGGTACGTCAAACAAGGCCACAAACCGCCCCTTGTCGTCGGCCTTGACCTCTGCAATCACCACGCCTTCGATGATCACCTGCAAGGCCTGCCCCGGCTCGGATTTTCCGGCAACAACGGCAGCGCCAAGTTTGTCTATGCGCACCAGATCAATGCTGGGCCGCGTGGCGCTGGATATTTCAGGTGACCCGCCGCCGACCACCGGAACACCGGCAGAGGCCGTATCAAGACGTACCGCGTCCGTATCCGCGCTGGCGACAACCTGGCCCCCAACCACCGTGGCAGAGACTGCCAAATCATTCCCGTCACCGACAATCGCGGTTTCTGCCGTGCCCGTGTCGGGATTGGCCAGCGCTGCAACCTCGGTTCCCACGTCCGGTGCTGTGCCGCCGGTTTCATCGGTGGTGCCAAATTTCTTTCCCAATACCACTGTCGAAACATTTGGTGCCGCCTCAGAGGGGCTTATCCGCAGGCCGGAGGTATCGACCGCAAGTTCGACAGGCGGCGTTGTTTCACCAGCGGATTGAACCACCGGAACCGGCGTGTTCTCGGCGTCAAAAATAAGAATATAGGACCCCACAGCCGCCGCCACACAAACCGCCGCGGACCCGGCAACAATTGCAGGTTTTGACAACAATCCGAAACTTGACAACAAGGCCATTTGATCGTTCCTAACGGCAACATCTGCGCGGTAAAATTCGCGTCAACACAATTGATATAGCGTCCAGATTCCCGTCTTGCACTTAATATAGCAACTCCGCTAAGCATTTTCCAATCATATGTTCTTGTTCAAGAGGGTTTATGCCGACGCCGGGGCATTCAGTCTGTGTGTTTTGCGGGTCCCGCATCGGCGACGACCCCGCCTTTGTGGCCGCCGCCCAAGACGTTGGCAATGCGCTGGCAGCCAACGGCTGGCGGCTGGTTTACGGTGCCGGGGATGTAGGGCTGATGGGCGAAGTTGCCCGCGCAGCGCAAGCCAAGGGTGCCGAAACCTTTGGCGTAATCCCGGCGCATCTGCAGGAACGTGAGGTCGGAAAGAACGATCTGACGCAACTGGTTGTCACTGAAACCATGCACGAACGCAAAATGATCATGTTCAGCAATTCTGACGCGCTTGTCACCCTGCCGGGCGGTGCCGGGTCCTTGGATGAACTGTTCGAGGTGATGACATGGCGCCAGCTTGGCCTGCACGAAAAACCGATTTATCTGCTGAATATTAACGGATACTGGGATCCGTTGGTTGATCTGATCGACCATATGATCGCGCGGGGCTTTGCCGACCCGTCGTTCCGGGGGTATTTGCAGGTGATGCCGGATGTGGCCTCTCTGGCCACAGCATTGCAATCTGACTTACAAAAAAGTAACCCCGCCAATTGACGGGGCTACAGATGTTGATTTCGGCTTAGATACGCCGGCCTCAGCCCATTTCAGGCGTTGGACAGCCGCTCAGCCACGTTTTCCCAGTTCACCAGATTGTCCAGAAAATTGCTGATGTACTTGGGGCGCACATTGCGAAAATCGATGTAATAGGCGTGTTCCCAGACGTCACATCCAAGCAGCGCGGTTTGACCGAAACACAGCGGATTGACGCCGTTTTCTGTCTTGGTGATTTTCAGCGACCCGTCAGCGTCCGCCACCAGCCAGCACCAGCCGGAACCAAACTGGCCAACTCCTGCCGCCCCAAAATCTGTTTTGAACTGGTCAACAGAACCAAAGGCATCCGCGATCCGGCTTTCCAACTCGCCTGGCATATCACGCCCGTTTGGCCCCATCATTTCCCAAAACTGGTTGTGGCTCCACAGTTGCGAAATATTGTTAAAAATGCCGTTTTGCGCCGTCGCGCTGGCGTCATAAGTGCCGGTGATGATCTCTTCCAGCGACTTGTCGGCCCATTCAGTACCGGCAATCAGATTATTGCCGTTGGTCACATAGGCGTTGTGGTGCAGATCGTGGTGGTATTCCATTGTTTCTTTGGACATGCCACCTGCGGCAAGCGCATCATGCGCATAGGGTAGATCGGGAAGTTCAAAAGCCATTACAATGCCCCTTCTATAAGCTGTTTCGGGCACGATTGCCCCGTCAACGCCTGTCTTACACAGCAATTCAGGCCGCTAAAAGTGCAAAAAACCGCGCAGTCCAGAAAACGCCATTCCGGCAAAATTTCGTTTAAAAATCAGGCGCGGTGGCTATTCGCTGGGTGCGTCCGGGCTGAATTGCAGCAGATAGGCAATCACGTCTTCGCGGTCTTGCTCGTCCTTGAAGCCCTTAAAACTCATCTTGGTTTTCTTGATGAAAGCTTTGGGCTTGGTCAAAAATTCCGACAGGTTTTCGGCGTCCCAAACCAACCCGTCCTCGCCTGCCGCTTTCATGGCTTTTGAATATTTGAATCCGTCAAACGTTCCGGCAGTGTGACCAATGATATCGTTCAGCGGCGGGCCGCTTTTCTTCTTGGCGCCTTCGCCAACCATGTGGCAGGCCTTGCACTTTTTGAATAATTTCTCACCGGCGGCTGCATCGCCCTCGGCGAATGCGGCGCTGGCCAGAAATGAGGTTGCGATAAGGACGGAAGCGGGCGCGAACAGCGATGTGATGGTTTTTTTCATTCCATCCTGTTGGCACAACTGGACCGTCAGATCAACAATTTCGTTAATAAAAAATATGTGACACAGTGTAGCTGACACCGGGGCGAAAAATTCCGCCCCGGTGCCAATTGTTTTTAGCTGAACATGTCAGCGGTCATTGCCGAATACCAGCCAACGCTTTCCTCGTAAGTTGCCTTACGGGTTGCGTCGTCTTCACCGTTTTTCGAAATGAAACCGGAAGTTTTGGCGATACCATCGTCGGTGCCGTCGTAAGACGCGCCAACTTTGATGCCGTCGTCGGTGTCAATCAAAGACCAGCAAGTGTTGCTGTATTTGGCAGGGAACTTGGTGCCGCCACCAACTTCAGCCAGAACAGCATTGGCACAAACTTTGGCCTGACTGTTGGCAGAGAAGCCGGATTTGGGCATCGCGCCTTGCTGCGAGCTGTCACCGATAACGTGGATGTTGCTGTCCACTTTTGACGTCATGCCGTGGGCTTCAACTTCGGCCCAGCCTTTGTCGTTGGTCAGACCGGCAAGATCGGCAATGCGTCCGGCTTTCATGGCCGGGATCACGTTACAAACGTCAACCTTGACCGCTTCGCCGTCGGCCACAACTTCCATGCTGTCAGGACGCACTTCGTCCACAGCACCACCAAAGTCTGGTCCGATCCAGTCAATCATTCCGTCATAGTGGCGTGACCAACCGTCGGTAAACAATCCCATTTTGGAAAACTTCGGCTTGGGATCAAAGATCATGATCTTGGCCGTTGGGTTGTTGTTTTTCAGATGATGCGCAACCATCGAAATCCGCTCGTATGGGCCAGGAGGGCAGCGGAATGGATTTGGTGGTGCAACCATCGCGTAAACACCGCCCGCAGGCATGGCGTTCAGCTGTGCTTTCAGCAGTTCAGTCTGCGAACCGGCCTTATAGGCGTGGGGCATTTTGTTCTGGCTGGCCACGGACCAACCGTTCACAGCACCATCAACAAAGTCGATACCCGGTGAAATCACCAGACGGTCGTATGGAATCGTGTCACCACCGGCAAGGGCTACAGTCTTTGCATCGCGGTCAACACCGGTCGCCCAGTCATGCACAACGTTGATACCGTGATTGGCTGCCAGATCACCGTAAGAATGGCCGATAGAGGCCAGATCACGGAAACCACCGATGTAAAGGTTGGAAAAGAAGCAGGTATAATAGGTGCGTGTTGGTTCGATCAACGTCACCTCAACCGCGCCACCGCTGTCTTTGGCAATATAGCGCGCCGCCGTTGCACCACCGGCACCACCGCCGATGACCACAACCTGTGGCTTGCCGTGTGCGGCACCTTTCACCATTGGTGCGGACAAAACCGCGGCACCGGCTGCTGCCGTGCCTAGAAATTTGCGTCTGTTAAATGTCATTATATTCTCCCTTGGTTGGTTTGCGACGTGGTTACAGAGATTCAAAGTAGGCAGCGAGGGCCGCAATTTCCTCGTTACTCAAACTGCCTGCAACTTGCTGCATTGCCGGGTTTTCCCGGCTCTTGCTTTTGTAAGCGTGAACAATTGTCACGAAATCTTTCTGTGGAAATCCGGTGATTGACGGTATCCCCTCGTCGGCACCATCAGCCCGGTGACAGGCCACGCAGGTGCCGGACAGATACTGGCCGTAGGCAACGTCGCCCACCAGTGCCAGAATTTCGGGTGCAACTTCGGGGTCTTCACTAACTTCAACGTCAGCGGTGCCATCACCACTGAACAGGGCCAGATAGGCGATCACGTTTGCACGGTCGTCCTCGTCCTTAAAGCCCTTAAAGCTCATCTTGGTTTTCTTGATCATGGCCTTGGGCTTGGCCAGAAACTCGTCCAGCGTTGCGGCGTCCCACACCAAGCCGTCAGCACCGGCAGCCTTCATAGCCTTGGAAAACTTAAAGCCTTCCCATGTTCCGGCGGTGCGGCCAAAAATTTCGTTCAGGGGTGGGCCGGATTTCTTTTTGGCATTCTCGCCAACAGCGTGACAGGATTTGCATTTTTTCCAAAGTTTTTCGCCGGCGTCAGGATCGCCCTGGGCAGCGGCGGCTCCGGCCAATATCGAAAACCCAACAGAGACTGCGTTCAACACGCGAAATATTCTTGAGATGTACATCACGGCGACCTTAAAGAAAAGGCGCTACAAATCAACAAATATGAATGTGTATACACTGCGACAATTCGGAACAACTGTTGAAATTCGGAATTGGTGCCATTAAAGCGTGAGCACCGCCAGGTTTACCCATCGTAACATGAAATAAATTAACCAATAACCGGTAGTCCGCGAATGGCGGACGCAGCGATTATGACATAGGCAATCACGCGGTACAGTTTTTCCTTGTCCGGGTTGAAAACTGCGGCACCGGCAACATTGCCAAGCGTGTAGGGCACAATCAGCAACGCCCCGATAAGAACCGGTGTCAGCCGCAGCTGATCCGATCCGGCAAATATTGCCAGCGCGAAAATGTCAACAAACAGCAAATACAGCAGGATATTGGCCCGGATTGCCGCTATTGTCTGTTTGCTGCTCATGTAAAAAATAATCACCGGCGGCCCGGCCAGCCCGCTGATGCCGCCCAGAAATCCACCCAGCGACCCAATGCCAAACGCCAGCGGCCGGGTCACCGGCTTTTCATAGCGCCAGCCACTTAGCAAAACGCCCAGAAGAATCAGGGCAACGACGGACACACCCCATCGAAAGATCGTTGGATCTATGCGCACCAGCAGCCACAGGCCAACGGGCAGGCTGATCAATGCGCCCAGACCCAGCAACCCCGCCTCGCGCACCCGCCCGTCACGCAGCGCACGCGGCACGTTTGGCAAGGGACCGATCAAATCAAAAACAAGGATCGTGATCAATGCCCAGACCGGCGAAAGAAACGCGCCCGCCACCGGCATGTAAATCATCGCCGTACCAAAACCGGAAAACCCGCGCACCGTGCCTGCAACCAGCGTGGCAACCACCAGCCAGATCAATCCGTCAAAGGCCAGCGCGTCCTGCCAGGCCTGCGCAAGGCCCGGGTTCATGCGTCGATATTGGCGAACTGTGTACCGGCCGCGCCGTCGGTTTTGCTCCAGTCCCGCTTGACACCCAGGCGCAACAAGATGATGGAGGCCACAAAGACCGACGAATAAGTGCCGACAACCACGCCCCAGATCATGGCAAAGACAAATCCGCGGATCACGTCACCGCCCAGAACAAACAGCGAAATCAGCGCAATCAGCGTGGTGACAGAGGTCATAACCGTACGGCTGAGGGTCTCGTTAATAGAGTGGCCAAGCACCTCTTTCAGCGGCATTTTCTTAAACTTCCGCAGGTTTTCGCGCACCCTGTCAAACACCACAACCGTATCATTCAGCGAATAGCCCACAATGGTCAGAATGGCGGCGATAATGGCCAGATCAAATTTGATCTGCAGGGCGGAAAACACCCCGATTGTCAAAATTACGTCGTGGATCAAGGCGGCCACGGCGCCCACAGAAAACTGCCACTCAAACCGCAGCCAGATATAGAACAGGACTGCGATTATTGCCAAAGCCACCGCAATGGCCGCGGTTTGCGCCAGCTCTCCGGACACTTTCGGACCGACGCTTTCAACCGAGGGAAAGGTCATTGCCGGATCAATGGTTTGCAGGGCCTCCTGAACCAGCCGAATGGTTTCAACGGTAACGGACTCGTCGCCTTCTTGTTGCTGAATGCGAATTTGGGTGACGTTTCGCTTTACCCCACCCAACACTTCTGCGGGATCGGTCACTTCGGTTATGGTCGCATCGCCCAGCCCCAAAGGCGCCAGCGCGTCGCGGTAGTCGCCCACCACAACCGCAATTGTCGCCTCGGTGCGAATGGTCGTGCCACCACGAAAATCAATGCCAAAATTCAGGCCTGCGGTGAAAAACAGAATGACAGAAGCGATGATCGCAAGTGTCGATAGTCCAATGGTCAGCATGGAAAATCTGAAAAAATCAATTTTCGTGCCTTCAGGAACCAGTTTCAGTCTCATGTGCCTGCTTCCTTTAAACGGTGATCTGGCGCGGTCGGCGGCGCTCAAACCAAATGGCAATCATCAGGCGTGTCACCCAGATCGCAGTGAAAACGGACGTCAGGATGCCCAGACCCAGGGTGATCGAAAACCCACGCACCGGACCAGAGCCCATGACAAACAGAATGGCAGCGGCGATAAATGTCGTGACGTTGGCGTCGATAATGGCACTGAATGCTTTTTCATAGCCCAGTTCAATCGCCCGCGCTGGTCCTCTGGCGGTTTTCAGCTCTTCACGAATGCGCTCAAACACCAGCACATTTGCATCAACCGCCATGCCGATGGTTAATACAATTCCGGCAATTCCCGGCAGGGTCAGCGTGGCCCCGATGATGCTGAGCAAAGCAAAAATCAGAGCCACATTCAGGATCAACGCCACATTGGCGAAAATGCCAAACAGCCCGTAGCTGAGAAACATAAACAGCAACACTGCGCCAAAGGCGATCACCGTGGCGATCTTGCCGGCGTCGATACTGTCCTGACCCAGTTCCGGCCCGATGGTGCGTTCTTCCAGAAACGTCATGCCCGCAGGCAGGGCACCGGCCCGCAGCAGAACCGCCAGTTCAGTGCTTTGTTCAAGCGTGAAATTGCCGGTGATGATCCCGGTGCCGCCGGGGATGTGGGACTGAATTGTCGGGGCGGAAATAACTTGATTGTCCAGTACAATGGCAAAAGGATTGCCGATATTTTCGGCCGTATACTGACCAAATTTGCGCCCGCCGGTCGGGTTGAACCGAAAGTTTACCGCAGGCCGTCCGTTTTGATCAAACTGTGGCTGCGCATCTACCAGTTCGTCGCCGGTCACGACCGGGCTTTGCTGCAAGATGTAAAAAAGCGCCGGATTATCCACATCCGGCACCAGAATATTGCGTGATCCCGGGTTGGCGTTTTCGTCGCTGGTCTGGTTTTCCACGTGGTGAAACGTCAGTTTCGCTGTGGTGCCGATCAGGCTTTTGAGTTCCTCGGCAGATCCGATGCCGGGCACCTGAATAAGAATGCGGTCTTCGCCCTGTCGCTGAATCGTTGGCTCGCGCGTGCCCACCTCGTCCACCCGACGGCGGATGATTTCAAGGCTTTGCTGCATGGTGCGGTTATCGGTTTCCACCTTCTCAGCGTCCGACAGGGCAACAATAATCTCGCCGTTCTCGCCACGCACTTCGATGTCAGTGGCGCCAACGCCGGTCAGGCTGACCACCGGCCTTGCCAGCGCTTTAACAACCTCGACCGCCCGCGCAATTTCTTCGGGCTTGGAGATTTTGATCCGCAGTTCATCCCCACCCCTGTCTTGACGGCGCACGGTTCCAACCGTTGTGCGTTCATCGCGCAGCGCGTCACGCACATCCGGCCACATGGCGTCCAGCCGTGCCGCATAGACATCCTGTACCTGCACCTCGGCCAGAAGATGCGCACCACCGCGCAGATCAAGGCCAAGGTTGACAAGACCAGAGGGCAGATAAGACGGCCAGCCGTCAATCGCGGTCTGGCGCTGCGGCGTTGCCACCTGCCCGGCCTCAACCTCGACCTCCGCATCGTTGTGCGCCTCAACGCGCGTGTAAAACCCGTTTGGCATGGCCATCAGGATGCCAAGAACGCAGACCCCCCAAATGGTGATCTTTTTCCAGAGGGAAAACTGAAGCATATTAATTCTGGTCCGCGTGTTCGTTTGTTATTTTTTGGCCGGTTCGGTTTTGGACAGCACATGCCCGATGGTGTTTTGCACCACGCGCACCTTAACGCCGGTGGCGATTTCAACCTCAACCTCGTTGTCTTCTTTGACCTTTGTCACCTTACCGATCAAGCCGCCCTGGGTCACAACTCTGTCACCTTTGCGCAGGGCCTCGACCATGACTTTATGCTCTTTCACCTTTTTTTGCTGTGGGCGGATCAGCAGGAAATACATGATCGCGAATATCAGCAAAAGTGGCACAAGGCTGGTGCCGATCCCGGCGGCACCTCCCGCAGTTTGGGCATAGGCGGCAGAAACGAACATAAATCGGAAACCTTTGGTTGGAACGGTCTTTTCCCGTACGGGAAATCGGCGGCACCCTAGCGGGACTGATGTGGCTTTGCAAGCAGCGACATGATTTGAAATCGCGCTTGCGCTACCCAATTACAGGACTAGGAATCAAGCCGGTTTTCAGCAATAGTCCACCCCATATTGGGGGACAGCTTGAATATAACACAAATTGTGCCTTTGCTGGTGTGGCCTGTGGCTGCCGTCATTCTTGCGGTCTGCGCCATCTGGGCGATCTGGCAGGGGCGCGTGCGCCTGATGCAGCGCTTTGGGCTGGAACACTATGCCAAAACCAACGTCTATCTGGGTGGGGTTCTGGCCATTGCCATGCTGCTCAGCCCGTTTTGGCTGATCTTGCTGTACTACACGCTGACGTCGTTTTTTGTGCTGACATCAACGCCGGTTCTGGGGCTGGAGCGGGCCGATCAGGTTTGGCATTTCGTGACAGTTTCAGCCCTGATCATAACGCTTGGCGTGCTGGTCACCGGACCGATGATGCTGGCCAAAGCCTTCATCAACGAACGACAAACGGCAACCTCTGAGGCGCGGCAGAAAACCGAACTGGTGGGCATGATCACTGATCGTTTTGCCTCTGCTGTGGCCCAACTGGGCGCACAAAAAAGCATCACGCAAAAGCGGTTCAAACCGACATTTCAGCGCATTCCCGGCGGTAAAATCCGCCGCGATCTGGACGGCAATCCAATGATCGAACTGGACGCGGACAAAAAACCCCTTGGCGAGTGGGAAGTCTGGGAAGAAACCGAACCCAATATCGAAATCCGCCTTGGCGGGCTTTTTGCGCTGGAACGTATTTCGCAAACTTCCACCCACGACCACGTGTCGGTGATGGAAACCATCAGCGCCTATATCCGCGAAAACGCGGTATCCGAAGTGGAAGTGGAGGCGGTTGACGATGAACCGGCGCAATACCTGCCGCCGCGTGCCGACATTCAGATGGCGATCCGCATTCTGGGACGTCGCGGGCCGGTGCGGATGGCGCAGGAAGCGGCATCGGAACCGCCCTTCCGGCTGGATCTGAGGGGGGCCGATCTGGCGCTGATTGATCTGTCGCGGCTGGAGATTGGCCCGGTGCGCTTTGACCGCGCCAATCTTTCGGGTGCCTGGCTTGACGGTGCCAACCTGTCCGGTTCTGATTTCACCGCCGCCAGCCTGCGCGAAGCCTGGATGGAAGACACGCAATTAATCCGCGTGCGGCTGGAAGAGGCGGACCTTCGTGGTGCCTGGGCCGTAAATGCCGATTTCACAGGGGCGGAACTTGACGGCACCAACCTGACAGAAACCCGCCTGCGCGGTGCTGATCTGACAGGAGTGGAGCTTGACAGCGCCGTTGTCAGGCAGACAGATGTGGCTGGTGCGACCCTGAACCTAACGTGGCTGCGCAACGTGGACTGCAAGGGATTTCTTAATCTTGAACAGGCGCAGATTGATGCGGCCTTTGGCGACTTTACCACCAACCTGCCCGGCAATCTGAAACGCGCGCATTGGCCAAAGGGGCGGATCAACTACGTGGAAAGTTACGAGCTGTGGGCAGAGGCGAAGAAGGCGGCGGGAGTAAAGTGACCGATTTGATATTTGGAAACTGAAACGGCGCCTGAAAGGTGATTTTGATCGAATGCCACCAAGTTTGGTTAATTTTTGAAACCGGCGCCATTGGGTGCCAGGTTTTTGCGTGTGCCAGATATGAAAGCGCGCCAGAAGGACACGCGCGTCTGCATTGAACGACATGCGAAAAATAGTCGCTGGCCCTGTTCACTTGACACAACAACTATTCAGGTTTGGTCCGGTTATCTTTCGGTGCAAAGCATTCCCGGTTCACTGAGGCCGCATTTCCAGTTCACTGGTCCCCCAGAAGTCCAGAAGTCCAGAAGTCCAGAAGTCCAGAAGTCCAGAAAATTGGACAGATTTTCGTTTAATATCAATGGATTAGTGAGATATTTATTGTCTATTTTTCAAAAACTTGCCGCATCAAAATCAGCCAAATCTGACGCCCGAACACAGGCCGGACGGAAAATTTCAATGCAACGCCGCCAGTGAATTCCGACATGCCACAGCCAACCCTTCTTACCATAAATTTTTGGCACTTCAGATTGCCAAAATGCCAACCGCTTCGCAGCGCAATAATCCGCACACTGCGCCAGCGCTGCAGCAATTCCCAATCCACCTTGAACTTGACGATGCTTTCCCCGACACTCTGCCCTAAAGGGGCCGGATCATGCAGATGCTGAAAATCAATGGCGTGACACTTCACTACGCTGATGAGGGCGATCCGGACGGCGCGCCGCTGGTTTTCGCCAATGCGCTTGGCACGGATTTTCGCCTGTGGGACGCGGTGCTGACACATTTGCCCAAAGGCCTGCGGATCATCCGCTATGACAAACGCGGGCACGGTCTGTCCGACGCGCCGGATGCCCCATATTTTATGGGTGATCTGGTGGCCGATGTGGCGGGTTTGCTGGACGAGCTTGCCATCAAAGACGTCCTGTTCGTTGGCCTGTCGATCGGTGGGATGATCGCGCAGGGTCTGGCGGCGGAACGTCCCGATCTGGTGCGGGCGATGGTGCTGTCCAATACCGCGGCCAAGATCGGCACGCCGCAAATCTGGGACGAACGGTTCGCAGCGGTGCGCAAAGGCGGGATAGAGGCGCTGGAAATGGGCACGATTTCGCGCTGGTTCTCCTACTATTTTCACAACAACCGTACTGACGAACTGGCGGGGTGGAGCAATATGCTGTGTCGCACGACCGTTGAGGGATACATCGGTTGTTCCGAGGCGATATCCGGCACCGATCTGCACGACAGCACCATGCGCCTGACCCTGCCAACCCTTGGCATCGCCGGGTCCGAAGACGGATCCACCCCGCCGGATATGGTACGCGAGACCGTGGCGCTGATTGAGGGTTCGGAATTCAGGCTCATGCGCGGCGTGGGGCATCTGCCTTGCGTTGAAGACCCCGAGACCTTTGCCGAAATCCTGACGGGATTCATGAAAGCCACCAACCATGTCTGACACCCCCTGTATCATCTGCGTGGCCATCACCGGTTCCGTCCCCACCAAAGCCCATAATCCGGCGGTGCCCACATCAGTGCCAGAGCAGATCGAAAGCACCCATGCGGCGTTCGAGGCCGGTGCCGCAATCGCCCACTGCCACGTGCGCAACGACGATGAAACGCCAACGTCAGACCCGGCGCGTTTTGCCCTGTTGATGGAGGGCATCCGCAAACATTGCCCCGGCATGATCGTACAGCTTTCAACCGGCGGGCGATCCGGTGCAGGTGCGGAACGGGGCGGTATGTTGTGCTTGCGCCCTGACATGGCATCCCTGTCCGTGGGCTCTAACAACTTTCCCACCCGGGTTTACGAAAACCCGCCGGAACTGGTGGACTGGTTGGCGGCCGAGATGATCAGGTACAACGTCAAACCGGAAATCGAGGCCTTTGACTTGTCGCACATCTTTCAGGCGGTCAAAATGCAGGCCGACGGTCGCCTGCAAGGGCCCCTGCACATTCAGTTTGTGATGGGCGTCAAAAACGCCATGCCCGTTGACCGGGAAGTCTTTGATTTTTATGTAAAAACGGTTAAACGCATTGCACCGGACGCCACCTGGTGCGGCGCCGGGGTGGCGGGTGGCCAGATCAGGCTGAACGACTGGTCGATTGCCGCGGGCGGACACACGCGCACGGGGCTTGAGGATAATATCCGGCTTGATCCAAAAACCCTTGCCCCATCCAACGCGGCGCTGGTTCAGCGTGCGGCGGAGCTTTGCGCGAAACACGCCCGCCCGGTGGCAACCTGGCAGCAGGCGCGACGCATACTTGGCTTGCCTGATGCAACCTGAGGTATCTTCAAGTTGTGATGCGGCGGCAACAGCGTATCGGCAAAGGATATTTTGTGTATTTTCTTGTCAAAAATACTCGGTATTCTGTAAATAATGTTGTAAGAAATTTGAAAACCAATCCAAGTTTATCGCGCGGCGCAACCGGGCCGGATATTGGAAATGGTTATAAATGCCTCGGGGGACCACATGACGCTTCATTTTCGCACCGTTTTCATTTTTGTTTTTTCAGCATTTTTTATGACGATTGGTCTGGCCGGCACCAGTTTTGCACAGCCCACATTCAGCAAAGTGTTTTCGCCTGATTCCATCGGGCCGGGCAGCACAACAACCCTGATCTTCACCATTGATAATTCCGCCAGTGGCTCGCCGGTCACCTCGCTTGATTTTACCGACGTCCTGCCCATCACGCCTGCCACGCTGGTTGTGGCGACGCCTGCCAATGCCAGCACGACCTGTTCCTTTGGTACGCTTACCGCGGTTGCCGGTTCCGGCACCATCAGCTACACCGGCGGCGCGGTTGGCGGGTCCAGCACCTGTACGGTCAGCGTTGACGTGACAGCACCGGCCACAACCGGGACCTATACAAATACATCCGGCGATTTGACGTCTTCAGCGGGTGTCAGTGGTTCGGCAACCGATGGTCTGGTTGTCTCTTCATCTGAACCCGGTTTCACCAAGGCTTTTTCACCGGCCACCATTGATCTGGGCCAGACGTCGACCCTGACCTTTATCATCGACAATTCCGCAAACGCTGCGGTCCTGGCCTTTGCGGAATTTACGGACAATCTGCCCGCGGGAATGAAGATCGCCAGCACACCGAATGCCACAACCACCTGTACGACTGCAGCGAACACTAGAACCCTGACCGCTTTGCCCGGCGGCACGTCGATAACATTTTTTCAATCCGGTTTTGCATTCGCCGGACTTGGCGTGGTGAACGCCGGTGCCTCATGTTCCGTCAGCGTGGATGTGGTGGGCGAGGCGACCGGTGCTCTGAACAATTCCGTTGGATTGCAGACGGTTGGCTCTGGTCCATTTGTCGGCAGCGCGGTTGCGACGTTGACCGTCAATCCGTTGTCAACCACATTGCCCACACTGGTCAAATCGTTCACCAATGATCCGGTTGCCGCCGGGGGCACGGTGAATTTGGAATTCACCATCTATAACCCCAGCAGCACATTTCCGGCGACAGCC
>Ga0209992_10002834_pt1 | contig 15326 bp, 15 predicted proteins | sample 2SBtaG_2_FD_182564 | JGI IMG/M metagenome (GOLD analysis project Ga0209992, IMG submission 182564) | Deep subsurface microbial communities from Kolumbo volcano to uncover new lineages of life (NeLLi) - 2SBTROV12_ACTIVE470 metaG (SPAdes)... | ecosystem: Environmental > Aquatic > Marine >... | reverse complement strand
TTCAGGTCGCCCGACAACCCGCTGATGGAAACGGTTTCGCCGCCTGTCAGCCCCAGCGATTTGCGGCTGTCACCATTGGTAAACTCCAGTGGTATAACGCCCATGCCCACAAGATTGCTGCGGTGTATGCGCTCAAAACTCTCACAGATCACCGCCTTCACACCCAGCAGCGACGTGCCCTTGGCGGCCCAGTCCCGCGAAGACCCGGCACCGTATTGCACTCCTCCGAATATAACCAGCGGCGTGCCCGCCGCCTGATAGGCCATCGCCGCGTCATAAATTGACGTCTGTTCACCGTCCGGCCCAAGGGTATACCCGCCCTCTACCCCGTCCAGCATTTCGTTTCGCACCCGAATATTGGCAAATGTGCCGCGCATCATCACCTCGTGATTTCCGCGCCGCGAACCGTAGGAATTGAATTCGCGCAGGGGCACCTGATGATCCACAAGATATCCGCCAGCGGGGGTGGTTTCTGCAAATGAGCCGGCGGGCGAAATGTGGTCGGTTGTGACCATATCACCAAGAACGGCCAGCACCTTGGCGTTCTCAATGTCCGAAATCACCCCGGCGTCCGCAGACATGCCCTGAAAATAGGGCGGGTTGCGCACATAGGTTGACGTGCCGGGCCAGTCATATGTCAGGCTGTCGGTGGTTTCCACCGCCTGCCATTTATCATCGCCGGTGAAAACCTCGGCGTATTTTTCAGTGAATGCTTCACGGGTGACGGTCTTGTCCACCAGTTCGGCGATTTCCTGCGTGGTTGGCCAGATGTCCTTCAAAAACACATCGTTGCCGTCGTGATCCTGCCCCAGCGCATCGCGGGTCAGGTCGACATTCATGTCTCCGGCCAGCGCGTAGGCCACCACCAAGGGCGGGCTGGCCAGATAGTTGGCACGCACGTCAGGTGAAATCCGGCCCTCAAAATTGCGGTTGCCGGACAGAACGGACACGGCAACCAGATCGCCATCGGCGACCGCTGCGGACAGTTCCGCCTGAATAGGACCAGAATTGCCGATGCAGGTGGTGCAGCCATAGCCGACCAGATTAAACCCGATGGCGTCCAGATCATCCTGCAGGCCCGCCGCCTCCAGATACGCACTGACCACCTGTGATCCCGGTGCCAGCGAGGTTTTCACCCAGGGTTTGCGGTTCAAACCCAAGGCGCGGGCTTTGCGGGCGACAAGTCCCGCACCGATCATCACGTAAGGGTTGGAGGTGTTGGTGCATGAGGTTATCGAAGCGATCACAACCTTGCCTGAGGACATGGTGTAGTCTTCACCCGCAACCGGCACCTGCTTGTCTGACGGACGCTTGAATGTGGTTTCCATTTCACCGGCAAACGCCGTTGCCGCACCATCAAGCGCCACAAAATCCTGCGGCCGTTTGGGGCCGGAAATCGCCGGAACCACGGTGCTCATGTCAAGGTTCAGCGTGTCCGTGTAAACCGGATCATAATCCGCCCCGCGCCACAGACCGTTTTCTTTGGCATAAGCCTCGACCAGTGCAATCCGCGCTTCATCGCGGCCCGAAGTGCGCAGGTACCGCAGAGTTTCGCCATCGACCGGGAAAAAGCCACAGGTGGCCCCGTATTCGGGGGCCATGTTGGCGATTGTGGCCCGGTCCGCCAGCGGCAGACGGTCCAGACCCTCACCGTAAAACTCAACAAATTTGCCAACCACGCCTTTTTCGCGCAGCATGGCCACAACGCGCAGCACCAGATCGGTGGCAGTGGTGCCCTCGACCATCTCTCCGGTCAGTTTGAAGCCGACAACCTCGGGGATCAGCATGGAAATCGGCTGCCCCAGCATGGCCGCCTCAGCCTCGATCCCGCCAACACCCCATCCCAAAACCGCAAGACCATTGATCATAGTCGTGTGGCTGTCCGTTCCAACCAGCGTGTCAGGATAGGCAATGTCTACGCCGTTCTGATCCTTTTCCGTCCATATGGTTTGCGCCAGATATTCCAGATTTACCTGATGGCAGATGCCGGTGCCCGGTGGCACCACGCGGAAATTGTCAAAGGCCGACTGGCCCCATTTCAGGAAAGTGTAGCGTTCGATATTGCGTTCATATTCCCGGTCCACGTTCATCTGAAAGGCCCGCGGATTGCCAAATTCATCAATCATCACGGAATGGTCAATCACCAAATCAACCGGGTTCAGCGGATTGATCTTTTCAGGGTCACCACCAAGATCAACCATCGCATCGCGCATGGCGGCCAGATCAACAACCGCCGGCACGCCGGTGAAATCCTGCATCAGCACCCGGGCCGGGCGATAGGCGATTTCGCGGGGGTTTTTACCGCCCAGCGCCGCCCAGTCCGCAAAGGCGCGGATATCGTCCGATGTAACCGTCTTGCCGTCTTCAAAGCGCAGCATGTTTTCCAGCACCACTTTCAGGGCGGCGGGGAGCCGGGTGAAATCCCCAAGCCCGGCGGCCTGTGCGGCGGGAATTGAATAGTAAGCAACCTTGGTTCCGTTCACGTTCAGTGTCTTGCGGGTGCTTTGGGAATCGCGGCCTACGGTGACGGTCATGGTGCTACCTCAAAATTATGGTCGGCTGCCCCGCCTATGCCGCAGCTTGGGGCACCGGGCAATGGGGCATAATAGCATTGTATACATTTGTATACAGTTTGTCCAGCCTTTACCGCTTTTCGCTGTGCCAAAGAGTCGTTACAGCAGTTTTATGGATCTGACTGTCACCGATTTATCCTGTTCGCGCGGCGACATAACCGTGGTGTCCGGCGTGAGTTTTTCAATCAGGGCCGGGCATACAATGATCCTGCGCGGACCCAACGGTATTGGCAAGACCACGTTGCTGCGCACGATCGCCGGGTTGACACCTGCTGTTTGCGGTACAATCAGGCCATCGACCGAAGACATTGCCTATGCCGGGCATCAGGACGGCATCAAGGGTCCCCTGACAGTTTATGAAAATCTGCGGTTCTGGGCCCGGGTTTTTGGTACCGCAGATATTACACCTGCCCTTGAAGCCTTTGATTTAATGGCGCTGGTGGAGCGCCCGGCGCATACATTGTCTGCCGGGCAAAAACGCCGTCTGGGGCTGTCGCGCCTGCTGTTGACCGGTAGGCCCATTTGGATACTGGACGAACCGACGGTCTCGCTTGATACTGAAAACGTTGGGAAATTCACGGCAATCCTGCAGCGCCACAATAAGAACGGCGGCAGCGCCATAGTCGCCACCCATATCGATCTGGGGCTGAAACAGAGCACGACCCTTGATCTGACCGCGTTCCGCGCCGGACCGGAGGTGTCCCACAACCCGTTTTTGGACGAGGCCCTGACGTGATCGCCATGCTGCGCCGTGATCTGGCCCTTGCCTTCCGATCCGGCGGTGGGTTTGGCCTGTCGCTGGCCTTTTTTCTTATCGTCGTGATGTTCGTGCCCTTTGGCGTGGGCCCTGACAGCGGCGTTTTGGCCCGCATCGCGCCGGGCATTTTGTGGATCGGCGCACTGCTGGCCAGCTTGTTGTCGCTGGACCGGATATTCCAGCTGGATTTTGAGGATGGCACGCTGGACTTGCTGGCGGTTTCACCGCTGCCACTGGAAGGCGTCGTGGCCATGAAAGCGCTGTCGCACTGGCTGACAACCGGCCTGCCGCTGACGTTGATCGCACCACTGCTGGGATTTTTGCTGAATTTGCCCGAAGGTGCCTATGGCTGGCTGTTTGTCAGCCTTTTGGCCGGCTCTCCGGCCTTTAGTTTTCTGGGGGCATTTGGTGCGGCGATTACGGTTGGGCTGAAACGCGGTGGCCTGCTTTTGTCGTTGCTGGTATTGCCGCTGTATATCCCGACCCTGATTTTTGGCTCCCAGATTACAACGCTTGCGGTGGACGGTCTGGACAACGCCACCGCCCTGGCCGCCACGGTCGCCATCAGCCTGTTTACTTTTGCTTTGGTCCCTTTTGCCGCCGCCTTAGCGCTGCGGGTAAACTTAAGGTGAGCGCCCTGCGTCGGCATGGCCAATTGCACCGTTGCCAGTGAGGATATAGATACCCGAAATGTCCATCTGGGAATACGCCAATCCAACGAAGTTCATGCGCCTGACCGACCGGGTTTTGCCCGTGGTCACGGTGCTGAGTGTGGCTGCATTGCTGACCGGGTTGATCTGGGGATTTTTCTTCACGCCGGATGACTACAAACAGGGTTCGACCGTCAAGATTATCTTCCTGCACGTGCCGGCCGCAATGATGGCAATCAACGTTTGGGTGATGATGCTGGTCACGTCGCTGGTCTGGCTGATCCGCCGTCACCATGTCAGCGCGCTGGCTGCCAAAGCCGCCGCACCCATCGGTGTCACCATGACCCTGATCGCGCTGTTTACCGGCGCCATCTGGGGCCAACCGATGTGGGGCACATATTGGGCGTGGGATCCGCGGCTGACATCTTTTATGATCCTGTTTGTGTTTTATCTGGGCTATATCGCCCTTTGGTCCGCCATCGAGGATCAGGATACCGCCGCCGATCTGACCTCAGTTTTATGCCTTGTGGGATCAGTTTTTGCTCTACTCTCCCGCTATGCGGTTAACTTCTGGAACCAAGGTTTGCATCAGGCGGCATCGCTGTCGCTGGACGAGGGCCAGTCCATCGCCGATGCGTTTCGAACGCCGCTTTTTGTCTGTCTGGCCGGGTTCACGCTGTTGTTTTTGGCGCTGGTGTTGCTGCGCACACGAACCGAGATTCGCGCAAGACGGATTTCAGCGCTGATTGCCCGCGAGCGGCTGGCCTGATGCCGGATCTCGGCCAGTACGCCACGTCTGTTTTGTCGGCTTACGGCATTGGCATCGTTTTGATTATCGGGCTGACCATCCTGTCACTGCTGCGCGCTGTGCGCATCAAGCGACAGCTGAAAAACATCGAAAACCGGCATAAAAAAGATGGCTAGGATTTCGCCGCTGATCGCGCTTCCACCGCTGATTTTTCTGGGGCTTGGCGCGTTGTTCATGGTGGGATTAAATCGCGACGATGTGAACAGTCTGCCGTCCACATTGGAGGGCCAGCAGGTGCCTTCACTTGCGGTTAAATCACTGGGCGAATTGCCTGTTATTACCGAAGCAGCGCTGCGAAAGCCTGAGGTGAAACTGGTCAATTTCTGGGCCAGCTGGTGTGCACCGTGCCGGGCGGAACATCCTAATTTGCAAGCTTTGTCAGATTTCGGGCTGCCGATATACGGCGTGAATTACAAAGATCAGGATGCCAAAGGGCTGAAATTTCTGAATGAGCTGGGCAATCCCTATACCGCGGTCGGCACGGATGCCTTGGGACGCGAGGCCATTAACTGGGGGGTTTATGGTATTCCTGAAACATTTGTCGTTGATGCGAATGGCCGGATTATTCTGCGCTTTGCCGGGCCGATCACCAGGAGGGCGCTGACGGCAACAATTTTGCCTGCGATCAAAAAAGCACAGAACCCGTAGCGTTCTTCGCTCCCTTACGGGCGCTCATCACCGGCGCGGCGCAGGTGAATTGCGGTATTGTTTCCGTCAATCAGCGTCAGGTCTGCAGCACCTCTGGCATCCGGCGGGGGTGCCCGTTATAGCAGGACCAGATAAAGCCAAAAGGCCTGAATGACCCAGACCCTGACAATTTTACGCCCGGATGATTGGCATTTACACCTGCGCGATGGCGACATGCTGCGCGCAGTGCTGCCGGAATCCGCCCGGCATTTTGCCCGCGCCATTGTCATGCCAAATCTGTTGCCGCCGGTTGTCACGCTGACGCAGGCGCGTGCCTACCGCGACCGGATCATCGCCGCTCGCCCCCCCGAGGTTAAATTTGAGCCGCTAATGACGCTTTATTTGACCGAAAACACCGATCCTGCGGATGTGGCTGCGGCTGCCGCGTCGGGTCTGGTAAAAGCGGTCAAATTATATCCGGCTGGTGCCACCACCAATTCGGCCAGCGGTGTCAGTGATATGGCCAAGGTGATGCCGGTTCTGGAAAAGATGGCGGAGGTTGGATTGCCCTTGTGTATGCACGGCGAAGTAACCGACGGGCAGGTTGACATTTTTGACCGCGAGGCGGTGTTCATAGACACCGTATTGGACCCGTTGCGCGCCCTGCTGCCGGAATTGAAAATCATCCTTGAACATGTGACCACATCAGCGGGCGTGGCCTATGTTTCAGGTGCCGAAAACAACCTTGCGGCAACCATCACCACCCACCACCTGATCATCAACCGCAACCATATACTGGCGGGCGGCATCAGGCCGCATTATTACTGCCTGCCGGTGGCCAAACGCGAAAGCAACCGGCTGGCGCTTGTCAAAGCCGCCACCTCTGGTGACCGGAGGTTTTTTCTGGGCACTGACAGCGCACCACATACGGATGATTTGAAAGAAAGCGCCTGCGGTTGCGCCGGGATTTTTACCGCTTCCAACACCATGTCCTGTCTGGCCCATGTGTTTGAGGCAGCCAGCGCGATGGACCGGCTGGAAGCGTTTGTATCAACCAACGGCCCGGCTTTTTACGACCTGCCCTTGAACGAGACGACATTGACCCTGCAAAAATCGGCGATCCCGGTGGAATATCCGGCCCACATTGAAACAAACGACGGCCCGGTCACGCTGTTTGATCCGGGCTTTGCGCTTTACTGGCGGGTTATATAAGGACGCACCATGTTTAAGAACTCTTTTCCGGATCGCGCCGACATCGCCCGTATGACAGCCGCTATGCTGCTGGAAATCAAGGCCGTGCATTTCAATACCCGCGATCCGTTCACCCTGGCCTCGGGCCTGCCTTCACCCACCTATATTGATTGTCGAAAGCTGATCTCTTACCCGCGCATCCGGTCGGCACTAATGGATTTCATGACCGCCACCGTGCTGCGCGATGCGGGCTTTGAAGCCTTTGACAACATCGCCGGGGGCGAAACTGCGGGCATTCCTTTTGCCGCCCTTGTGGCGGAACGCATGGGACTGCCGATGACCTATGTGCGCAAAAAGCCGAAAGGTTACGGGCGGGACGCGCAGATCGAGGGGCAGATGGTCGAAGGCCAGCGGGTGCTGCTGGTTGAGGACCTGACCACGGATGGCGGCAGCAAAATAACGTTTGTGGATGCCATCCGCAAAACCGGGGCTTTGTGCAATCATACAGCGGTGATCTTTTATTACGATATTTTTCCCGAAACTGCGAAAACCCTTGGCGATCACGGGGTTAGCTTGCACCATTTGTGCACCTGGCACGATGTTCTGGCCGAAGCCAAGGCAGGCGATCATTTTGACGCTGAAACCATTGCTGAAGTGGAAAAATTTTTGCATGCACCGCGTGAATGGCAAGCGGCGCGGGCCGGGGCATAGATTCAGAGCCTTCGGCGAGGATATTTTGACCAATAAGAAGCGCGCTTTCAGGCGGGCCAAATAAAGTAGACCCTCCCGGTCAGCAGAGACCGGAAGGGCCTGATTGTAGCCAGCACTTTGTCTCTGATATTTCTTCCCGGCCCAGCCCCCAAGGCCGCCCGACAAGCTGTTTCAGTGTGCCAAGCCGGTGTCGAGTGAAATCAGTCCGCGATCAGTCTTTCGCGCACCATGATTTCGAGGTCGTAGTGCAGGCCGAGGCCAAAAAACACTCCGAGTGTGACACCGACCAGAGCCAAAAGCTCGTTGGTCATCGGCAGCATCCTCGATTCGTACTTTGCCCCACCTTGCTAGCACAATTTGCCACAATTTTGACGCAATTTATCCGTGCATTGGTTAACTGATGCGAAATTGCCAGCCATTACCACATGTTGATATTTTGCGCATCCGCGCTACAATGGGCCATCGGCGGGAATTTACCGTTTTTGGCATATATTTTTTACCCACAGGATTTCCACAGGCTTGTCCAATTGCGCGAGGCAGCGGCATCTGAAATACCAGTGGGGGGACATCAGGGGGTTGGGGTATGAGCGGGTTAACCGCCGTGCGCGATGCGCAGGCAGCAGACGAAAATACCGGCGCGTCAACCGCCGCATTACCACATAATATCGAGGCAGAGCAGGCGCTTTTGGGGGCGTTGCTGGTAAACAACGATGTTTATGACCGCGTGGCGGCGCTGGTTGACGAAAATCATTTCTTTGACCCGGTGCACGGGCGGATATTTTCAATCGCAGCACAGCGCATCCAGAAAAACGCGCTGGCCTCACCCGTTACGTTAAAGGCGTTTTTGGAGGATGATGCCGGATTGGCGGAACTGGGCGGGCCGTCTTATCTGGCCCGGCTTGGCGGGGCGGCCACGTCGATTTTTGCCGCCAAAGATTATGCCCAGATGATCTATGATCTGGCGATCCGGCGGGATTTGATCGCGATAGGGCAGGATATTTCCGGCAAAGCGGCCAGCGTGGACGTGGACAGCGAACCCAAGGACCAGATCGTTGAAGCGGAGCAATTGCTGTATCAGTTGGGCGAGCAGGGTAATATCGACAACGGCTTTCAAAGTTTTCTGCAAGCGGTCACAGATGCGGTGAACATGGCCAATGCCGCCTATCAGCGTGACGGCGGGCTGGCGGGGATTTCAACCGGGCTGATTGATATTGATAAAAAGCTGGGTGGTTTGCATAAATCCGACCTGTTGATTTTGGCCGGCAGGCCGTCGATGGGCAAAACCTCGCTGGCCACCAATATCGCTTACAATATCGCCAAGTCTTACAAGAAAGGCGGATTGCCCGACGGTTCTGAAGGGGCAGTGGAAGGCGGCGTTGTCGGGTTTTATTCGCTTGAGATGTCGTCAGAACAACTGGCGGCGCGAATTCTTTCGGAGGCCGCCGAAGTGCCGTCTGAGCAAATCCGCCGGGGCGACATGACGGAAACCGAATTTCGCCGCTTTGTCGAGGCCGCAAAAGCGTTGGAGGCCTGTCCGCTTTATATTGACGACACCGCCGCCCTGCCAATTTCTGCACTGGCCGCAAGGGCGCGGCGTCTGAAACGTCAGCACGGGCTGGATGTTCTGATTGTTGACTATTTGCAACTGGTGCGACCGGCCTCTGCCAAGGACAACCGGGTGAATGAGGTCAGTGAAATCACGCAAGGCTTGAAAGCCATCGCCAAGGAGTTGGATATTCCGGTGATCGCTTTGTCGCAGCTTTCGCGTCAGGTGGAAAACCGCGAGGATAAACGCCCGCAATTGTCTGATTTGCGCGAAAGCGGATCGATCGAGCAGGATGCGGATGTGGTGATGTTTGTTTACCGCGAGGAGTATTACAAAGAACGCGAAAAGCCCGGCGATCACGATGTTGAGGCGATGATGAAATGGCAGGAGGAAATGGAACACCTGCACGGCAAGGCCGAGATCATCATTGGCAAACAGCGGCACGGACCGATTGGCACGGTCGATCTTAGCTTTGAGGGCAGGTTCACCCGTTTTTCCAATCTGGTGCAGGCCTATCAAAGCAACGTTCCGGCCGATTTTTAGCGGCTGAACGCCGTGACTGAATTCAGCGAAATTCCGGTGCTGGATGTCAGCGCCATCCATTCCCGTGACAGCCACGCCAAAAACCGGCTGACCCAGGCCTTTGCCGATGCGTATGGCAGCACCGGATTTGGCTATATTGTCGGGCATGGTATCGCGCCAAAATTGCAGGCGGCGGTTTTTGCGGCCTCTTGCGAATTTCACGCGCTGCCGGTTGCGCAGAAAATGGCGCTGCGGCTTAATCGGTGGCACCGCGGCTATATCCCGATCAACACGTCAACTGACGTGAATTCAAAGTTGGCGGATGTGACAAGGCCAAACCAGTCTGCCAGCTTTATGATCATGCGCGAAGACGCGGTTGCCGATCCGTCCGCGTTTTTGTCCGGTCCCAATCAATGGCCCGCGCTGCCGGGATTTCGCGTGGCGATTGAAGCCTATGTTACGGCACTGACCGATCTTTGCCAAAAACTGATGCGGGTTGCCATTCAGGCTGCGGGGGGTCATCCAAATGACATCATGCCCGCCTTTGAACCGCCAACCACGTGGCTGCGTCTGCTTCATTACCCACCGATGCCCGCCCAAAGTGACGATGATTTATATGGCTCGGCCCCTCACACGGATTTTGGCTGCCTGACCATATTGGCGCAAGACGAAATCGGCGGGTTGCAGGTGCAGACACCCCGGGGCAGCTGGGTTGATGCGCCGTATATGGCGGATGCTTTTGTGGTCAATGTGGGCGATATGCTGCACCGGTTGTCAAATGGTCGTTTGCGTTCAACACCACACCGCGTAATCAACCGGTCCGGGCGCGAACGCTATTCCTGCCCGTTCTTTTTTGATCCAAACGTCAACACAATCATCGCGCCTCTGCCGGGAACCGGCGAACCGCAATTTGGCAGTGTGAATTTTGGCGAGTTTCTGCGGGCGGAATTGCAGGCGGGCTATCAGGCGCACCAAATCAGCGGCGATAACTCGCAATAGACGAAATCTGCGGTGCGGCGTATAGAGCGGCCAAACAAACGGGGGTTTCTTATGGGGTTTGCAACACTGACCGTTGATCTGGCGGCGGTCAAATCCAATTGGCTGGCGTTAAAGGCGCTTTCGGGGTCCGGGGACACCGGCGCGGTTGTGAAAGCCGACGCTTACGGTCTGGGCGCTGACAAGGTTGCCAGAGCCCTAAGCGATGCGGGCGCGCGCGCGTTTTTTGTGGCACTTGCCAGCGAAGGCGCGGTGCTGCGCAACGCGCTTGACACGCGCCACGAAATTTTCGTTTTCTCGGGCCATATGCCAGGGGATAAAAAACTTCTGAAAGACAACGATCTGACCCCTTTGCTGAATTCCCCGCAGCAGCTTTTGCGCCACATGACTGATCTGTCCGGCCACCCGTTTGGCATTCAACTGGACAGCGGCATGAACCGGCTGGGTATGGAACCTGATGAATTCCGCGCCGCCGGAGCCAAGATCATGCGGGCCGGACCAAAACTGATCATCAGCCATCTGGCTTGTGCTGACGAACCGGCGCATGCGCAGAATGCCGCGCAATTGGCCACCTTCAGGGAAATGACAGCAGGGTTGTCGGTGCCGCTTTCGCTGTCGGCAACCGGTGGCATATTGCTGGGGGCGGATTATCATTTCAACCTCACCCGCCCCGGCATCGGCCTTTACGGCGGCCTGCCATTTGAAGGTGCCGCGCCGGTGGTTCGCCTGTCCATACCCGTCATCCAAACGCGCGACGTGGCGGTGGGCGAAACCGTGGGATACGGCGCCACGTGGACTGCCACGCGCCCAAGCAGGATCGCCACGCTTTCGGCGGGCTACGCCGACGGTTTGATCCGCGCCATGGGGCCAAACGCAAAACTTTGGGCAGATGATATTCCCTGCCCTCTGGCTGGACGGGTCTCAATGGACCTGATGGGCGTTGACGTGACTGACCTGCCAGAAGTGCCCGAAACGCTTGATATGTTGGGACCACATCAAACCGTTGATCAACTGGCGGATGCCGCAGGCACGATTGGCTATGAAATCCTGACGTCTCTTGGCGCGCGGTATAAACGCGACTACAAAGAGAATTGAGCAGAAGAAGTTTACAGGCAGCATATGTCTTTGATTCATTGGTTTTTACAAGTTTTGGCCGCGATTGGTGCGTCGGTCACCGCGCTTTTGGCCTCTGTCGGCCGGATTTCGATCTTTTTTGGTCAAACCGTCGCCCATCTGGTGCGACCGCCGTTTTATCTGAAAGAGTTTGGCCAGTCCCTGCTGACCATCGGATATTTCAGCCTGCCGGTTGTCGGCCTGACCACCCTGTTCACCGGCGGAGCACTTGCCCTGCAGATATTTGCAGGTGGTTCACGTTTTAATGCCGAAGCGGTGGTGCCATCCATCGTTGCCATCGGCATGGTGCGCGAGCTGGGGCCGGTTCTGGCCGGGCTGATGGTCGCGGGCCGGGTTGCGGCGTCTATCGCGGCGGAACTTGGCACCATGAAAGTGACAGAGCAGATCGATGCGCTGGTCACCCTGTCCACCCATCCGATGAAATACCTGACGGTGCCGCGCGTGCTGGCGGCCACATTGGTGATGCCGGTTTTGGTGCTGGTGGGCGACACCATCGGCATTCTTGGCGGATTTCTGGTGGGCACCACGTCTTTGGGGTTCAATCCCGCGGCCTATATCGACAACACCGTTGATTTTCTGGAAACCTGGGACGTGGTGTCCGGCCTGATCAAGGCGGCGGTGTTTGGCTTTATTGTCGCTTTGATGGGCTGTTATCACGGCATGAATTCAGGACGCGGGGCGCAGGGCGTGGGCCGGGCCACCACCAACGCGGTGGTGTCGGCCTCTATTCTGATTCTGGCCGCGAATTTCATTCTGACACAGTTGTTTTTTGCGGCATGAGTACAATGATAAAACTATCCGGCGTGCATAAATCCTTTGGCGACAATCACGTTTTGCGCGGTGTGGACCTTGAGATCACAAAGGGCGAAAGCATGGTGATTATCGGGGGTTCCGGCACCGGCAAATCGGTTTTGTTAAAGTCGGTTCTGGGGCTGGAAACGCCTGAAAAGGGCAGCATTTCCGTTGACGGTCAACCGGCGGATCAGGGCGACCGGGACGCGTTTTTGGCCCGCTTTGGCATGTTGTTTCAAGGCGGTGCGTTGTTTGACAGCCTGAGCGTCTGGCAAAACGTCGCCTTTCGTTTGCTGCGCGGCCGCCTGAAAAAGCCAAAAGACGAAGCCCGCGCCATTGCCGTTGAAAAACTGCGCCGGGTGGGTTTGCAGGAACGGGTGGCCGATCTTTACCCCGCAGAACTTTCCGGCGGCATGCAAAAGCGCGTGGGCCTTGCCCGCGCCATCGCAGCAGAGCCCGAAATCATTTTCTTTGACGAGCCCACCACCGGCCTTGACCCGATCATGGCAGGCGTGATCAACGAATTGATCCGCGAGATCGTGGTGGAAATGGGCGCAACCGCCATGACGATCACCCACGATATGTCCTCCGTCCGCGCCATCGCCGATCAGGTGGCGATGATCCACGACGGGGTGATCCAGTGGACAGGACCGGTGAAAAAGATGGAAAAATCCGGTGATCCCTTCATGGACCAGTTTTTGCACGGGCGGGCGGAAGGGCCGATAGAGGCGGTGCGGTGAACATTAAATTTCATTGTTCCAAAAATACTTCTTCAGCAAGCCGGTCCCACAGTGCCAACTTTCGTTTTTTGGCGTTTTATCAGTTAAAAATACAATGACCCTGCTGAAATACACCAACCTCGCCCTCTTGATCCTCTTCCCCATCGCGTGGTTCTCCCCGCTTGTCCGCGCGGGCTTGCTGCCGTTCTTTGCGCCCGACGACATTTCCGTCATCTCCGGCATTCAGGAACTCTGGCGCAACGACAGGTTTCTGGCTGTGCTGGTCGCTTTTCTGGCGGTCGTGGCGCCCTACGCCAAGACCATCAGCATCAGTCTGATTCACCACCACCGGATTTCCACCTGCGCGATGCCGTTGCTGGTGATCATGGGGCGGCTGGCGATGGTGGATGTGTTTTTGATTGCGCTTTATATCGTCCTGTCCAAAGGTGTGGGCGTGGGCACAATCGAGGCGGCCTGGGGCCTTTATCTTTTCACCGCCTGCGTCGTTACCTCGCTTTTGGTGTCCCACCTGACCCGACGGAGGATGCGTGGCTAAATCCACTTTCACCTGTTCAAACTGTGGCGCGTCGCACAAAAAATGGGCCGGACGCTGTGATGCCTGTGGCGCCTGGAATTCGGTGATCGAGGAAAGCGCGTTAACCACCGGTCCGGCCAAAAAATCGCTGGGTGCCGCCAAGGGGCGGGCGATTGATCTGTCCGATCTTGCCGCCAAAGACACGCCGTTGTCGCGCAGCCCGTCGGGCATTGAAGAGTTTGACCGCGTGCTGGGTGGCGGGCTGGTGCCCGCCTCTGCCATTTTGGTCGGTGGAGATCCGGGGATCGGGAAGTCCACGTTGTTGCTGCAAGCCGCAGCGGCTTTTGCGGATAAGGGTTTAAAAACAATCTATATTTCCGGCGAGGAAGCGCCCGGCCAAATTCGCATGCGGGCCGTACGTCTGGGCCTGCAAGCGGCACCCGTGCAACTGGCCAACGCCACAAATCTGCGCGACATCCTGACCACGATGAGCACCGAAAGGCCGGATTTTGTGATCATCGACTCCATCCAGACAATGTGGGCCGATCACGTGGACAGCGCGCCCGGGTCGGTCAGCCAGGTGCGCTCTGCCGCGCATGAACTGACGTCATTTGCCAAACGGCGCGGCATTTCGGTGGTGCTGGTGGGCCACGTCACCAAGGACGGCCAGATTGCCGGACCGCGGGTGGTCGAACATATGGTGGATACCGTGCTTTATTTTGAAGGCGAGCGCGGGCACCAGTTTCGCATTCTACGCAGCGTCAAAAACCGCTTTGGGCCGGCGGATGAAATCGGGGTGTTTGAAATGACCGGCGTCGGGCTTGAAGAGGTCAAAAACCCCTCCGCATTGTTTCTTTCAGAACGCGAAACACCCGCCGCCGGTTCGGTGGTGTTTGCCGGCATAGAAGGCACCCGGCCCCTGCTGGTGGAAATTCAGGCGCTGGTGGCCCAATCGCCACTGGCCACGCCCCGGCGCACAGTGGTTGGCTGGGACTCCGGGCGTCTGGCGATGATATTGGCCGTGCTGGAAGCCCGTTGCGGCATCAGCTTTGCCGGTCAGGATGTTTATCTGAACGTCGCCGGTGGCATGCGGGTCTCGGAACCCGCCGCCGATCTGGCCGTGGCGGCGGCACTGATGTCATCGCGCCAGGACCAGCCCTTGCCGGTGGACACCGTGGTTTTTGGCGAGATCAGCCTGTCCGGTGCCCTGCGCCCCATCGCGCAGGCTGAAAACCGCCTTAAAGAGGCGCAAAAACTGGGGTTCACGACGGCAATCGCACCGGCCTCAATAAAATCCGTGTCATCCAGCACGATCACGGTTAAAAAGCATTTGGACCTGCAGGAATTTGTTGTACAGGTCTTTGGCGATGTTACCGGTTGAAGGCGCGTAGGGGATCTATGGAAGGTTTTACATTTGTTGACGCCGGGGTTGGCGGTATCATTCTGATCTCTGCGGTTCTGGCCTTTGCCCGGGGTTTTGTGCGCGAGGCGCTGGCCATTGCAGGCTGGATACTCGCCGCAATTGTGGCCTTTGTGTTTGCCCCGCAAGCCGAGCCATTGGTCAAGGAAATTCCTGTTGTGGGCGAGTTTCTGGCTGACAGCTGCGAACTGGCCATATTGGGCGCATTTGCCGCTGTTTTTGCCGTGGCCCTGATTGTGGTCTCTATTTTCACGCCGCTGTTTTCGTCCCTTGTGCAAAAATCAGCACTTGGAGGGTTTGATCAGGGGCTTGGGTTTTTGTTTGGCGTCATTCGCGGCGCTATTT
>Ga0209992_10002833_pt1 | contig 15326 bp, 11 predicted proteins | sample 2SBtaG_2_FD_182564 | JGI IMG/M metagenome (GOLD analysis project Ga0209992, IMG submission 182564) | Deep subsurface microbial communities from Kolumbo volcano to uncover new lineages of life (NeLLi) - 2SBTROV12_ACTIVE470 metaG (SPAdes)... | ecosystem: Environmental > Aquatic > Marine >... | reverse complement strand
AGGTGACAACGTCAGCATCACAGCGACGCTGATCAACCCGATCGCGATGGAAGAAGGTTTGCGATTCGCGATTCGTGAAGGTGGTCGTACTGTCGGCGCCGGAGTGGTTGCAAAAATTATTGAGTAATTAAGTGACGATGGTGGCGGAGCGATAAGTTATCGCTCCGCTCTTGTCGTTTGTAGAGGTAATAGGCCAGTAGCTCAATTGGTAGAGTATCGGTCTCCAAAACCGAGGGTTGGGGGTTCGAGACCCTCCTGGCCTGCCAAAGAAGTCGGTAATAGTTAATCGGAATATTCGCACATGGCAGATAAAATTAAGTTGCTTTTGGCCGTCTTGGTAGTAGTAGCGGGCATTGCCGGTTTTTATTACTTAAGTGAGAGTGCAGCGGTTCTTCAATTCGCATCGGTAATGATCGGTCTGATCTTGGGTGCGGTTGTGGCTTGGACAAGTGAGCCGGGCAAGCGGTTCTTCGCTTTCAGTAAGGATTCCGTTGCGGAATCTAAGCGTGTGGTCTGGCCGACTCGTAAAGAGACGATGCAGAGCACCGGTGTGGTGATTCTGTTTGCTATTACGATGGCGCTGTTCTTGTGGGCAGTGGATTCCGGCTTGATGCTGGTAGTGAATCAATTAATGGGACGGGGTGAGTAATGGCAATGCAATGGTATGTTGTCCATACGTACTCGCAGTTTGAGAAGAGCGTTCAGCGTGCGTTGACAGAGCGAATTGAGCGCGAAGGCGTTCAGGATAAGTTTGGTGAGATTCTGGTACCTGTAGAAGAGGTTTTGGAGTTGAAGACGACTAAGGCTGGTCAGCAGAAGGTCTTGAGTGAGCGTAAGTTTTTTCCAGGCTATGTGCTGGTTGAGATGGAGTTGACCGATCAAACCTGGCATTTGGTAAAAAGCACATCAAAAGTTACCGGCTTTCTCGGTGGGTCGGCTATGAAGCCGACGCCGATCAGCGAAAAAGAAGTGCAAAACATCATGCAGCAGATGCAGGCCGGCGTTGAGAAGCCAAGGCCTAAGGTGCTGTTTGAGGTGGGTGAGTTGGTTCGTGTTAAAGATGGGCCATTTACCGATTTCAACGGTTCTGTTGAAGATGTGAATTACGAGAAAAACAAAATGCGGGTGGCAGTGACTATTTTTGGTCGCTCGACACCGGTAGAGTTGGATTTTGGCCAGGTAGAGAAAGCCTGAGTCGGAAAAGCGAGGAATGTGTTTGGTGTATGCCAAGTGCGTTTTTCATATTGGGGAGAGACTAACCGTTTCGCTAGTACCCGTTTGATAGGAGTGAATCATGGCAAAGAAAGTCGTCGGCTACATCAAGCTGCAAGTGCCTGCAGGTAAGGCAAATCCAAGTCCACCAATCGGCCCTGCATTGGGTCAACGTGGTTTGAACATCATGGAATTCTGTAAGGCGTTTAATGCGCAAACACAAGGTATGGAACCTGGTTTGCCAATCCCATGCGTGATTACAGCTTTTGCAGACAAGAGTTTCACTTTCATTATGAAGACGCCGCCTGCGAGCATTCTGATTAAGAAGGCTGCAGGTATACAGAAAGGTAGTAAAACACCGCATACAGATAAAGTTGGCAAGCTGACTCGCAAGCAAGCTGAGGAAATTGCAACGACCAAGATGCCTGATCTGACCGCAGCAGATATGGATGCAGCAGTGCGCACCATTGCAGGTAGTGCGCGCAGTATGGGTATCACCGTGGAGGGTCAATAATCATGTCAAAACGTTATAAGGCAATTGCGGATAAAGTTGATCGCAATAAGATGTACCCGTTGAATGACGCACTTAATTTGGTAAAAGAGAATGCTGTAGCCAAATTTGATGAGTCCATTGATGTGGCATTCAATCTGGGTGTTGACGCAAAGAAATCAGATCAGTTGGTACGCGGTTCGGTGGTATTGCCAAAGGGAACGGGTAAGACGGTTCGTGTGGCTGTATTTGCGCAAGGTGCAAAAGCTGAAGAGGCAACAGCAGCAGGTGCTGATATTGTCGGATTTGATGATCTGGCAGCAACCATCAAGGGCGGTACGATTGAGTTTGACGTGTTGATCGCAAGCCCTGATGCAATGCGTCTGGTCGGTCAGTTGGGTCAGATCCTTGGTCCGCGTGGCTTGATGCCTAACCCTAAAGTGGGAACTGTTTCTGCTGATGTGGCAGGTGCGGTTAAGAACGCAAAAGCTGGTCAGGTTCAATACCGTACTGATAAGAATGGTATCGTACAGTGCACCATCGGACGTGCCTCTTTCGAGCCGGAAGCATTACGTGAAAATATGTTGGCGTTGGTTGAAGCGCTTAACAAGGCTAAGCCAGTTACATCTAAAGGTGTTTATCTTAAAAAAGTATCTGTTTCCAGCACGATGGGCGCGGGGATACGAATCGAGCAGGCAAGTCTGGCTGCTTAAGTTTGCAAGTTTTGCTGACAGAGTTATCTGTCAGCAACAGTTTTGGCGTGCTGGCGTGACTGCAGCATCCGAGACCGTAGGTGTAGAAGGCGGAAAGTAAGCCGGATGCTTAAATGGCTGATGTGTTGATCGCAACAGCCGGCCCACGTAGATGGTGTGGCCGCGAGCAGGAATCGTTGTTCTCCTGACTCAAGGTCGCTGTTGTAAATGATGGGTTGCGCGCAAGTGCAGCTCAGAAACTGGAGGAAGACTTGAGTCTCAATCTGCAAGAAAAACAGGCTGTGGTAGCTGAGGTTAGTGCCCAAGTGGCGCAGTCTCAAACTATCGTTTTGGCAGAATATCGTGGCATCCAGGTTGCGGACATTACCGAGTTGCGTGCTGCGGCACGTAATGCAGGTGTGTATTTCCATGTATTGAAAAATACATTGGCGCGACGTGCGGTGAAGGATACGCCCTTTGAGCCGCTGGCCGAGCAAATGAGCGGCCCTCTCGTGTATAGCATGAGTGAGGATGCGGTTGCAGCGGCGAAAGTGGTATTCGAATTTGCCAAGACCAATGACAAGCTGGTGATTAAAGCTGGTTCAATGAACGGTTCCGTGATGGATGCGGAGCAAGTTGCTGTATTAGCTGCGACACCTAGCCGCGACGAATTGATCGCTACCTTGATGGCAACCATGAATGCAACAACTGCAAAGTTTGTTCGTACATTGGCTGCGGTACGCGACAAAAAAGAATCCGAGGCTACTGCTTAAATTTTTGAATTAACTGAACAAGGAGAATTACGATGGGTGCAACTAATGCTGATTTGATGGAAGCGATCGAAAAAATGACAGTTCTGGAATTGTCAGATTTGATCAAAGAAATGGAGGAGAAGTTTGGGGTTTCTGCTGCTGCTGTAGCTGCTGCAGGTCCTGCTGGTGGCGGTGCTGCTGCGGGTGGTGGTGCTGAGCAGACAGAATTCTCTGTTGTGCTGAAGAGCGTGGGTGACAACAAGGTTAGCGTGATTAAAGCTGTTCGCGCGATTACCGGTTTGGGACTGAAAGAAGCGAAAGATTTGGTTGACGGTGCACCTAAAGACATCAAAGAAGGTGTTGCCAAAGCTGACGCTGAAGAAGCTTTGAAGCAACTTACTGAAGCAGGCGCTACCGCTGAGCTTAAGTAATATATTGTGACGCAAAAAGGCTGACGGTAAACCGTCAGCCTTTTGCCGCTTGAAAAAGTCAGCGGCCAGAAAGTAAGGCTTTCTGACCACTGGCTTTTGGTTTCGGCATGGTTTGTTGTTGCTGAATAAGAAGTGATACTCGCAGTTTTCACCTGAAAAGTGAATGGCTGCAAAATTTTGTTTTCCCTCGATCGTGGAGATTATATGAGCTACTCTTTTACCGAAAAAAAACGTATTCGTAAAAGTTTTGCCAAGCGTGTCGGCGCTTTGCCGGTTCCTTTTTTGCTGTCAACTCAGTTGGAATCATTTGCTGCATTTCTGCAGGCATATACTCCACCAGAAGAACGTAAAAATGAGGGTTTGCAAGCTGCATTCAACGGGATTTTTCCGATATTCAGCCATTCCAAATATGCGCGTCTTGATTTCGTCAGTTATGCGCTTGGTATGCCGCCATTTGATGTTAAGGAGTGCAGGCAGCGAGGGCTGACCTACGCCTCTCCTTTACGTGCGACAGTTCGCTTGACGCTGATGGATAGAGAGTCAACTAAACCTACGGTCAAGGAAGTCAAGGAGCAAGAAGTGTACATGGGCGAGATTCCGCTCATGACGCATACGGGATCGTTTGTGATCAACGGTACGGAGCGTGTCATCGTTTCTCAACTGCACCGTTCACCAGGCGTATTCTTCGAACATGATCGCGGTAAGACGCATTCTTCCGGCAAGCTATTGTTCTCTGCTCGTGTCATTCCATATCGTGGTTCATGGCTAGATTTTGAATTTGACGCTAAAGATTTTGTATATTTCCGTATCGATCGTCGTCGTAAGATGCCGGTGACGATTCTGTTGCGCTCTTTGGGTTACAACAATGAAGACATACTTAAAATGTTCTTCGACTTTGATACCTTCCATATTGGTAAAAAAGGATTGCAGTTTGAAGTTGTTCCCGAGCGTTTACGTGGTGATATCGCTCGCTTCGATATTCTCGGCAAGGGTAAAAAAATTATCGTAGCCAAAGATAAGCGCATTACTGTCCGTCATATTCGCGAGATGCAAGAGGCTGGAATCGACAAGCTGGATGTATCTGAAGAGTTTTTGCTGGGTCGCATGCTTGCTACCAATATCGTGGACAAGGATAGCGGAGAAGTGATTGCGAATGCTAATGACGAGATCACTGAAGGTCTGCTGGAAAAACTGAATCTTGCTGACATAAAGACAATCAATACGCTTTATATCAATGATCTTGATCATGGTGGTTTTGTCTCGCAAACATTGCGCAATGATGAAACGATCGATCAATGGACTGCTCGAGTGGCAATTTACCGCATGATGCGCCCGGGTGAGCCACCTACTGAAGAGGCTGTGGAGAATCTGTTCAGCGGCTTGTTCTTTAATCCTGAGCGTTACGATTTGTCATCTGTTGGACGGATGAAATTTAATCGCCGTGTGGGTCGTGATGAGCTGACTGGCGAAACAACACTTTCCAACGAGGATATTGTTGAGGTTGTTAAGATTCTGGTTCAATTACGCAATGGCATAGGCGAGATCGACGACATTGACCACTTGGGTAATCGACGGGTTCGTGCAGTAGGTGAGTTGGCTGAAAACCAGTTCCGTGCAGGCTTGGCGCGTGTTGAGCGTGCAGTTAAAGAGCGTCTGGGTCAAGCTGAGACTGATAACTTGATGCCGCATGATCTGATTAATGCAAAACCAATATCAGCTGCTGTTAAAGAATTCTTCGGTTCCAGCCAACTATCACAATTTATGGATCAGACTAATCCATTATCTGAGATTACACACAAGCGTCGTATCTCCGCGCTTGGTCCCGGCGGTCTGACGCGTGAGCGTGCTGGCTTCGAAGTGCGTGACGTACATACGACCCACTATGGTCGTGTTTGCCCGATTGAAACACCAGAAGGTCCGAATATCGGTCTGATTAATTCTCTGGCTTTGTATGCGCGTACGAATGAGTATGGCTTTATCGAGACACCTTACCGGAAGGTAGACAAGAGTAAGGTGACTGATAATGTGGATTACCTATCTGCGATTGAAGAAGGTAAATTCACGATTGCACAAGCAAACGCAGAATTGGACAAGAAGGGACACTTTACCAACGATATCGTATCTGCTCGACAGCATAACGAATTCGTACTGGCCGAACCTGAGCAGCTTGAGTACATGGACGTTTCGCCATCTCAGGTTGTGTCCGTTGCTGCTTCATTGATCCCATTTTTGGAGCATGACGATGCGAACCGAGCGTTGATGGGTGCAAACATGCAACGTCAGGCAGTACCATGTTTGCGCGCTGAGAAGCCATTTGTAGGAACCGGGATTGAACGTACGGTGGCAGTAGACTCCGGCACAGCGGTTCAGGCTTGGCGTGGTGGACGAATCGAGTATGTGGATGCTGCTCGTATCGTGGTGCGTGTTAACGACGACGAAACAAGCGCGGGTGAAGTGGGTGTTGATATCTACAACCTGACCAAATATACACGTTCAAACCAAAACACGAATATCAATCAACGTCCGCTCGTGAGTGTGGGTGATCTTATTTCGCGCGGTGATGTCGTAGCGGATGGGGCATCTACCGATATGGGTGAGTTGGCGCTGGGGCAAAATATGTTGGTCGCCTTTATGCCTTGGAACGGATACAACTACGAGGATTCAATTTTGATATCCGAGCGTGTTCTGAAGCAGGATCGTTTCACTTCGATCCATATCGAGGAATTGACGGTTGCAGCTAGAGATACAAAGTTGGGTGCTGAAGAGATTACCCGCGATATACCGAATCTGGCCGAAGCGCAACTTGCGCGACTGGATGAATGTGGCATTGTTCACATTGGAGCCGAAGTGGCTGTGGGTGACGTGCTGGTCGGTAAAGTTACGCCAAAAGGTGAGACACAGTTGACGCCGGAAGAAAAATTGCTGCGTGCGATTTTCGGTGAAAAAGCTTCAGACGTGAAAGACACCAGTCTGAGAGTATCAGCGGGTAGTTCAGGTACTGTCATCGATGTTCAGGTATTCACCAGAGAAGGTCTGGAGCGTGATAAGCGTGCCCAGCAAATCATTGATGATGAGTTGAATCGTTACAGGCAGGATTTGGATGACCAGATGCGTATCGTCGAAACTGACGTTTTCGCACGTATGGAGAAATTGTTACACGCTAAGGTTGCAAATGGCGGCCCTAAAAAGTTAGCTAAGGGAACAAAACTGAGCAAGGACTATTTGCAAAGTATCGATCCACACCAGTGGTTTGATATTCGCTTGGCAAATGATGAAGCTGCTGCGCAGATGGAACAGGTAAAAGAAAGCCTGGAGCAAAAGCGTATAGAGTTTGATGCGGCTTATGAATTGAAGAAAAAGAAACTGACTCAAGGCGATGAACTGCAAGCGGGTGTGCAGAAGATGGTCAAGGTCTATGTTGCGGTTAAGCGTCGCTTGCAGCCAGGTGACAAGATGGCAGGCCGACATGGTAATAAAGGTGTCGTATCACGTATCGTACCTGTTGAAGATATGCCGTACATGGCTGATGGTACGCCGGTTGACGTTGTGTTGAATCCGCTGGGCGTTCCATCGCGAATGAATATCGGGCAGATTCTTGAGACGCATTTGGGTTGGGCTGCCAAAGGCTTGGGTAAGAAGATCGATGAGATGTTACACGCCAATGCCAAGATCACAGAGGTGCGTAAATTCCTGAACAAGATCTATAACCACCAAAATGGCCAGCCTGAAGATTTGGCTTCATTCAGTGATGAAGAGATCATCGAGTTGTGCAAAAACCTGAAGAATGGTGTGCCCTTCGCAACACCGGTGTTTGACGGTGCCAGTGAAGAGGAGATTAAGTACATGCTTGAGTTGGCTGATTTGCCAACCTCGGGGCAGACTACGTTGTTCGACGGTCGTAGCGGCGAAGCTTTTGATCGCAAAGTAACAGTGGGATACAAGCACATTTTGAAACTACACCATCTGGTGGATGACAAGATGCATGCGCGTTCAACTGGCCCATACAGTCTGGTGACTCAGCAGCCGTTGGGTGGTAAGGCGCAGTTCGGTGGTCAGCGATTCGGTGAAATGGAAGTCTGGGCACTTGAGGCTTACGGTGCTGCGTATACCCTGCAAGAGATGCTGACGGTCAAGTCAGATGACGTTGCAGGACGTACTAAAGTATATGAAAACATCGTTAAGGGTGATCACAAGATCGACGCTGGAATGCCGGAGTCATTCAATGTGGTTATTAAGGAAATCCGCTCACTAGCCATTGATATGGACTTGGTGCGTAACTGATACGTTGTGCCGGCATAAGACGAATAGGAGTCTCAAATGAAATCATTGCTTGATTTGTTCAAACAGGTCACACACAAAGAAGAGTTCGATGCTATCAAGATCGGCCTTGCCTCTCCGGAGAAGATCCGTTCATGGTCATATGGTGAAGTTAAAAAGCCAGAAACCATCAACTATCGTACATTCAAGCCTGAGCGTGATGGCTTATTCTGCGCCAAGATCTTCGGCCCGGTAAAAGACTACGAATGTCTTTGCGGAAAATACAAGCGTTTGAAGCATCGTGGCGTCATCTGCGAAAAATGCGGTGTTGAAGTAACCTTATCTAAAGTACGTCGTGAGCGCATGGGTCATATTGATCTGGCCAGCCCTGTTGCGCACATCTGGTTTCTAAAATCATTGCCTTCGCGTCTTGGCATGGTGCTGGATATGACATTGCGCGATATTGAACGCGTACTTTATTTTGAAGCATATGTAGTGACCGAGCCTGGCATGACACCGTTGAATCGTGGTCAGCTATTGTCCGAGGACGACTATCTTGCTAAGACAGAAGAATACGGTGATGAATTCTCAGCCACTATGGGGGCTGAAGGTGTTCGCTCTCTACTGGCTAATTTAGATGTCGCATCTGAGATCGAGCAGTTGCGTGATGATTTGGCTGCGACCGGTTCAGAAACCAAGATTAAGAAATTTGCCAAGAGATTGAAAGTGCTTGAGGCATTTAACTCATCTGGTATTAAGCCGCAATGGATGGTGATGACAGTACTGCCGGTATTGCCACCTGAGTTGCGTCCATTGGTTCCATTGGACGGTGGTCGTTTTGCGACATCAGACCTGAATGATCTGTATCGCCGTGTAATCAACCGTAACAACCGTCTGCGTCGTTTGCTTGAATTAAAAGCGCCGGAAATTATCGTGCGTAATGAGAAGCGTATGCTGCAAGAGTCAGTTGATTCATTGCTGGACAACGGTCGTCGAGGCAAAGCAATGACGGGTGCGAATAAGCGCCAATTAAAGTCGCTGGCTGACATGATTAAAGGTAAGAGCGGTCGCTTCCGTCAGAATCTGTTGGGTAAGCGTGTCGATTACTCGGGTCGTTCCGTGATCGTGGTGGGTCCTCAGTTGAAGCTGCATCAATGTGGATTGCCGAAGAAGATGGCATTGGAGCTGTTTAAGCCATTTATCTTTAGTCGTCTTGAGGCGATGGGTTTGGCAACAACCATTAAGGCTAGTAAACGTATGGTTGAAGCAGAGGAGCCTATTGTATGGGATATCCTAGAAGAAGTGATTCGCGAACATCCTGTGTTGCTTAACCGTGCGCCTACATTGCACCGTTTGGGCATTCAGGCTTTTGAGCCGATCCTGATCGAGGGTAAGGCGATTCAATTGCACCCGTTGGTCTGTTCAGCTTTTAACGCTGACTTCGACGGTGACCAGATGGCTGTTCACGTTCCGCTGTCACTAGAAGCGCAAATGGAGGCTCGCACTTTGATGTTGGCTTCTAATAACGTTCTGTCGCCAGCGAATGGTGAGCCGATCATCGTTCCTTCTCAAGATATCGTGCTGGGTCTGTATTACATGACGCGCGAAAAAATCGGTGCACTGGGCGAAGGCTCAATGTTTGCGAATCTCTCTGAAGTTTCTCGTGCGTACGAGACTCGTGAAGTCGAGTTGCAGGCAAAAGTCATGGTTCGACTCAAAGAGGTCGGCGTTGACGAGGATGGTGAGGCGACTGAAAAACTAGTGCGTCACGAAACAACGGTTGGTCGTGCCTTGTTGTCTGAAGTATTGCCGGATGGATTGCCATTTGAGCTGATTAACAAATCGCTCAAAAAGAAAGAGATATCTCGTTTGATCAATGCCAGTTTCCGCCAATGTGGATTGCGGGATACTGTGATTATGGCCGACAAGCTGATGTATACCGGTTTTAGCTATGCGACACGGGCAGGTATCTCGATTGCGGTGGACGACATGCTGATGCCGCTGCAGAAGCATGAGCTCATCGAATCTGCTGAAAAAGAAGTTAAAGAGATTTACACCCAATACACATCCGGCTTAGTAACCGATGGCGAGCGATACAACAAGGTCGTCGATATCTGGGGCCGTACCGGTGACGTTGTTGCTAAAGCGATGATGGAACAACTGGGTAGTGAACCTGTGCTGGATCGTTTGTCAGGCAAAGAAGTCTTGGAAAAGGGCAAGCCTGTCATGCAGGAGTCATTCAACTCTATCTACATGATGGCTGACTCCGGCGCCCGTGGCTCTGCAGCGCAGATTCGCCAGTTGGCTGGTATGCGTGGCCTGATGGCAAAGCCAGATGGTTCAATTATCGAAACACCGATTACGGCGAATTTCCGTGAAGGATTGAACATGCTTCAGTACTTCATCTCCACGCACGGTGCACGTAAGGGCTTGGCGGACACTGCGTTGAAGACTGCGAACTCCGGTTATCTGACGCGTCGTTTGGTTGATGTCACGCAGGATCTGGTTGTGATCGAAGAAGATTGCGAAACAGATATCGGCACTGCGATGAAAGCGATGGTAGAAGGCGGTGAAGTCATTGAGGCGCTTAGTGAGCGTATCCTCGGTCGTGTGGTCAGTGCAGACGTAGTAAATCCTGAAAGCGGTGAGACTTTGTTTGAAGCAGGTTATCTGCTTGATGAAGCTGCAGTAGAAAAAATCGAAACGTTGGGTGTTGATGAAGTTCGTGTTCGCACCCCCTTGAATTGTGAGACTCGCTTTGGTTTATGCGCAAAATGCTATGGTCGTGATCTTGGCCGTGGCGGCATGATCAATGTAGGTGAGGCGGTTGGTGTGATTGCTGCGCAATCCATCGGTGAGCCGGGTACACAGCTGACTATGCGTACTTTCCATATTGGTGGTGCTGCATCCCGTACGGTTGTTGCGAGTCAGGTGGACAGCAAATCGAATGGTAAAGTGAAGTACAGCCCCAATATGCGCATTGTTACGACAGATCGTGGTGAGATGATCGTCGTTGCCAGAAGTGCAGAAGTGATTGTTGCGGATGATCATGGTCGCGAGCGTGAGCGTCATAAAGTGCCATATGGTGCCAACTTGAAAGTCGAGGAAGGCAAAGCGGTACGCGCAGGCGTGGTTCTGGCTACTTGGGATCCGCATACTCGTCCGATCATCACTGAATATGCAGGTAAGGTAAGCTTCCAAAATGTAGAAGAGGGTGTGACCGTCGCCAAGCAGATTGACGAGGTGACAGGCCTGTCTACTCGCGTTGTGATTGATCCCAAGCGTTCCACTACGCAAACCAAAGGCGTACGCCCTATGGTGCGCTTGCTGGATAAGGGTGGCAAAGAAGTCAAGCTTACGGGTTCAGAAGCGGCTGTCAGTGTGACTTTCCAGACCGGCTCAATCATCACAGTTGAGGATGGCCAGCAAGTTGGTGTGGGTGATGTGCTTGCTCGTATCCCACAGGAGAGCAGTAAGACCCGAGATATTACCGGTGGTCTGCCTCGCGTAGCAGAACTATTTGAGGCTCGTGTACCTAAGGATGCCGGTATGTTGGCTGAGGCCACAGGTACTGTGTCATTCGGTAAGGACACTAAAGGCAAGCAGCGTCTTGTCATTACTGATGTTGACGGTGTCGCAAATGAATTCCTGATATCAAAGGAAAAGCATGTTCTGGCACACGATGGTCAAATCGTTAATCAGGGTGAAATGATTGTCGATGGTCCGGCAGATCCTCACGATATTCTTCGCCTAAAGGGTGTGGCTGAGCTGGCGCGTTATATTACCGATGAAGTGCAAGAGGTTTACCGTCTACAAGGCGTGAAAATCAGTGACAAGCACATTGAGGTGATCGTTCGCCAGATGTTGCGCCGTGTTCAGGTTAACGATGCTGGTGATACCCGCTTCATTACAGGTGAGCAGGTTGAGAGAGCTGATCTCTTGGTTGAAAACGAGCGGGTTGTTGCTGAAGGTAAAAACCCTGCAACGTTTGACTTTGTATTGCTCGGAATTACCAAGGCATCTTTGTCTACTGATTCGTTTATTTCCGCTGCTTCTTTCCAGGAAACAACAAGAGTGTTGACCGAAGCTGCAATTATGGGTAAACAAGATGATTTGCGTGGTTTGAAAGAAAATGTGATCGTGGGTCGATTGATTCCAGCGGGTACAGGACTGACTTATCACGTCACGCGTCGCAAGCAACGCTTGGGTCTGGATATCGCAGAAGAGCGTGAATTGATAGGTGCGGGTGATGGCGAAGACAGTGATTTGCTTGACACTACTGAGGTTTCTCAATAGAATTCGCCACCATTTTTCTGTCGCAGCGGATAAGTTTTTGCTTCTCCGACTGCGACGAATTTTTTTAATCGTTGATTTATAACGTAAGTTTAGATTATTTTAGGATGTGTAGAAAATGCCAACAATTAACCAGTTGATTCGCAAGCCCCGTGTTGCAATCGTAGAAAAGAGCAAGGTTCCTGCTTTGGCAGGTTCTCCGCAAAAGCGTGGAGTATGTACCCGCGTATATACCACGACACCTAAAAAGCCTAACTCAGCTTTGCGTAAGGTTGCCAAGGTCAGGTTGACCAACGGATTCGAGGTGATTAGTTATATCGGCGGTGAAGGCCATAACTTGCAGGAGCACTCTGTTGTGTTGCTGCGTGGCGGTCGTGTGAAAGACTTGCCTGGTGTGCGTTATCACATGGTACGCGGTAGTCTGGATACAGCGGGCGTGAAAGATCGTAAGCAAGCGCGTTCCAAGTATGGTTCTAAGCGCGCTAAAAAAGCGTAATTTTTAAGTAATTTATTCGAGGTTGATATGCCAAGACGTAGAGAAGTCCCTAAACGCGAAGTTCTGCCTGATCCTAAGTTCGGCAATCAGGATCTGTCCAAGTTTGTAAATGTGTTGATGACTGCAGGTAAGAAATCTGTAGCTGAGCGTATTATTTATGGCGCGCTGGAGCAGATTGGCCAGAAGACGGGAAAAGATCCTATCGAGATTTTCGATTTGGCAATCACAAATGCTAAGCCTCAGGTTGAAGTTAAAAGTCGCCGTGTAGGTGGTGCAAACTATCAGGTGCCTGTTGAAGTGCGTCCTTCGCGTCGTATGGCGTTGTCTATGCGCTGGTTGCGTGAAGCAGCTCGTAAGCGTGGCGAAAAGTCTATGGGCATGCGTCTGGCGGGCGAATTGATTGACGCTTCCGAGGGTCGTGGTGGCGCAGTTAAGAAGCGTGAAGAAGTACACCGTATGGCGGAGGCTAATAAAGCCTTCTCACATTTCCGTTTCTAAATTAGATTAAGTTAGGTAGCTATCGTGGCACGTAAAACACCCATAAACCGTTATCGCAACATCGGCATTAGCGCGCACATTGATGCGGGTAAGACAACAACGACCGAGCGTATTCTTTATTACACCGGCATCAGTCACAAGATTGGTGAGGTTCATGATGGTGCGGCAGCCATGGACTGGATGGAGCAGGAGCAGGAGCGTGGTATCACCATCACATCTGCTGCAACAACATGCTTCTGGTCCGGTATGGAGAACCAGTTTAAAGAACATCGTTTTAACATCATCGATACTCCGGGTCACGTGGACTTTACCATTGAGGTAGAGCGTTCCATGCGTGTGCTGGATGGTGCGTGCATGGTGTATTGTGCGGTGGGTGGTGTTCAGCCACAATCAGAAACAGTTTGGCGTCAGGCTAACAAGTACAATGTTCCACGCTTGGCATTCGTCAACAAGATGGATCGTTCCGGTGCTAACTTTTTCAAAGTGGTTGAGCAGATGGGTACTCGCTTGCGGGCAACGCCAGTGCCTATCGTGATTCCTATCGGCGCTGAAGATAATTTCCAGGGCGTCGTTGATCTGATCAAAATGAAAGCGGTGATTTGGGACGAAGCGTCCCGAGGCATGAAGTTTGAATACCATGATATTCCCGCTGAACTGGCTGAGAGTGCAGCTGAGTGGCGCTCCAAAATGGTTGAGTCAGCCGCAGAAGCTTCAGAAGAGCTGATGGACAAGTATCTGGATGAAGGTGATTTGAGCGAGGAGGATATTATCCTTGGCATTCGCACCCGCACCATCGCTTGCGAAATCCAGCCGATGTTGTGCGGTACCGCGTTTAAAAATAAAGGCGTGCAGCGTATGCTGGATGCTGTGATTCAATTTATGCCATCTCCATCTGATATCCCTGATGTAGCGGGTGAGACAGAGGAAGGTGAGCCTCAAACACGTAAGGCGGATGATAGTGAAAACTTTTCTGCCTTGGCGTTCAAGTTGATGACAGATCCATTTGTGGGTCAGCTGACTTTTGTTCGTGTTTATTCGGGCGTTCTGAAAAAAGGCGAAACGATATACAACTCTGTTAAGGGTAAAAAAGAGCGTGTCGGCCGTATCGTTCAGATGCATGCGAACAATCGTGAAGAGATCGATGAGATTTTGGCTGGCGATATTGCGGCTTGTATCGGTATGAAAGAAGTGACCACAGGTGAATCTCTGTGTGACCCAAGCAAACCGATCATTCTGGAGCGCATGGTATTCCCTGATCCTGTAATTCACGTGGCGGTTGAGCCTAAGACCAAGGCGGATCAGGAGAAGATGGGTCTAGCGTTGGGTCGTTTGGCTGCTGAAGATCCGTCTTTCCGCGTTCGTACAGACGAAGAGTCAGGCCAGACCATCATCTCAGGTATGGGTGAATTGCACCTGGAAATTTTGGTCGATCGTATGAGGCGTGAGTTTAATGTGGATGCGAATGTAGGTGCGCCACAAGTTGCTTACCGCGAGGCGATCCGTAAATCAGTTGAAGTTGAAGGTAAATTCGTTAAGCAGTCCGGTGGTCGTGGTCAGTATGGCCATGTATGGCTGAAGATGGAGCCGAATGAAACAGGTAAAGGCTTTGAATTTATCGATGAGATCAAGGGTGGTGCTGTACCTCGTGAATATATCCCGGCGGTCAGAAAAGGTCTGGAAGACACATTGCCTAATGGTGTTTTGGCTGGCTTCCCGGTTGAAGATGTGAAAGTTACCTTATTCGATGGTTCGTACCACGATGTTGACTCCAATGAAAATGCTTTCAAGATGGCGGCTTCTATGGGCTTTAAGGATGGTATGCGCAAGGCGAGTCCAGTATTACTAGAGCCGATGATGTTCGTGGAGGTGGAAACACCAGAAGACTACACCGGTACTGTGATGGGTGATTTGTCATCACGTCGCGGCATGGTGCAGGGAATGGAAGACATGGCTGGCGGCGGCAAGAGCGTCAAGGCTGAGGTTCCATTGTCTGAAATGTTTGGCTATTCCACATCTTTGCGTTCTGCAACGCAAGGTCGTGCAACATACACAATGGAATTCAAGCATTATGCTGAAGCACCTAAGAGTGTCGCTGAAGCGATCATGAATAAGAAATAATTTTTTAGATTAGTTATATTAATAGAGGCGAATAATCATGGCAAAAGATAAATTTGAGCGGACAAAACCGCACGTCAACGTAGGCAC
>Ga0209992_10002832_pt1 | contig 15335 bp, 12 predicted proteins | sample 2SBtaG_2_FD_182564 | JGI IMG/M metagenome (GOLD analysis project Ga0209992, IMG submission 182564) | Deep subsurface microbial communities from Kolumbo volcano to uncover new lineages of life (NeLLi) - 2SBTROV12_ACTIVE470 metaG (SPAdes)... | ecosystem: Environmental > Aquatic > Marine >... | reverse complement strand
CATGTGGTAAACACCGGTTCCGTTGGAAAGCCGAAGGACGGAGATTCAAGAGCAGGTTATGTGATTCTATCTGTCGATGCGGAAGTGCCGAAAACAACTCCAACATATTGTACGAGTAAGATTGTGCGCGTTAACTACGACATTGAAAAGGCAGCTACAGCAATAGAGTCCAGTATCCTTCCAAATGAATTTGCTGGTATGTTGAGAGCTGGTCGATGAGTTCCTCTCTGGTGTGGATCCATTCTGGTGAGTGAAGACTAGAATAGGGTCACCTTATCCCCGATCTCTCGAATCACGAATCCAGAAATAACCTGTCCGAGTCGCAGGCAAATTCTCCACGAATTGATCGTGTGATACCCCACAGATCGACCAAATCTTGTGCCCACAATCCTTTTGGTGTTCGGTTTTCGCCTACATGCGCCACCGGGGTATTCTGTCAGGCTATTTCCCGGGAAATGTCCATTCTACCCCGTGGAGAGACCGCCCTTGTTGAATTCATTCAAGGTCGGTAGGAAACCAGATTGATTCACAACCGCTCCAGAATCCCATGAGAGTTTTCATATGCCCGCCGATTTCTAAGTGTGGTTCTGGAGTTCGAATCATTTTTATCGCCGTCATCTTTTTGATGGCTGGCTGTACCTGGTCAGCTGAACACGTATCCGACGATGCCAGTCTCCTCGACCTGACCGACACGGTTGATCTGCCACCTCCCGGTTTCAAGTACGATGAAGCGCCTTTGCGCGTCGCAATTGCGGCGATGACTTCACCCAAAGAAACATTCGTCTACTACGAGGAACTGCTCCACTACCTGGGAGAACACCTTGACAGGCCGATACGGATGGAGCAGCGAAAAACCTACCAGGAGGTGAACGACCTTCTTGAGTTGGAGGCCATTGAATTGGCCTTCATCTGTACGGGAGCATATCTCACTGCTCGAGAGGAATTCCCTGTTCATCTACTGGGCGTTCCCGTCATCAAAGGCCGAAACGTATACAACGCTTACATCATTGCGAACCGAAACGTATCAGTAGAAACGTTTTCAGACCTGCGCGGAAGGTCCTTTGCCTTCACTGATCCACTCTCTAATTCAGGGCATCACTTCCTGGCATCCAAATTGCGGGAAATGGGAGAATCACCCGAGCATTTCTTCTCGTCGACTGTTTTCTCCGGGGGACATGATTACTCGATCCTGTCGGTGGCAAACGGAGTCGTGGATGCTGCAACGGTTGACGGTCTGGTCTTCGAATACATGATGTCGCAACAGCCGGAGATCCTGCGAAATGTAAAGGTGATAACTGTTTCAAGAGATTTTGGTATGCCGCCAATCGTGATGCATGGAGCCGCATCTGATTCCCTGAAAGCTGCCATCTCAGACATTCTTTTCTCAATGCACGAAGATCCTGCGGGTGCCGCGATTTTGAAACCCTTACTGATTGATCGATTTCAGGAGGCACGAGTCTCAGATTATTGAGGCAGTTTGCAACGGAAAATCATCAACAAGCTTGTCGGAAGATGACAGAACGATCACAAAACGATATTAATATCTCCCTGTTCTGGAAGTTTACTCTCGCGCTGGTGTTGGTTGTGTTCGTATTTGGAACCGTTAATCTACTTCTGATTCGCGCCAAAGTAAGGGTGGGATTGGAGATGGCATCGGCGCAGCTCGGTATCACGATATCTGATATGCTGGCGAATGAATCTGTCGAACCAATGCTTTACGATGATCTGGTTGGGTTGAATAATCGGATTCGGTCAGCCATGAGCAGAGATTCGACCATCGCTTTCGTGTACGTCAGGAATGGCACTGATGACATAGTCATCCATACGTTCGAGTCGGGATTTCCCAGGGATCTTCTCTCTTCAGATCCGGTGCGATCTGACTCAGTGGTATCGATACGACTTTTCAGTGCATCTGAGCAGATGGGCGGGATTATTCGGGAGTTTCGCGCCCCCATATTGAATGGGCGTTTGGGCTCGATGCATGTTGGCATGTTCGAAGGTGCTATTCAGAATGAGGTCAGAAGCATTACGGAAGTGTTTCTCGCCATGGTGGTCATCTTCTTGATTCTCGGAATTCTGGGAGCGGTAGGATTCTCTCACGTAATCACTACGCCAATCAAAGCCATCTCAAATGTGGCAAACAAACTGAACCTTCAGGATCTTCAAGATGGAAAGCACGCACGTGTTGGAATAGGGGGAGGAAGCCGCGGAGTCAGCAAATATCGAATTGTGGATGAGGTGAATATCCTGGCAGATACCTTCAATTCCATGCTGGAAAGGCTTGAAACTGCACATCAGGATCTCGATCTCGCGCAAAAAGTGCTGGTTCGATCTGAGAAAATGGCGACTGTAGGTACTTTTGCCTCTGGTGTGGCCCACGAAATCAACAATCCTCTGGCCGGCCTTCAGAACTGTGTCAAGCGGATATCCCGTGATCCGGACAATCTGGCACAGAACAGAAAGTACCTGGTGATGATGACTGAAGCCCTCCACAGAATTGAAAGCGTCGTTCAAGAACTTTTGGATTACACGCGAATGGATGAAAAACTTTATCACAGCCTGAACTGCAAGACTATAATTGAAAAATCCGTTCGCCTTGTCTCGTTCAATCTTGAAGAGTCCGGAGTAGATCTGGATCTTGATCCCTCTTGCGAAACGACCTGGTTGACCGGAAATGAAGGTCAATTGCAACAGGTCTTGATAAACCTGTTCATCAACGCAATCCACTCAATCCAGGAGCGGGTCGTCTCAGATCCCGAAAGCGAGCGGAGAATCCGGGTGTGGTGCTCGACATCAAATGATATGGCTGAAATTGCCATATCAGATACGGGGAATGGTATGACTCCGGAAATAATCGCTCGCATCTTCGATCCTTTCTATTCAACCAAAAGTGCAGGAAAGGGTACCGGCCTCGGTCTTGCCATCAGCCAGAAGATCGCCGATGCGCACGGGGGGAGCATTCGTGTAGCATCGCAACCGAATACCGGCACGACCATGAAACTTTATATTCCAGTAGCCACTCGAGAAATTCCTGAATACTCATGAAGATCTCAGTTTCAGAAAAGAAGTAGCATGTTCAATCTCAGTATTGTTCTCGTTGAGGATGAAGATATCCTGCGTGTCTCCCTGACGGACGAGCTGATGGATGCAGGATTTGTCGTCAGGGATTTTTCCAATCCTCTTGACGCGCTCAAATCGATAGAGGCCGATGCCCCCGATGTAGTGATAACGGATATCCGCCTTCCCTATATGAGTGGGCTTGAATTAATGAAAGAGTTGAAAGCGGAGCAGAATGCTATCTGTGTGATCGTCATGACCGCTTATGGTTCAGTCGACCTGGCAGTGGACGCGATGAAAAATGGCGCGTATGACTTCATTACCAAACCTTTCGAGACAGAAGAAATTCTTCTCCTTCTCGAACGCGTAGCGGAATTGAGGTCCATCCGAGAGGAGAATAAGCAACTTCAACGTCGACTCGAGACTCAGTACGATTTGACCAGCTATGTCGGCACATCCCCGGAGACGGCCAGACTGCTTCAAGATCTGCAGACCGTGGCTCCAACGCCGTCCACCGTTTTGATCACCGGAGAAACGGGAACAGGGAAAGAATTGGTCGCAAATCTTGTTCACCAGTGTAGCCCACGGGCAAAGCGGCCATTCATATCGGTCAGTTGTGCAATTCTCTCACGAGATGTGATTGAGAGTGAGTTATTCGGGCACGAAAAAGGTGCGTTCACTGGTGCCACAGAATCCAGGATCGGTAGGTTTGAGGCTTCAAGTGGAGGGACGATTTATCTCGATGACATAGACGACATCCCAATGGATATCCAGGTGAAACTTCTTCGGGTTCTTGAGGAGAGACTGGTCGAGCGGGTTGGCGGGAGTGGGCCGATTGCGGTTGACTTGAGGGTTGTGGCATCGACGAAGGCAGACCTGTTGAAAATGGTTCATGAAGGAACATTCAGGGAAGATCTGTTCTACAGACTGAATGTGTTTCCTTTGCACATTGCTCCCCTCAGAAGTCGGACTCAGGATATCCAGGAATTGATCCGGTTTTTTTCGGAACGATTCAACAGGGCGAATCCTCTGCTTCTTTCGGAAAATGTTCTGAAACGACTTCTCGGATACTCCTGGCCCGGAAACGTGCGAGAGCTCAGAAATGTGATGGAAAGACTGGAGTTGTTTTCTCAATCCCAGAGCATTCAGATCGACCATCTTCCGCTTGAGATTCAAAAGGCCAGCAACGCGATTCTCGATCGAAAGAGAGACTCCGACCTTCCGCTACCCGCCCTTCTGACTGAATTCGAGGAGGGAATCATTCGAAGAGCCCTCGAAAGTGTCGGCGGTCATCAAGGAAAGGCCGCGAAGCAGCTGGGCGTACCAACGTCCACCCTTCGGACCAAGATGGAAAAATACGGCCTTATCTGAATGGCCGGTGGGGCAGCTCTTTCTTCACGATTGGAACGGTCCCGAATGTGATCTTGATTAACGGAATTTCGAAATTTCTAACGGGATTCCGCGAATAACACGTCGTCACAACCACAGCTTGGAAAGTTGTACAACGAATCGTCAAAAAAAGGCAAAGTTGTAAGCTGTTCAATTACAAAGATTAAGGTGATTTGGTCGTAAAACAGGAAATGGAAAAACTCTACACGGGTAATTCTGGCATTTGCTTTGCCTTGAATGATGTAACTGGTATTCAAACCAAAGAGTCATTCAATATTTCCTTGTAATAGTGCCATGAATCCTACTCATCACAATGCACCCAAAGTCAGCCGCTGGCTAATTGTCAGCTCCGTGCTGATTGCCATTCTGTTCTTGTCAACCGAAAGAGCCAACGCACAGTCTCCCAAATTCAGCGGGTATGTCTACAGCGACGCCTACTATGTCGCTTCCAGTCATGTCGACGATCTCGCCGGTCAAGGCGGACTCTGGTATCGCCGGATATATCTGACCATGGATCAGTCTATCAATGACAACTGGTCCACGCGCCTGCGGTACGAAATGGCTCAGCCCGGGGATTTCGAATCGAAAAGCAAAATGGCACCTGTAGTCAAAGATGCCTACCTGAAATGGAAAGGTGAAAAGCAGGAGGTACTCATTGGTATTTCAGGTACTCCTACTTTCAGCGTGGCTGAGGGTATATGGGGTTACAGATCAGTAGAAAAAACTCCTCTTGATCTCTACAAGTTCGGCTCATCACGTGACATCGGTGTGGCTGTCAAAGGAAAGCTGGGATCCGACAATACGGGTGCCTATCACTTCATGGTCGGCAATGGATCCGGCAACAGTTCTGAGAACAACAAAGGCAAAATGGCGATGGGCTCCCTGCAGTTTAATCCTGCAGACGGAGTGACAGTCGAAGCCTACGGAGACTTCGTTAGTGTCTCGGAAGACACGGATAATTACACAATCCGCGGCGCGGCATTCTATGTCAAGGATTCGGGGCGTTTTGGAGCAGAGTTCACTCGCAAGACAATACAAACACAGGATGTCGACGACGAGAGCTTCGATGTGCTGTCTTTCTTTGCAGCTCGGAAGGTGAACGATCAAGCCACAGTGTTTGGCCGCTTCGATCACCAGTTTCAGGAAAATCCCAAAGCTGGAGGTATTGCTTACTTCCCGTTTGCAAGCGCTTCTGAAACCAGCTTCATCATTGCTGGTCTGGATTACACTATTGCCAAGAACGTGCACTTCATCCCAAATATCGAATTTGCGATGTATTCAGCGGTCGAGGGCGACGCGCCTGAGTCAGATGTGCTGGCGCGCTTGACTGTCTATTACAAATTCTAACACTCCGGATCATCTGTCTGAGGAGGCTGATCGCCTCCTCAGACAGAGTTATTGGCCTGGCAAAGCGACATCAATCGGAGAATCAACATGAACACGGACGTTTTACAACTCATTCAGCCCGGACCATTCTGGGATTGGAGAGTGGCCTTGGATCTTTTTCTCGGTGGCGCCGGCGTAGGTGCGTTTTTGATGGCAGTGTATGTAGACGAGACCATGAAAGGGCGCTACCGAAGATTGTGTCATACCGCAGCCCTTCTGGCTCCGATTCTCATAGGAGCAGGCCTTTTGTTGATCATGTCGAAGATGGGACGGCCTTTGATGCTCTTCTTGACGTATACCGATGTTAACCTGACATCTCCTCTTTGGTGGGGTGGAGTTTTTCAACCCATTCTGCTCGTTGGTTCGATTGTCTATTTCTTGAAATGGGAATCATTCCAAAAAGGCGATTCAAACCGAATCATGTTGGGTCGTGTTCTGGCGCCTGTCGCTGTAGTGGTGGGTGTTTATCACGGGATGTTATTGTCAGTCTTCGTTGCACGACCACTGTGGAATACCGGGCCGACCGTCGTGGCATCTCTTCTGGCTTTTTGCTCGACCGGTATCGCAGCGGTCATGCTCATTCATCTCTACAGGATGAAAAGGGCCGGTCGTCTTCAGGATTCTGAACATGTTTCGAAATTCCTGAACAACATGGTACCTATCAGAAATATTCTGTTTGCCGTGCTTTTGCTCCAATTAGGAACCTACTTCTTATGGTGGCTCAGCTTGAGTCTCGGTTCACTTTCGGATCAGCAGGCGTTGCGGGCCGCGAGTGAAGCGTACGGCACCGTGTTCTGGTGGATCGGTATTGGCCTTGGTGTCATCCTGCCAATTCTGCTTGGAGCGTATGCGGTCGCAAAGGGCGAATCACGGCGCCCACGAATGCGCATTGCCGTCATCAGCCTGACGAGCGTTTTGATCCTCGTCGGTGGCTTCTTCTTCCGTCTCCTGATGGTTTTGGCAGGCCAGGTGCCCACTCCGGTTTCCAGTCTTTTTTAAACGGCATTTATTATGAACAACGATTCTCTCAAAGCCGGAAACAGCAAGCCTTCGCTGCCACTGAGTAGGCGCCGTTTTCTGAAAACGACAGCCACTGCGGGCGCTTTCTCCGTAATTGGACTTTCTCCGGCTCTAAATTTTTTCGCTCCTGCATCCGCCATGTCCAGTGCGCAGCTGGTCGGGAAATGGATGTCGACGACATGTCAGGGTTGCACAACTTGGTGCCCGGTACAAGTATTCGTACAAAATGGAAGGGCGACCAGCGTTCGTGGCAATCCCCACAGTTTTGGCAATCATGGACGGATCTGCCCAAGGCCACATTTGGCGTTGCAACAGCTTTATGATCCTGACAGGATCAAGGTCCCGATGAAACGTACGAATCCGTTGAAAGGACGAGATCAAGATCCTGGATTCGTCCCCATCAGCTGGGATGATGCCCTCGGTCTCCTTGCCGACAAGATGATGGAGTTGCGTGAGTCGAATGAAACGCACAAATTCGCCATGTTCCGTGGGCGTTACAGCTACATGAGGGACATTATATATTCGTCTGTTCCCAAAATATTCGGTTCTCCCAACGGAATCAGTCACTCCGCCATCTGCGCCGAGGCTGAGAAGTTTGGAGCCTTTTTTACGGAGGGATTCTGGGATTATCGAGATTATGATCTGGAACACACCCGATACGTACTCTGCTGGGGTGCCGATCCATTGTCTTCAAACCGTCAGGTACCTCATGCCATGAGCATCTGGGGCCACGTCAGGGATCAAGCTGAAATCGCAGTAATTGACCCCCGATTGTCTTCGACCGCAGCCAAAGCAAATGAATGGCTCCCTGTTCTACCAGGTGAGGATGCATGCTTGGCTGTAGCCATGGCACACACCATCTTGGCAGAAGGGCTCTGGAGCCGAGATTTTGTTGGAGATTTTACCGACGGTAAAAATCACTTCATTCCCGGGCAGACTGTTGATGAATCACTCTTCAAAGAAGAAAAAACGAACGGAATCGTTCGCTGGTGGAACCTTGAACTGAAAGACAGAACAGCAGAATGGGCTGCTGATCAATGTGGCATTCCGGCTCCAAAAATCAGACGGGTCGCCATTAATTTTGCCAATGCTGCTCCTCGAGCGATCAGCTGGGTCTCTCCAGGCGCCTCGATGCAGGTTCGGGGTGGCTACGCCGCGATGGCGGCACACGCCTTGAATGGCTTGGTTGGTTCGGCAGATCACAAAGGGGGAGTTGTTCAGAAGACCAAGGTCCCGGTCAATTCTATTCCGGATTTTTCTGCTTATCAGGACGCAATGTCCAAAAAGAACAGCAAGAAACCGAAAATTGACCAGAGGGGAACGCTCGCATTCCCTGCATTGAACAAGGGGAAAAGCGGAGGTGGTGTGGTGACAAATAACGCGGCAGATGCCATGCTTCAGGAAGATCCCTATGACATCAAAGTGGCTGTCGCTTATTGGGCCAACTTTGCATTCTCCTGCTCCGGAACAGACAGGTGGGAAGAAGCACTGACGAAGCTTCCATACTTCGCTCATATCACCACGCATGCATCTGAAATGTCGCATTTTGCGGACCTGGTATTCCCCGCTGCTCATCACATGTTTGAAAAATGGGGAGTCCTCAAGAGCAAACAAAACCTGTATGGGTACGCCACACTGAACGTGCCGGTCGTAGAGCCTATGTGGGATGTTCGCCAGGACGAGACCGAATTCCCTTGGTTGTTGGCCGAGAAGTTGGCAGAGCGTGGTTTTGAAAACATGCTCAGCTACTATCAGAATGAATTCGCCGATCCAGAAACGGGACGTTCTCCTTCAAACAGCGAAGAATTTGCCCTCTTTGCTCTGAAAGACTTCACCCGACCTTGTTGGGACGCCACTCATAAAGACTACGGCAAGTACGGTGACAGCCTGAGTGGATGGGATGATTTCGCTGAAAAGGGAGTCTGGAACTCGAAAAAATTCGAGGTCGGCAAGAAACGGGACAGTTTCGGTACGGAGACCGGAAAATTCGAATTCTACAGTGAGACGCTCAAGAAAGCACTCAAGTCACACGCTGATAAACACAACACATCTATCGATCGTGTTCTCGAAGAAACCAATTATCTGGCCCGAGGAGAGCTGGCATTCGTACCGCATTTTGAACCCGCGTTACGACATGGCGATCAAAGCGAATTCCCGTTCATCTTCTTTGAGCATCGTAGTCGCTTGAACAGAGAAGGCAGGTCGGCCAACTGTACCTGGTACCAGGCGCACAAAAACGCAGATCCGGGTGACGAAAACTGGGACGACGTATTGAAAATGAATCCTGCCGATGGAGCAAGGCTTGGATTCCAAAACGGCGAAATGGTAAACGTGTCGTCTCCTTCAGGAATGATTACGGTTCGTCTCAAACTTTGGGAAGGTGTCAGGCCTGGAACGGTTGCGAAGTGTTACGGTCAAGGCCACTGGGCTTACGGCCGAGTCGCGGCGCTGGACTATCAGAACAAGCTGCCCAGGGGTGGAAACAATAATGAGATTCTTCCCGCAGCATATGAACGACTGAGTGGTTCTACCGCCCGCCATGGCGGTGTTACCCGCGTAAACGTTACTAGAGCATAGCCATGAAAAGGACTGCAAAAATGGAACAAACTAAACAACTTTCCATGGTAATCGACCTGCACAAATGTGTCGGTTGCTCCGCCTGTGATATCGCATGTAAGCGAGAGAACAACGTTCAGCACAGCTTTGCCTGGTCGAATCATATCATAGAAACAGAAGGGACGTTTCCGGACTTGAGTTATCGGTACGTACCAACTCTGTGCAATCACTGTACCGACGCTCCCTGTGTAAAAAACTGCCCGACGAAGGCGATGCACAAGACGGAAGATGGCCTTACGATGCTCGATCCGGACAAGTGTATTGGATGTCGGGCGTGTCAGCTGGCCTGCCCGTACGGAGTGATATATTTCAACAAAGAAACGCCGTTTGGGGAAGTCCGCGCCGATTCAACTCCGATCATACCTGGTTGCACGTCGACAGGTCAGGAGGTGATTGAATCTGCCGGTGTCCCGATTCCCGTGTACAATCCTGGGCGTGAAGCGACCATGCCGGGTATTCGACCCAAAGGAGTGGTCGAAAAGTGTACGCTATGTGATCACAAAGTAGCCAAAGGGGAACTGCCGGCCTGTGTGGAAGCATGCCCTGCGGGTGCCCGTATCTTCGGTGATACCATGGATCCGACAAGCGCACCGAGCGTCGCGTTGAAAAAACATCGATCCAGAGTGTTGCAACCGGAAAAAGGAACCAAACCCAATGTCCACTACATCCGAGATTACTGAGTCGGGCATGTTACCCGAAGCCGAAGAGCACAGAGAATCTGTTGTGGCGAGCACATTTCATGTGCTCGCCAGGGCGTTTTCGTCTCCTCTGGACATGACGGCCGAATCGATCGGCGTGTTGAAAGAGGTGGCCGGTGAGTATAATCCAGAGCTCCGTCGATCCGCATTGACACTGGCAGAATACTGGAAGGAAGCGCTACTCGACAAGGAAGCATTTGCCTTATCGTATTCAAGGCTCTTTCTGGGTCCGTTCAAAGTGTTGAGTCCACCGTACGCATCTGTATATCTTGAAGGAGACCAGAAGCTGATGGGAGAAGTCAGCATGTATGTTGCCAATTTATATGCTGAATCTGGTCTTGGCCCTGGTGAAGGTCCCAACGAGGTTCCTGACCACATAGCGTTGGAATGTGAGTTTCTTTACTATCTCACCTATTCGTACGTCACGACTGGCGCTCCAAGCTGGCTGGAAAAACGAGATTCCTTCTTGTCTACTCATTTTTCAGTTTGGATTCCCAAGTTCGTTGAAAATATCATCGGAGCAGATGAGTCTACATTCTACAATGAGCTTGCAAGATTCATGACGTCGGCACTAACTGATCTATTTCACTCCTGAACGATTTATGAAAAAGGTACCCGGATTTTATCAGTCATTTATGGATTCATTTCCACAGATCGGGAAAGCGTATTCCGATCTCGGAAAGGCGACAAGGGAAGCTGGTCCGCTGGATGCACAAACGTTGAGTCTGGTGAAGCTCGGAATCAGCGTCGGTATGCACCAGGAGGGATCCGTACACTCTAGCGCCAGAAAAGCGATGGAGGCAGGGTGCACCCCCGAAGAAATTCGCCATGTTGTGCTTCTATCAACTACTACACTCGGGTTTCCCAACATGATGGCGGCAAGAAGTTGGGTTGAAGATGTTCTTCAGGATTAGTGCTTGGGACGCAGTGGAGGATGAAAGGAGGTATCTCCGAGGCCATTCAAAACTGTGAGTAATCAACCGCGGCGATCATGGAGAGCGAAAAAGTATTGACAAATTGGTCTCAGGCGGCTTCAGACCTTTCGTGTGGAAGCCTGTCAGATAACTTTGGCCGCTTCCACTCGTATCTTCGAATCGCCCTTACAGATCGATGCAACCTGAGGTGTCGATACTGTTTGCCTTTTGAAGGCATAAAATGGCAACCTCGGCAGAGTCTTCTGACGGCTTCAGAATTCATGCGGTTGTCGTCTCTTTTTGTCGGGCAAGGAGTTTCAAAAATTCGCCTGACGGGGGGCGAACCCCTTCTTTATCCCGAGTTGAAAGACTTGTTATCCGGATTGGGCTCCTTGAAGCAGAGTGGTTTGACTTCTCTGGGAGTGACAACAAATGGAATGCTCCTGTCAAGCCAGCTTCCGCTCTTGGTAGACTCAGAAATCGATGCCATTAATTTGAGTATGGACACTCTTCGCGAAGATCGATATCGCGAAATAACGCAGAAAGATGGCTACCGGAATGTCAGAAAGGCGCTGGACCAAGCTGTTCAGTCGGGTTCATTTCGAATCAAAGTCAACTGTGTTGTAATGCGAGGAGTGAACGACGATGAACTGATCGACTTCGCAGGAATGGCTCAGGATCTGGGCATCGAGGTCCGTTTCATCGAGTTTATGCCCTTCGGAGGAAATCGATGGAATGAAAACAAGATGGTTTCCCTGGCAGAAATGAAGTCTACTATTGAAGATCGCTTCGAATTAAACGAACTGGATCACGACCCGAAGGAAACCGCCATCACATATGCTCTTGCCAATGGCCAGGGAACCATCGGATTTATCTCTTCCATGACGACCCCATTTTGTGGCGGATGCAATCGAATTCGCCTGACGGCCGATGGGAGTATCAAAGCATGTCTCTTCGGAAATGAAGAGGTCAGCTTGAGAAATATGATAAGATCTGGTGCCAGCGATGCCGACCTGGTGGAGGCGATCGGCCAAACGGTAGGCAGAAAGCATTTTTCGCATGGTGGTGAGGCTAATCTTGCCAAAACTGACAATCGCCCGATGATATCAATCGGCGGTTGAAATATGATCGGCTTAACCGGGGAATGGACCGCCGGAAAATTGCGAAGGAAATAGGTAGCCCTCGCCTGACATCAGCCAGCCGAAATCCTGTCTCTCAGTCACCTCTCTCGAGGAGATATTTCAGTACCGCGGTCCAATTTCGAAACCGATTTGAACGGAATGCAACACGTTCACCACGGAAGTCTTTGTAGTGATTGTTTTGTCGGTGTTCAATCAGGTAGTCTCCTCTGGTCAGCGCTGAAGGGGAGTTACGAATAATTCTTTTTCGTGCTGCTTCTCCGAAGTGCCTGCGAACCCACTGGTGTTTGTGAAGCCGCAGAGTCGAATTCTCTCCCAGAGGAGTTGAAATGATGTGGACATCATATTGAGCAGAAAGCTCAGAGAACCCCTCAACCGCTCCGTTCACCGGTTTCATAAAGGAAAAAAAACCCGGGACATCAAATAATCTGCCCTCAAAAGCTTTTTCGTTTGTCTTCGAAATGAGAGACTTCCTGTAGCTGAAATCAGCCAGTACGTTATCCATGTCGATATACAGGACCTTCATGTTATCCTGCGGGATGTAATTCGGAGAAAATATCGAAACTTTAAGGGAGAATGAGAAGGTGCCAGAAAAACAAAAGATTCCTTCTGGACCTGCCGGTAGGAGCTTTCAATACAATTATGACCGTGTCGCTGAGACGATGCGGGATGATTCTTGCCGTCTTACCGGTTGATGTTTGTGATATTTTTTCCCCATGTGTTTCAGTAAGTAGTACTGAATCGTTCTTCCCGGGACCATAAATCGAATCGGAATCCAGTCCAAAGCAGGCCAAGAGAAGCGTAAGATTCACATCCTTTTTCAGCATTCGTGCGCGCATCGAGATGGAGTCCCTGAGAATACCGTCACGTGGTTTCCAGCCCAGCCCACCCAACCCCACCCCGGCCCGGTCCCAGGATCCAAGGTGTATTTCAAGGTAAAATCGTCCTGAAAACCACCCCAGACCATCCCACGCAAAATGCCATTCAGGGCACTGAAGCGAGTGCGGTCAATGTGATATACAAGAGGCCGGACTGCACAAAGCGACCTGTGATCCCATCTCTACAGGTGCGCCCCGGGTCTGTCTATTGATTCCTCAGAACCTGCGCCGGGTTTGCGGTCACAAACTTCCGTATCTGGGTTGATACCGTTATCAAAGCGGTCACCAGCACAAATGAGAAGGACAGAATGAACGCTGACGGCCCGATGGGCATGGGTTCAGCCCACACGGAATTCAGCAAAGCGTCCAGGGCGAAGTAGCCTATCGGAGAGGCCACGAGGGCAGAAATGATCAGCACATACAGAAAGCTCATGTTGATCTTTCTGGCCAGATGAGGCACAGATGCTCCAAGCACCTTCCGGATGCTGATTTCTTTCATGCGTCGGACGACCTTCTGAGCAGAAAGCCCGAACAGGCCCAAACACGCGATGACCAACGCGAGGAGAGCGATGAAGGAAAACAACGTCTTGATGTTGTCGTTTTCCTCATTCATGTTGTCGAAAATCGAGTCCTGGAAGAAACCGTTGTACTCCTGATCCGGAAGAAGTCGCTTCCAAATGGCTTGAACGGCTTCTTCTGTTTGGACGCCGCTCCCGGCGGCGACTTCGATTGTCATATATCGATAGTCTTCGATTCCGACCGCGCGCACGAACGCGGGCTCGAGTGGATCAAATACACTCTCATAAATGAAATCCCTCAAAACGCCAGAAACCTCATACTGGGTCGAATCCTGAATGAAGCTCTTTCCGAGTGCTTCTTCCGCGGTCCAACCGCGAGCGCGGGCGAACTGCTCATTGATCAAGACCCGGCCATCGGTGGCTGAATTGGATCCTCCGTCGAATGCCCGTCCGGTGACCAGAGGAATTTCGTAGGCTTCCAGGTAACCCTCTCCGAGGTCAAACCGGGCAGCTCCCATTTTGGTGTCATCGACCGTGACGGTCGGAAAGCTCCATGAGCGCGCAACGTGGTTGCGCGCACCGATTACGCCTTCAACACCTGGCAATTGTAGTACTTCAGATCGGAGGGTGGTCCATTCGTCGCTCGTGAGGGTTCGCACAATCAGTTTGTGCTCATCCTCGAAGCCCCAGTCGATGTTGGACTGATATTCTCCATTCTGCGCCAGCACCACACCCATGATCATGGTCAGAAAGGCGAGCACAAATTGAAAGGTCAGAAAACCCTGAGTGAACCAGTTTTCTCCACCCAGCTTGGTGTTGCCTCTGAAGATGGCAGAAGGACGGAAAGAGGAAATATAGAATGCTGGATACGAGCCCGAAATGATTCCGGTGATGACCAATAATCCGATCAGGAAGATCCACAGAACACCCGTTTCGGCGTTGGCAAATGCCAGTTCGTCGCCCATCAGATTGTTGAATCCCGGCATGAAAACGCCCCAGGCGAGAACGATCCCTAGAATCATCGCCAACCCGCACATCAAAATGTTCTCGCTGAGAAACTGAATGATGATCTGTTTTTTGCTGCTGCCGACTGCCTTGCGGATCCCAATCTCTCTCAATCGGCGCGACGCGGTCGCAACCGCCAGGTTCATGTAGTTGATACATGAAAGCGCCAGCATAAAGAGAGCGACAAGGCTGAGGACGATGACGGCTGCCGGGTGGTTGCCCCCCGAAATGTCTCCACTTACAGCTCGCGAGTTCACTGAGAGATTGTAGAGGTTGTCGAACACGATCTCGGCGACCGGCCGATCCTGGTTCGCGGCATTCTGTTGCAGGCGATATCCTTCCAACTGGTCAGAAATGGCATCGATGGCGTCCGGAGAAGTCACCTCGATGAACGTAGCACCGGTAAAATCAGCCCAGTCCGTGACGTCCCAGTCATAAACAATCTGGTGGTCGTAGTGAATGAGCGCGTTGAACGTAAAGCTGGCTTCAAGCGGAAATGGTTCTGCGACTGCCGATACGGTAAACACCCTTCGCTCTTCGGAGCCGAAAATCAAGGTCAGATCCCTCCCGATGGGGTTTTCTTCCCCAAAAAACCGCGTAGCCATGGCGTCGCTGAGGACGATGTCTTCGTGCCGGATCGCAGCACTCTTGTCGCCCAATCGCATTTCGAAGGAGAACATATCCAGAAAGCCCGGATCCACGAACCAGACTCCCT
>Ga0209992_10002830_pt1 | contig 15339 bp, 17 predicted proteins | sample 2SBtaG_2_FD_182564 | JGI IMG/M metagenome (GOLD analysis project Ga0209992, IMG submission 182564) | Deep subsurface microbial communities from Kolumbo volcano to uncover new lineages of life (NeLLi) - 2SBTROV12_ACTIVE470 metaG (SPAdes)... | ecosystem: Environmental > Aquatic > Marine >... | reverse complement strand
CCGGCTCCATTAGTATCTACCACCATTTCATCACCAGCAGTATTAGCCATAATTTTTTCACTACCTGGTTCCACCGTTAAATTGTTAGTATCAAAACTACCTTCAGCATCTATAAAAGAAACTTCATCGCCTTGTGATGGTGATGATGGTAGTGTAATAGTAAACGCACCACCACTAGTATCAGCAAAAATATTATCACCAGCTACAGCTGTATACGTGGTTGTTTTCTCTATGTAAGCAGGTTCTATTTTTAATTCATACCAACTAGTACCATCAGTTGCCACAAATTTTGTTTTTGATGGTAATAAAGTAATAGTGTTACCACTAGCACCTAATCTATGCGTAAAGGTACAAGTAGAGCTACCATTAATAAGTAAATATAATTTTTCAACCGCAGGATATTGCACGGTGTGTGATGCTTCAGAGCTGGTAAACCTTAGTGCTGCTTGTCGTGCTTGGTTGTCAGCTTGTGCTTGTGGACCGTTACCGGTGGTTAAAGTAGTAGTGCCAGTGCCAGAAGTAGCAATAGTCAAAACCCCAGCTATAGACTGTTCTATAGATTGGTTAAAGTTGTTATTAGTAGTAGTACCCCAAGAACCCGCCTGCTCTCCGTCGCCTATTAACTCAATTTTTAGTCTTGATGAAAATGTTGATGCCATTACACTTCGCTCCAGTCCTCAGTTGTGTCTGTAGTTGTTACGTCAGACCACGTTTCCCCTACATTATCAGCTACATCGTTATAAGTAAAGGGCGAAGCACTACTAATTGAACCAGTAATTAAATTACTGGTTGGTAAGAAAGTAGCGGTAAATAAGTATTCTGATCCAGCTACTTGGATAGCAGAAGTTATTATACCAGCGGTAGTAATCACGGGCACCATTTCCGGGACCGCGGTGCCTTGGCTTGCTGTCACCACATTAGTGGTTGCCTGCACATCCACAAAGGGTTGTGTATTGCCGATACTGTGTGTGCCAAATGGGTGAAAGCCGAACATAATTTATCCTTCTAACGTTGTAATTCTTGCCTCTAGTTCTTGTATGGTTTTTACAAGTAATGGAACTAATTTAGCTTGGTCTATTTGTTGATATGTTGGTTCTGTTTTGCTAGAGTGCCAAGTTGTTTCAGCATCATAAGTTCCGTTTGTTTTACCAGCAGTCCAATCAGACTCTTCTATGTTTTCTGCTATGACGTTTCCGTGTTCCCCTATAACAACTTTGGTAAGAGTTGTTGCTGCATCTTTAGTGCCAGTGATTGCTTCAGGCACTATGCTTGAAACTTCGTGAGCTAAGAAACCATCTAGTAAAGTATTAGTGCTATCTGAAACCCAATTAAATCTTGCGGGTTTTAATTGTTTTAATCTTGTGGTTGCATCCCAAGTGTAATCTACATTTTCTTTCAAACGATAGTCTGATGAAGTATTGAATGCAGTTGCTGATCCAGTTGATTTAATAGAACCAACCTCTGTATTTTCAGAGTTTGTAAATGCAATCATTGTGGCTGACTGACTGCTTTGTGCATAAACATTTTTCCATATTGCCGCTGTTGTATCTGAGTTAGCAACCTGAACAACAAATAAAGCTCTTTCTCCATCTGCTTGTGCACCTAATGAACAACTTAAATTACTTGTTGCTCCAGCAGTTACTTGATCGTTTCCAGCATCAACAAATAACATATTAGCATTACCATTACCCTCTACTCGGAAGTCCATATCTTTTGAGTTTTCATTAACAACTAAAACAGGAGCATCACCAGTTTTCATTTGGAAAAATGGATTATTAGCTCCTCCTTGCATAATGTTAAATGACATGTATCCATCTTCAGAACCATCAGAGGCATCTGTAATATTCATTTCTATATAACCGTATTTTACATCTTCAGAATTATCATTACGACCTGAAAAATCAATGTTGCCTAAAATATCATTATCTGCTGGTGATCCTGAGTTCCTATATAGTCTTAAGTTTGGCCCAGCATTTGCATCAGCATCAGTTGATATTAATGTTAAGTTATCATAGTTACCATCTATAATAATTTCCATTGCACCATCAGGTAATGTAACTTTATTATTTTCATCAATAGCAATAGCAGGAGTAGTACCAACTGTGCTACCTAAACCAATAAGTAAATCATCAGCAGAGTCGTCAATACCTATGTAAAAGTTTTGTGCATTACCATCAAATAGTAATTTAGTATCTTCAGCTCCACCATCACCGATTGTAACAGTTGGTGTGCTCCCAGCAAACTGAACAGCTTTTTGAAAAACTGAAACTCCTGATGAATTAATTTCAAATACTCTATCAGAACCTAAAGCAGTTCCAACACCAATTCTAAACTCATCTGCTGAGTCATCAACACCCATAACAAAATCAACTTGATTACCATCAAAGATCAACGCTGCGTCTTCCGCGCCGGCATCACCAATAGTAAAGGTTGGCGTAGTACCAGCTAGAGCAACATCACCAATGATGTTACCATCTTTAATCGTTAGACCGTCAATCGTTACACCATTGGCTGAAGTGTTCTCTGATATAGTATCTACTTTAATTTCACTGGTCATAGTTTATCCTTATTACGAGTCGCTTAATGTGCTTACATCAAAGCTATTGTCAACTGTATCTACTGCTGGTGGGTTCTTGTGTACGTTATGTTTTTTTGCAAACATATCGTCCCAATGTGCCTCATCCATAAGTGCTAGTATTTCAGCTTTAGTATAGCTACCTGGTGCTTTTGATGGTGCGTCTATCTTTTCAGATTTACTAAATGTATGAGAAAAGTCACCGTCAGTATATTTATACTCAACGGACCATTCTGTTACATTACCATCAGCATTTTTTTTAGGTTTAGCTGATACCCATGTTTTAGTTACTGCCATATTATTCTCCTTTTAGAGTGTTAATTTCTTGTTGTAGAGTTGTTACTTGAGCCGACAACTCTTGTACGGCTTTTATTAATGGTATTATAAACATTTCTCTTGATAAATTTTGCACACCGTATGAATCTTCACTCCAACCTGTAAACTTAGGGTGATTGTATTTATCCAAGGCTGTTTTAACTTCTTGTGCTAACATACCATACATTAAAACATCTGTGTCCATTTGATTTTCTTCATTATATCTTTTAGCTAACTGTGAATCACTTTGATCTAAATCATTAGATGCTTTCCAATTATAAGTTTTTGTTGTTAATTCATTAATAAAATCTAAACCTAAATCATTGTCTGTAATATTTGTCTTTAATCGTTGGTCTGAAGATTGTGCAAAGTTAGCATTTGCTGTAAATGTATTTTCAACAACATTTCCTGACTTACCAAAAGCAAATCTATTTTCATTACCCTCTATACTATTACCAATGGTTATTGAATGTTCATTGTCATTACTATTTAATGTTATATGATTACCTATTGCTGTATTGTTACTACCCGTAGTTAGTTCAGTATCAAGAGTTTTATAACCAATGATAGTGTTTTGAGTTCCTGTTGTAACTGCACCACCAGCTAAATAACCCACCGCAGTGTTTCCTGTATCACTTACACTACTAGCTGATGTTCGGTGAGCTGTTAATGCATATCCTCCAATTGCAACACATTGTCTTTCTACCACCACAGCATCTAAAGCCTGATAGCCTACAGCCACGTTGTTTGAAGCAATAGTTGTAGCTGCACCAGCTTCAAACCCTATGTACACACTAGAATCTCCAGAAGTTATAGCTTGACCAGCGTTTCTACCAATCATTACATTTCTTCCTTCGGCTGTTGATAATGCACCACCACCAGCATTATCTCCAATAGCAACGTTTTGACCTCCGCCCACAGCATTTTTTCCAGCTTCATTCCCAATAAAAGTATTTCTCGCTCCACTTGTTACTGCGTTACCAGCTAAATACCCAACAATAACATTGTTACTTCCTGTTGAGCCACCTGAACCATTTAATGTTCCAGTTCCAATAGCTACACATTGTGAAGCAGTTGTTATATTTGCACCAGCATTATAACCCAAAATTGCATTATTATCCCCTGAAGTTATACCATCCCCAGCGTAGTTACCAATGGCCACATTGTACTCTCCACCAGCTACTGCTCCACCTAAAGCTGTTGTTCCAATTGCTAAGTTATGATTTTCGGTATCTGCATCGTCATACGCTGTATAACCAATGGCAATAATATTACTGCCTGTTGTATTTTGTTCTGCTGCTTGATAACCAATAGCAACACTCTCAGACATACTTGTTGCTTGTAGTGCTGCTTCTTTGCCTATGGCAACATTATAAGCACTTGTTGCTACACCTGTCCCCATAGCCTCGTGACCTATCACAACATTTTCTGCTAAAGTTGTAGCGTTCTCAGCAGCATTATATCCTATAATTACATTATCATTACTAGTGGTTAAAGCTGTAGCCGCTTGATAACCTATAGCCACATTGTTATCACCAGATGTTAAAGCATCTAAAGAAGATTTACCAATGGCTACATTGTATTCGCCACCTGCTACAGAGCCACCTAATGCATCTTCACCAATAGCTAAATTGTTTGATTCTGTATCTGCATTATCCAAAGCATTATAACCAATAGCAATATTACCGCCACCAGTTGTTACAGCAGCACCAGCATTAGCACCAATAAAAATTTGTGCTGCACCTGTAGTTAACTCAGTACCTGCTCCATAACCGACAGCAGTGTTTAAATCTCCAGACGTTAGAGCATCGAGTGTGAAGTTACCAACGGCCACGTTGTATTCACCGCCATTTATAGAACCACCAAGAGCAGCTCTACCAATGGCTAAATTGTGCGTTTCAGTGTCTGCTGCTAAATAAGATTGATAACCTATAGATAAAATATCACTTCCAGTGGTCAAACCTTTTGCCGATTCAAAACCAATGTGCACACCTCTATTAGAACTATCAGCTTTAACTAAACCAGCATCTTTACCAACGATTACGTTCTTTTCAGATGTAGTCATTGCAGATCCTGCAGCATGACCTATAGCAACATTACTATCTCCTGTGGTGATAGCATCCATGGCAGTTAAACCAAAAGCGGTATTGTTTGCTGCGGTATCATCTGTACCAGATACATCGTGAGTATAAATAGAATTATTTGAGGTATCACTAAAAAATGGAATACCTGCAACACTAGTAGCGGTGCCGGTTGCACCTACGTTGCCGTCTTTAATAGTTACACCGTCAACGGCTACACCATTGGCACTGGTCTTTTCTGATATAGTATCGACTCTTATTTCACTCATAGTTTATCCTTAACAATGCAACGTACATGGCACGGTATAACTACCATCACTATACGTCTCTACTTTAATATTTGAATTTACTTTCGCAACTGTTTTACTTCTTATGATGTCATCATCTTGTTTCTTAGCTGTGCCATCACCATTAGATACAAGAAGATCACCTGCAGCAACAGTAACATCTTTGTGTACTCTGATAATGTATGTACCAACTTGTGCTATTTCCATGTCGTTTACATCATCAATATTGTCATGGCCCCAACAATGAAATACACCGTAAACTCTAGTGCTGTCAGCTGTAGTTGAAATTTTAGAGTGAACGTGTTTTACATCATTTTCTTTAGCATACACGCCTGTATATTCAGTGCCATTATGTGTAAATGTTACAGCATCACCTACAGATTTGCCATCAGGTAAAGCTATTTCTTCTTTAATAGTATGTGCTTTAGTTTTTACATCACCAACATTTTTTTCACCATCAATAACTGCTTGATCTTCTGCCGTATATTTAACTTCTGCAACATCTGCTACTGCTTGATACCAGTTTACCATACTATCTAGTGATTCCATAATAGTGCCACGTAAGATAGTTGGTTTAGAATTGTCAGAAAGTCTTGACCAGTGAGAACCAGTAAAGGCGTTATAAGAAACAGTGCTACCACTAGTTGAAATAGTTCCTTCAGTTGTTCCTGCTTGCACAATTCTAATGATCTCACCATCATCCGTTAAACGATTAGCAATAAGACATGGTCCACTACTTCTAACAAGAGCAGCAGTACCTGCTGCTTCAAGACTAATACCTGCATTTGTTGTATCAACAGTGGTTCTACCTATACTTATATTACCATCACTATGAATTCTCATTTTTTCTCCTAGAGAGCTACCTGTCCAAAAACTTAATGCTTGTGAAGTTGTTCCAATAGCACCTTGTATTGTATCTGCTCTATCAAATCTTAAAGATATTTCTGAACCATCATCTGATCTTGTGTTGTTAAGAATGACCATAGCATTATTTGCAGAGTTGGTTTCAAATTTAGCAGCTGCATTTGTTCCTGCTGAAGTAACATGAAAAGTTGAATCACAAGTAGAAGTGTTTATGCCTACTTCATTATTACCACCATCAACGAATAGCATATGAGTGTTACCATTAGATTCTACTCGGAAGTCGTGGTCGCCGCTACCCTCGTTAAACATAACTTCACTTACACCACCAGCACCAGAACCACCTTGAATTCTCATAAATTCAGTCATAGTGTCATCAACTGCAACTTGAAAAATTAATTTACCTGATTCTGCTGTTGCGTTTGCTTTTTGTATTAAACCATCTATTCTTGCAAAAGTATGTTCTCCATTTCCTGTATCCTGACCAGTAAAATCAATTCTTCCTAAAATATCGTCATTAGCACCTGTTACAGATTTATCAAAAACAAGTGAGCTTGGATTTGCATCTGTATTTGTATTGTCTAATTTTAAAACAGGTTTTGAAGATGTTGAAGATGTTACAGTAATATTATCCCCCACAGCTAATGTAGATGCCATATCTACTGCACCATCAATGTCTACGACATCAAGGTTAGTTGTACCGTCAACATCTATGTCACCTGATATATCTAAGTTAGTAAACACAGAAGTGCCGACAGCTGTAATTTTATCATTAAACGTAGCTGCACCAGCAGCAGATATATCAAAAACTAAAGCCGATATTTCACTACCACCATCATTACCTTTAATAGTTATATCACCATCACTCGTGGTGTTTTTAATTATACCGTTAACGCCATCTATTTCTGTACCCATTATAGAATCACCACCACTCCTGTTATAGTCACAACCGCATTAATGGTAAACGGTCCTGCAAGAACTGCATGACCGACAACTTGATTAACATCAACAATTGCATCGTGCTCAGGTATTATTTCACTAGCGGGTCCACCTGAACCAATAAACAAAGGACCACCAACTTCTTCAGTTCCTGCCATATTTCCTCCTATGTACTAATTGCGTCCACCACACTTATCCAACAATCGAAACCGTTGGCCGTGCCGCTTTGTGCTTTTACTACGTCACCACTTTGTATAACTACTTTGGATGCACCTTGAATTAATTCAATAGATGAACTAGCTGGAACACTAACGCCTTTAATTAAATATCTAGCAGTATCACTGTCACCAGCGTCCGTAATAAACACATCTAACGTGTCTGTTGTTGTTAAAATGTTAGCAAATCTTAAACCCACAATTGCGTCATCACTATTTGATGTATAAATAGTAGTCGCTGAGTTGGTTATTCTTTTACCGTTACTTTCAAAATCTTGTGCCATATTTTTCTCCTAGTTTCTTATATCATAGAGCGATTGCCATCGCAACCGCGAATCCTGGTCCCGCGAATAGTGTGCTGGTAGATACACCGCCAATTGTAATAGCATCTGCCTCTAGTGTACCGTCTATATCTGCGTCTCCAGAAATATCTAAGGTGGCACCGTCTAATTCACCAGTAATTGTTAAATTTCTAATACCTGTGTAATCTTTATTTGCATCTAAAATAACCGCTTTAGAAGCGATCGCTGTACCAACTGCGGTAGCGCCTAGATCTAATGCATTAAGCTCACCAACCACTGCTGTAATGCCATCCAATACATTTAGTTCTGCTGCGGTAGAAGTTACGCCGTCTAATATGTTTAATTCTGCTGCCGTAGAAGTAACACCATCTAAAATATTTAGTTCTGCTGCGGTAGAAGTTACACCATCTAATATGTTTAGTTCTTCAGGTGTAGATGTAATTTGTGTCGTGCTTACAGCCGCTAGTACAGGTATTGTACCTGAAACGTTTGGTAAATTAATTGTTCTATCACCAGTAGGATCGATAATTGTAAGCGTAGTTTCATGCGCATCAGCAGTAGCCCCTTCAAATACTATTGCGTTCTCAGCATTCATTGTGACGGTGTCTACAGTCGTAGTAGTACCAGCGACAGTTAGTTTTGGTACAAGTAATTCGCCGGTGCTTGGATTATATCTTAATGCTCCGGTATCATCTAATAAAGCATTTGACTCATCGTGAAATACAACCGGAAAGTTTGTGTTAGCAGTGCTATCGGTAACTGTTACTGTAGATGCTAATGTAACTGTTGTTCCAGCAATCACACTTGCTAAAGCAGTACCATTAACTGTTATTGCATCTGCTTCTAACGTGCCGTCAATGTCAGCGTCGCCGGATATATCTAACGTAGCTCCATCTAGCTCGCCCGTAATAGTTAAATTTCTAATGCCAGTATAATCTTTGTTTGCATCTAAAATAACTGCCTTAGAAGCAATGGCCGTACCAACTGCGGTGCTGCCTAAATCTAACGCGTTTAGTTCACCAACTACTGCAGTGATACCATCTAGTGTGTTTAATTCTGCAGCAGTTGAAGATACTGCTGTGCCATTAATAGACAACGCATCAGTTTCTAAAGTACCATCAATATCAACATCTCCAGAAACATCAAGAGATCCTGCATCAAGCTCTCCAGATAATGTAATATTTCTAAAACCAGTATAATCTTTGTTAGAATCTAAAATAACCGCTTTAGAAGCGATTGCTGTACCAACTGCTGTAGAACCTAAATCTAGTGCGTTAAGTTCACCCACAACTGCAGTGATACCATCAAGCACATTTAATTCTGCGGCGGTTGAAGTTACACCGTCTAATATATTTAACTCAGCTGCGGTTGATGTAACTCCGTCTAATATGTTTAACTCAGCTGCAGTTGAAGTTACACCGTCTAATATATTTAACTCAGCTGCGGTTGATGTAACACCATCCATAATATTTAATTCTGCAGCAGTTGCACTAATGGCCGTACCATTAAAATTAATAGCATCTACATAAGCCACGCCATCAATATATAAATCTTTCCATTCTTTTGATGAGCTACCTAAGTCATAAGTATTATCATCATCAGGAATAATATTAGAATCAACCTCACCACCAAAGACAATATTATCAGTATTAGCATCACCAAGAGTTAGGGTGCCACCATTAAATGTAGTCGTGCCAGTAACAGTTAAATTACCACCAACATCTAAATTAGCCCCTAGAGTAACGTCACCGTCTGCGTCCAGGAATACGGACCGCGCTGCAGGCATAGTACAAAATACAGTTTTAGTACCAGAAGAAAAGTCAACGGCACTATCACTGTTAGAACTAGCATATATAGTAGTACGGGTAAGATCAGAGCTATCGCCATCTAAGGTGCCTAGACCAACTTCAAACTCATCTGCAGTTGCGTGAAAGATTGCATAGTAAGTAGTGTTAGAATTACCGATACCTGCAGCAAAAGTTTCAAAACCAGTTGGTGCACCACCCAAGGATAACGCACCGGTGCCGGTTGTGGTTGTAGTTTCTTTAACTCTTTCGTTAAGTACTAACGCCATTTATCCTCCTTATGCCAATCTTATAATTGCTGTACTTGTTCCTGCTGCTGGAAATTGTATTGTAAAAGTTCCGCCAGTAGTTGTAAAATCACCGCCAAAATCTAACCAACAAACTGCATTAGCACTAGCACTGTTGGCACCACCACTTGATTGATAGATAAGTGCAAATTGTGCAGTGATTGTAGCTGTAGTAAAAGATGTATCAGCAAAATCTATAAAAGCAGTTGAAGCAGAAGATCCACCAGTTACACCGTTGTTAGTTAAAGTATTACCACCACTAGTATAGTTAGTACCACTTGCCTCATTAGTTGTATCAAATACAGAATCGGTTGCTGCTGCAGTTCTAGATGAAGTATACAAAGCTAGTTTATAAGTGTCGCCACCTGATTGAAAATTGTGGTTACCTTTTAACAACTGATCTTTAAAAACATTACTAATTACATTAGCCATATATATTCTCCTTAAGGGTTTTCAGATGGAATAGCTATTCTAGGAACTCCATCCATATATTCGTCTCTTCTTCTTCTACCCATTTGTTCACCAACAAACGGTTGTAACGCTTGTTTATAATATGATTCATACATTTGAACCATTTGTGGGTTTTTTAAAAATTTAAAAGCTTCTACGAGGCAGGCATAAAGCAACATTTCTGGTGCGTTATTACTAACCCAAGTAGTAGTGTTACTTGAAGATAGTCCTGTTGGTTGCGCATTATACGCTAATTCTACAGTATATGTTGCATCTGGCGATGGAGCAAGTATTATTGTGTCGTTGTCCCAATTTGCGTAATATTTAGGTGTTCCAGTAGTTGTTCTATTTGGAATAAACTCGTTAATAAAAGATGTATCTTTTTTCTCTAAAGTTATTCGCACATTATCCGTACTAAAAATTTGTATGTATCTAATAAAAGCAAAAAGCTGTGGGGTAGCTCCAGGCATAGCCACAAACGGATCACCGATAGTTAAGTTAGCTGTTTTGTATTTTTTAAACACATCTAAATCTGCATTTCTAAAAATTCTAGATTCAGCGTGTTCTATAATATCGTTAAGAATTGCTGTTGTTAAAACATTACTGTCAGTCTCAGTATAGTCTATTATTTGTTGTGTTAGTTCTGCGTATGTTGTCATGCTACTAATGTTGCCGGCCCAGCGTAAGCGCGGAAACCTCCTCCTGTTATATTACCAGTTGTTGCTGTATCTGTTGCCACGGTAAATGTATAAGTATCAGTATCAACAACCGTTATTGTATATCCTGCAGACCTGTTTATGTTAGTGTCAATAATACCATCAAAACTAACGGCGTCGTAAAATCTAACTGTGTCACTACTAGCTCTACCATGGCTCTCTTCTGTTACAGTAATAACACCGCTACCTGAACTACCGGTTTTAAAAGAATTAGTCTTTAATAAATTTGGCACAGCATTTTCTGTTCTGTCAGGTCTAGCATCTTGTAGAGCTTGTGAATCAGCTTGATGATCTTTCTTTTCTATTTGTGGGTGTTTAGATTCAAACTCCGATCTATGCACAAAAGAACCATTCCATTCTTTCATCATTTCTTGATATGGAAATGCCATACCACTTCTGTCAGAAATAGCTTTTGATCTTTTACCTGTAGAAAAATTAGACATTACTATAATATACCTTTGGTGTTAGATAAGTGCTAGTAGAAGAACCATCTTCTGTTAACGCTCTATTTAATTCATCTTCATACAACATTTTGTTCTGTTGCACTAGTTGTGGGTTATATTTTTGTGATAAATAATAAGATAACCCTGATACCATACAAGGCACAAACCGATAAGGTACGTCGCCTGCGTTCGTATAGTCACCAACATCTTCTATTCTTTTAACATAATAAATATGCATATCAGCACTAGCTGATGTTGAGTTAGGCACGGGATAAACAGTTATTGTAACTCTATCTATAAATCTTTGCACATAGTATTGTGTTGGTGTACCTGATGATAATTTATTTGATAAAGCAGAATAAGTAGATCTATCTATTTTAGTCATAGCAGTATCTGCTTGATTACTAGCCGTTCTGTTAGTTCTGTGTGTTGCCTCTAAAATATCATCAATTCCAAAAATAGTAGAATCAACTTGATTAGTGGTTGCCTGCGCACGATTAGAATCAGAAGTATCATCTGCTGCACTTCTAAAGAAATGATATTCAGCTTGATTTTCTACCAGGTCAATGTTGGTTTCTTTTAGTTCCCAATAATGCAAACCTCTATTAGCCCATTCTTGAAACATTATATTTAAAGAACGTCTAGCTGATTTAATTTGATATCCGGTTAATTGATCTATACCAACACGCTGATATGCTTCTTCTATAACCTCATCAATAGAAAAAGTTTTATCGAACGTTGCTGTTCCTGAAGTAGTGTTTGGCATCTGCTACTCCTTAGTAAATTTTTTTAAACTCTGCTATGCAAGTATATGTATTACCAGAATCCGCTGCACCAGGTACAACAAAGTTAACATCACTCTGATTACTGTTAGATGATTTATCAGCTGGTATACCACCAAACTCTCTAAAGTCCCAGTATCCTGAGTCTATTAAAGTTATAATTGGAATATCACCGTCTGAATCTTCTTCATCTAAACGTGCAAAAGCATCGCCGCCATCGCCATTAGCGCATGACCACCATACTCTTTGTAATGATAAGTGTGCTACTGAGTTACCTTCATCATCGTTTGCTAAAGCTGATACATCACCAAATACGGTTGTAGCACCAGTGCCATCAGATTGATTAACTATTTTGATTGTAACTCGTTTGTCGTTTTCCTGTAGGATTGTAGGTCCTGTTACTGTGTCTGCCATGTTCCCTCCTTAATCAAGAACGTGTGGGCCCGAAGGCCCACATAAGTTATTATTGGTCTGCAAATGCAGGTACGTCTGCGCCTTCTTGGTAACCCCAAATATAGTAATTAGTACTATCTTTAGCTAAAACATTAATTTCAAACAAACCAAAGTCTGTAAGAGTTAAGCTAGAATTAGAGCTTCCGTTAGAATAAACAGATACGTTATCAGCATTTGAATCTAAATGAACAACACCACCAATAAAGAAATTAGTATTTCCTGGTGTTAATAGAATTAGATTCTCTGCTTCTTCTGCTGCGCCGCCATAGATAAGTTTATAGCTTTGACCAGCAACTGGTGCCGGTAAAGTTATAGTTCTATTGCCGCCAAGTGCAGGAACTACAAGTGTTCTACCACTGTGTGTTGCAGCATCAAGAGTTTTGTCTTCATCTCCTAGTGCAACAGGTGCGTCACCCATAGTTATAATTTCAGTAATTGCTCCCGTAGATGCATTTTTACTGACAGTTTTAATTGTACTTTCGGATCTTAAAGGACCCGAATAAGTTGTAGTACCCATATTTTGTCTCCGTTTTCCGTTAATATAGTCCTGAGAAAATCCACTGCACGAGTCTATACTAACTAATTTAATTATGCAGTGGTTGAATTATACGCTTTTAAACGTGTTTATGCAAATAAAAAGGGGCCCGAAGGCCCCTTAATATTGTAGTCTTAATCTAGTGATTAAGCACCTGGAGATCCGAAGATTCCACGAGGGTCAGAGAAGCCGAAGCTGTATCTTTCTCTCGCTTTGTATCTAACATTTCCTGTATCGAAGTCGCCTTCCATAGCAGTTTTTAAAGCTGCTCTTTGGAACATCTTTAATCCGTTAGGAACATCAGTCTTAATGAAGAATGCATCAGTGTCAGTTAGGTAGTTGTTCACTACATAACCACCAGAGATCATACCTTTAGATACGATCGCATTGATGTCATTATCAGCAGTACCAGTACGGTTAGCTGTCTTCATCAGTCTTTCAGCTGTAAATTGTAGCTCAGAAGGAATAATCATTTTTACTCCTCTTGCTGCAATTTTCAGACCACGCTCATCAGTGAAAGCAGCAATGTCAATCATTGCTTGCTCTAACGATGTTTCGTTAAGGTCTGCGGAAGTAGCCAATTCGTTACTGAAAGTACCCGCTTGTGTTGGGTGGTCAGTAGCGCAAAGCTCTTTCCCGTCGCCGCCAGCAGAACTAGAGCTGAACGCATTGTTTAATACGTTTGCTGCTTTAATTTGCTTCGTGTTAGCCATAGATCTTGCTAGTGCTTTTGTATAACGCTTAGCGATACTATCATACAGGTTATCCTCAATAGCTTCCTCAGTGATAGAGAAAGCGAGAGCAATTGTCTCGTGAGTGTAACGTGAAGTGAAAGACTCGTTTGCGCTATCGAAAGATACTGCAGAACCTTCAGCTTTAACTGACGCGTTTGCGAAACCAGTTAACATTACTTCTTCTTCAAAAGCTCTGTCACTAGTTTCAGTGTCGAAAATCTCCGTGTGTTGATTCTCGTAGTTTTGATACTCAAGTCCAAATAATGCATTTAGACCTGGCTCAAGCTCTTTAGCGAGCTGTTGTCTTGATATAGCCATATAATCCTCCTAAATGCTATTATAGTTCTTTTTTGAATGTGTGCTCATTCCAAATTACAATGTAATTCATGTGCGCAGATCCAAGTTCATTGTTTTCAGGGTCTGTAGAAAATCCAACGATTTTTAACGAACCATCAGTTGCAGCCAAATCACTCATGTCAAGTTCTGCTGCGGATACTCCGTTAGCAGATTCTGTGCCCATGTTTACGTAGTCAGCTACTTCATGACGATCTGTAACATCAGAGTTTGTTCCAGTATCCCCTTGTATTTCAAACTTCATATACGGATCATCGTATACAAAAGCTCTTATTGATCCAGAAGTTACATTCGTTTGAGTGTAAAAGTTCTGAAAAGATGGTTTGCCTGTTGACGGATTGTTGTCAATTAAAACACCATTTAATACACCAATGTTAGTTTCACTACCAGTTGCACCAATATCAATAAAGCCAGTATTACTAGCTTGTTGAATTACTGGGTCACCTTGAAACATAGAAGATGCTTCATTGTCTGCAATGAAGTACTCATTAGTTTGCATGTTGCTTTGACCGCTCAACGTTCCTACAGGTCTCATACCAAATGCGGCATCTTTATTAGCCATATTGTTATCCTCCTTAAAGGTTTAGTTGTTTACGGTGGATAGGAATTACTAAAAAATTAGTCCTTCTTTGTACCACCAAAGGTTACACGTGCCTGCCGTTCTTGATTGATTGGCATGCTTGGGTGCTGTTCCTTCAAAACATCGTTTTCTAAAGCCTCATTACGATCGTTGTTTACTTGGTTAAAGTAAGCCTCACGTGACTTTGCGAGTTCTTCTGGTATCCTAGCCAGCAATAGGCCACCGACCCCGATCACTCCTGCATATTGGCCTTTGTCATGTGTTGGATACACTGAACCTGGATATTCATCGGCTCTCACCAATTCCCAACCAGATCTTATTTTACCGGACATATTCTTTGTATCATCAAAGCCTTGTGTCTCAGCACGTATCCACCTATGTCTAAAACCATCTGGCGCAGGTGGTGCATCCAGAGAAGATGGGGGAGCCCAAACTTTAGGTTTTTCATTTTTAACCCTAGTTTCGCTCACGCGGGAAGTTTTAACAGTTTTTTCTGTTTCTTTTTTAGTCATATGCTTATACCTCCTTCGCGGCTAATTGTTTCGCATACTCTTCGAGTGGCACACCTAATCTTTTAGAAATTGCTACCTGTGATGGTGTGAGTTTCACAGTTTTTCTGCGTCCT
>Ga0209992_10002829_pt1 | contig 15341 bp, 13 predicted proteins | sample 2SBtaG_2_FD_182564 | JGI IMG/M metagenome (GOLD analysis project Ga0209992, IMG submission 182564) | Deep subsurface microbial communities from Kolumbo volcano to uncover new lineages of life (NeLLi) - 2SBTROV12_ACTIVE470 metaG (SPAdes)... | ecosystem: Environmental > Aquatic > Marine >... | reverse complement strand
AGTAATGAAGATGCAAGATCACTTGAATTAACTGGAACACCGGCATTTTTTGTTATTGGTCCTGATGGGGAGACAACAAGGATGTTTGGAGCACAGCCATTTGAGACATTTGAAAATATTTTTGAAAAAGAATTAAAAAAATAGTATTGCGATCAACTTAGGCATAAAAAATTAGGAAAATTACTAAAATATCCTTCATAGCTAGTTAGAACTTACTGGTAAAAATAACTAAGTTAGTACATTGAAATGAATCTCAAAGATTACCCAAGAATGGTTCAATCATTAACAAATCACACCTCCTAACAAAAATTAACGGAGTTAACCAACTTTAAACTCTGAAACTTATCTAGTTTTCAAATTCCATATCCCCATAGTTATTTTCTGTCTGCTGCATTATCACTGGAATTACTTTATCCATCTCTTCAATTGGGAAATTTTCTTTCAGTAAAATTTTAGTTACTCCAACTTTAATCTCAGCTTTAACTTGATCTTGATTAAGCCAATCAATCTTTAGATTTTTCTTTAGATAATCAGTTACATCAATTGCAATCTTTCGTGCTATAGAATCATTTTCTAGATATTCTTTACCCATCATTATAATATCATAAAATGCAATTTCCTCATCAGTCATTTTCAACTCTTCTGTACGTTTAGCTTCTGCAGTTACATCAGATGCAACACTTTCAAACTCTGGATACAAAGTATCACTGTCTTTAAAATTACCGTGATATTTTGATAATGTTTTTTCAATTCGTTCTTGGAATGACTTTTGTTTTGTGAGATTTCCTTTTAATCGTGCTTTAATTGCATCATCAAGTAATTTGTATGCCAATTCCATCTTGAGATTTTTTTGTGAAATTTGTTTTATTTTTTCCAAATATTCCTTATTTAGATCAATTTTTTCATCATCATATTTGATATCATAAAATCGGATATTCTCATCAGCATCGATTGCTTCTTCTACTAAATCTCGAATGGCATCTTCTTTTTCAGGAGGTGTGTATAGTATACCTGCGACTGATTTTGACATGATTCTACGCATTAATTGGAAGAATCTCAAATCATCTTCCACTTCTTGACATGCTGGGTGTGGGGTACATACAGCATATGCTTTAGTTAGTTCTGCAACATTTTTGATAAATTGTTTTCTGACTTCAATATCATCTAGAATTTCTTCAATTGCATCATCAAGATATGATCCCTGTCTTCTTTGACTGTATGGTTTGTCTGCACCAATATCTACAGTAAAAAAATTACATAATTCTAAATGCTTGTTTTGCATGTATAGTACAATTTCATCAGTTGGAATCATTGCACCCTTAACATCTGAATCGTTGTATGATCTAAATGCAGATTTTAGATCATCTGTAATTCCAATATAATCAATTATCATTCCATTTGGTTTCTCTTTGTGGACTCTATTCACACGAGAAATTGCTTGGATTAAGTTATGATCTCGTAGGGGTTTATCAACATACATAGTATGTGTAACTGGAGCATCAAATCCTGTAAGATACATGTCACAGACAATTAATAATTCTAAATCATTATTTTCATCTTTGAACTGTCGTACTAGTTCTATCATTTCTGTTTTTGATTTGTAATGTTTTGATACTGTTTCTTCACGACTCTTTTTTTCTTCAGACACATCATCTGGTAGTGGTTTTGCTAATCCAGAAATCACACATGTACATTTTGGTGCACCAGGAATTTGTGAAATTAAATCAGCATATCTAGCTGCTGCAAGTTTTGTTGATGTTGCAAGCATTGCTTTTCCTTTTAGAACTTTTTGTTTTTCTTTAAAGTGTTCAACTAAATCTTTTGCAATTACTTTTAATCTGTCAAGATCTTCAAGCATTGTTTTTAATTCAGACCATTTTTTTGAGAGATTTTCAATTACATCAGGATCTAAATCTTCAGTGATTTTATCAAAATCAACACCTATCATTTTGTTTTGTAAATGTAGTTGAACCAGTCTGCTCTGACAAGTAATCTCTACAGTTGCTCTATCTCGTACAGCATCACTAATTCTATAGGCAGATAATACATCACCAAATACGTACGTAGTTGATTTATCGCCTTTCTCAATTGGTGTGCCTGTAAAGCCTATTTTTAGGGCATTTGGGAGTGCTCTTTGTAGATTTTGAGCCATTGTTTTGTATTGAGAACGGTGTGCTTCATCTGCTATTATTATGATATTTCGTCTTTCAGAGATTAATGGATATTTTGCCATGCCATCTTTTTCATCCTGAGTTGTTTGGAATTTTTGTATCGTAGTAAAAATAATTTTTCCTGCAGGAACTGTTAATTTTTCTCGTAAATCAACAATAGATTCTGCTTCTTGTATTGCAGTCTTTGGTTTTGGATATGGGAATCCTGCAACTTCAAAGAAATCCCCTAACTGTTCATCTAAATCTTTTCTATCTGTTAAAATAATAAATGTTGGATTTTCTAATTCTTTAATTTGAGATATAATGTTAACATACAAAATCATTGTTAGTGATTTTCCACTACCTGTAGTATGCCAAATAATCCCAATTTTGTTACGATCAGAGAAGTTATTGTCTTTGTTTTGCTTTACATCTAAATCTGGTTTATCAACTAAAATTTCTTTTTGTGAATACACTGCTAGTGTTCGTTTGATTGCAGCTTTTACTCCAAGGTACTGGTGTTGTTGAGCAATTTTTTTAATTGTTTTATTCCCATCGGATTCATATTCAGTGTAATTTTGAATTATCTCTAATAGTGATTCTTGGTTTAACATTAATCTCTGCATCATGTCTAGTCTGTTTGCAACTGTTTTGTCTGGGTTTTCTGGATCATTCCAGTCAGCAAATCTCTCAAATGGCGCAGTCATTGTACCATATCTTGCATATGTTCTATCACTAATCACAAGAAAAGAAACATAGTTGAATAAACGAGGAATAAATTTTTGATAGTTTGTAACTCCTAGTTGCTTGTATGCTTGAACAATATCTGCTGATGAGTTTGTAGGATCTTTATATTCTAAAAGTACTAGGGGTAATCCATTTACAAATAGAATATGGTCTGTTCTTTTTTGTTCATGTTGTTTAATGATAAGTTGTCTAACTGCTAGAAAGTCATTGTTAGTTACTGTTTCAAAATCTACTAGTTTAATGGCATAGTGTTTTATCTGACCATCTTTCTGGTATGGTACTTTAACTCCTGCAAGAAGCATTTGATGAAATTCTCTGTTGTTCTCAATTGTTGTATTGTTGGTAAGTGATTTTACTTGGTTCATGGCTGTAGTGTATACAATTTCAGGCAAATCAGGGTTAAATTGACGAATTTTTGCGTCTAATCTGTCTATTAAAACCACATCATTGTAGTTTTTTCTTTCATCGTTAAGATCAGTTCCCTCTAGTGTTTCATAACCAAGTTCTTCAAATACATGGTGGGCTGGTAATTCTACTAATTCTATTTCGTTTAGTTCTGTTGGAGTCATACTCGAATCTCTCCAGACATTAGTTTTGGAAGAATAGTGTTACGAGTTTCAATTATAATTTCAATACCTATTCTGTTTTTAAAAAATTTTGTAAGTATAGGTTCAGAAACTTTTTCAAATTTATTGATAGTATTAATGTCTGGAATTAAAATTGGTAATGATAGAACACTTGATTTATTTATTCCTGGTTGAGCTGAATTAGAATTTAAATTTCTAACATTATCCATCATCCAATTTTGATCTAACCAAAAATATAAAAATGAAGATGATATTTTTTTATTTGGTCTTAAAATAAAGACATGTTCATTAATACAACATTGTTTAAATGGAAAATCATTTCTAAAAATACTTTTTCTTCCTAAACTGGCACCGTCTTTGTAAAGTAACACATCATTATGTTTTATTTTACCTGTTTTGAGTTGATTAAAAAATTCTAAAGAAACATATTTTGTTTTAGAATAATTGTATTTACCTAAACCCAGAATATTTTCAGCTCCTATGCTGGGTATTTCTGTATCTTCCAAATTTATTCCACCTTTGGGACGTTTTCCAGATTCGATTTCATCTATAATATCTACAAATGCTCTAATTTCCCATCCTTTTGGAATTTTTCCTATTTCGGAGTTCTCAAATCCTGTAATTCCATTAAAATCTACAAACAATGAATTGAATAATGCTTGCATAATTTGTTCTAAAATTTTATTTTGTTTTTGGAGATTTTTGATTTTGAGATCGAAGTCATAAAGAATTTTTGTAATTTTTTCTTGTATTTTTTTTGAAGGTTTTGGATACTGTAATTGTTTCATAGATCCTTGATAAATTGCAGGAATTGATGAGCCACTAGCAATAGACATTAATTTTTCATTCCCATTTTTTGACAATAGATAATAAAAAAGAAATTTTGAACATCCTGTAAATTCTGAAATTATGACTAATGTTGGATTTATGGTGGCTTCTTTAATTGTCCCATCAAAAAATCCAATCTTTCCAATACCATTGCCACGCGTTACGACCAAAATATCATTTTTTTTCAATATGATTTCAGGTGATTCTAAAAATTTTTCTCTTGAAAGATGTTTTGTTGTTGAAAGATCAAGAAAAAATGTTGATTTAATATGTTCTCCACCAATTACCATTGGGCCGTTAAATCTTAAATCGGATGTTTTGTATCCTTTCCAACCAATACGACCTTTAATTTTTAAATCTGTTGAAAAATTTCCCACATCCCATTCTTCTGGGATTCTTCCAATTTCAGTTTCTTTAAATTCTGAAACTTGTTTAGATTTCAAATCCAATCTCCTTCAAGTTTTTACGAATTTCCTTATCCAATATTTTGGATTCTTCTGAAAGTTTAGCATACTCCGAAGTCAATCTCTTCATTTTATCTTCAAATGGTTCTCCATCATCTTCAATTTCTTCCGAACCAACATATCTGCCAGGAGTTAAAACAAAATTATTTTTTTCGATGTCTTCTATTTTTACTGCTTTACAATACCCTGCAACATCATTATATTTTGGATAACCTTTTTCTCCAATAAATGAACGATATGTTTTTGCAATATCTTGAATTTGAACTTCTGATAATTCATTGTGTGCTCTATCAATTGGAGTAAAAATATTTCTTGCATCAATGAATAGAGTTTCACCTTTTCTTTTACGAGATTTTCCATCATCTTTGTTTTTTGATATAAACCAAAGACATGCGGGAATTGTTACCGTATAGAATAGATTGGTTGGAAGTGCGACCATACAATCAATCAAATCATCTTTTACAATTTTTTCTCGAATGTCTCCTTCTTTTCCTCCTGCACCCATAGAACCATTAGCTAAAACCAATCCTAATTTTCCATCTTTCTCATCTAAATGATGAATCATATGTGACATGAATGCATAATTTCCACCGGGTTTACCATCACCAGGCATTCCATATTTTGCAAATCTTGCATCATTTGTTAATTTTTCATGTCCCCATTCTCCCATGTTGAATGGTGGATTAGCTAAGATGCGATTTGCCTTTACTTTTTCAAATGGATGGTCTACTAAACAGTCTGCATTTTTGATGTTTTTAGCCTCAATTCCTCTCATTGTAAGATTCATCTTTGCAATTCTCCAGATGTCTTGTTGAGAGTCTACCCCATAAATTGACATTCCATTTTTACTTTTGTCTTTATGTGCATCTTGGAATTTTTTACTTTGTACAAACATTCCGCCAGAACCACAAGTCGGATCATAAATTATTCCTTCATATGGTTCAATAATTTCAACTAGTAATTGTACAATGGATTCTGGTGTAAAAAATTCGCCGCCCTTTTGACCAATTTTTTTGTGAAAGTTTCTTAAGAAATATTCATAGATTTGTCCAAAGTGATCTTTGGAAAGTTCATGTGTTGGTATTGTATCAAATGTTTCAATCAGTTGTTGTAAACTATCATTAGGAATTCCAGATCCTGCAAAAACTTTTGGCAACACATTTTCTAAATCAGGATTATCATTTTCAATTTCTTGAATCATTTCATCAATTTTAATTGCTAAGTTTTTCTCACTTGATGCAATTTTTGTCAAGTCATTCCAATTGTCTCCTTCTTTGAGATAAAAGACACCATCTAGAGTATATTGTTCTTTTAGATTTAGTAGATAGTTGCGTTTTTTTTCTGTTAAATCTTTAGTTTCATTTTCAATTTCTGCACGCCTTTTATCATATCTATTTGAGATAAATTTTAGAAATAGTAAACCTAATGCAATATCTTTGTATGATGTTGGGGATACTTTGCCACGAAGTAACTCTGCAGTATCCCAGAGTTTGTCTTGTAAAGTTTGTTCTTTTTTGGTTGATTTTTTTGCAGCCATATTGTATTCTCTTTTTTTCTTCTATATATTCAGCCGTTAAAGATCATACTTGATACCCTCTTCAACCAGTGTCATGTTCTTTGAGACCTTTCTGTATTCATTTGGCTGAACTGTATGAACTGGAAATAACATTTTAGCATCAATTTGCTTTACTGCATCTAACAAGTACTGTCCCTTGGAGTGTCCAGAGCAATGACTCTGAACTCGCTCCAAATCATAGTGATTTAGCCACGTATTGACTCGTTTTTTGTCAGTTTCCCCTTCATCATTGAAAGGTTCAGATGCTGAATGAATGTAAAGTGAGCCTGATTGCGGTTTAATATCTATCAAAGCACCAAAATTCCAAAACGAAAATGCACATATCATCTTATCCTGATTCATTGCAATATCTGCTGCAGTTACAATATTTGGTTCATCAAAGAGTTCCTTTTGATATTTCTTCCATGATGCTTTTTCTGGTTTGAATATTGCAATATGGTCATCATCAAAGTTTGGAACACCTAGTTGCGGATCTTTTGATAAATGTTTTAGATATGCAACATTTGCAATATCTACTACAAACTTTCTACCACTTTCTTTTGCAATATTGTAAAAGGTTCGCATCCTATCCATATCCTTGAAATTAAAATCAGCAATCACTAAACTAGAATTATCTTTAACATGTGATGTACAATCATCGTATACTTTTTGTTCACTCTCATCAGTTTCTAAATCAGTAATTCTAGTTCCTTCTGCAATTAGTGCAATAGGTTTTGAATCCGTTGCAGATTTAACAAAGTCTTCAGTCATGTCTGGTCTAATTCCATGTAATCTAATATCGCCAGTATATGCAACTGCACCTTCAGATGTGTGAATAATGAAACCATATGCGCCAGGAACTGAATGATCTACATGAATTGGTTCAACTTCCAATGATCCAATTTTGAATTTATCGCCAGTTCTAAATGTTCTAATGTCTCGTTCTATTTCATCTGCTTTTTTATCAGTACGTGGTTTGAATGCTAGAATTTCTTTCTCAAAACTTCGTTGGCCTCTTTCTCTAATTGCTTCAAGAATTAGTTTACATGTATCCCCCATATACACTGGAATATCTTCATGTAGAAATGAAATGTAATCTGCATGGTCTGCATGTGCATGAGTTAGTAGTACTGCATCGATGTCAGTATCCGTTTCCCTCTTCCCCATCATCTCCATTAAATCACTACGATAGGTTCTATCCAAATTAGGAATCAGTCCAGTTTCTAAAAAGTCTCGAAGACCTGTTGCAGTTCTTGGACTCATAAACTCATCAAAATACTCTCCACGTTTACCAAAACTCATACCAAAATCAAGGAATACCTTGGTTCCTTTGTCTTCTAGCAGTATTTTGTTGCCTCCAATCTCATTTACTCCGCCGTAAAAGGTGAGACTAGTCATGAAATAGTGAAGATGTGATGCTATTAAAATGAGATGCGCGGAATTGTTCTAATTCATCAACTACAAGGTCTTTGATATTGGATTTTATTTCAGGATAGTTTTTCAAGATTTTACCTCAGGTTGTTTGTCAGGAAATAACAGAGTCTTTGTTGAAGTTAGATCTAACGCAGAAGCTAAAGCTTCAGTACTTACCAATCTTTCTTGTTGCATTTTTTCAATGTATTTTACAGCTTGGACAATTCTTGGACTGAAAGCATTAATTCCTTGTTGAATTAATTTTATTTTTACAGCTGTTCTGATAACATTACCATCTTTAAATTTAGAAATAAAATCATCAATGACTTTTTTGACATCTTCTGTTTTATCTTGTGTTTCTTTGTTGACTCCTGCACATTCATTACAAATAGGATCAATCCAAGTTCTTAATGGAGAAACAATTAATCTGCAACCAACTCCTGTTTTATAAATAAATGGAAGAAAGGGTCTTTGCCAACCATAGATTACTTTTTTTCCTCCACCCATATTAAAAATAAAATTTGATTTACCTTCATCACCCATTGAACCTTGAGCTCGTAAAAATTTTAATTGGTTAATTTTTGAATAGTATTTTTTTCCAAGTAATACAGTTAGATTATCAATTTCATTGTCATCAATTGAACTTACAAACGTAATATCATTTTGTCTCAAAAATGGAGGGATTGCTTTTGTATATTGAAAAGATTTCATTAAAATAATTTTTACATCTGTTCCTCCAGGAAGATGTCTGATAACCGAAAGAACTTGTTGAATCTGATCAATCTGTTTATTTGTTGCACTTGCCTTAAGAAATGCAATATCATCAAAAATTAAAATTTGGTTTATTGGTTTTAATGATAAGATGGTTTCTTCTAGATTCAACATTTCTTCTTTTCCAAAGTAAGAAATACAATATGGGATCTTTGTGTGTTTATGGACTAAATGAGAAACTGTTTTGAGAAGTTCTGTTTTTCCAGTGGACTGTTTTCCAATGGCATTAATTGAAACCATTTCTTGGTTTGCAGACATATTGATAATCTCTTTAGCCACTGCCTGAATGCTATGAGACCGGACCATTCTAACCCCATGCCATGTGATTACTGAAGGTTTGCCTACTGGTTTTTGAGCCTCAAAATAGTTGGATTGGATGTACTCAGTCATAGCATATCGTGAGATACTGGCCTGATATCCTCCTTCATTCCTGCACCATGTTGATCAAAGTATTCTTTCTGGAATGCCATCAACCCCATGTCAATCTCTCTCAGAAATACAGTGAGCCACTCCATACACAATCTATCATAACTTGATCTTACAGATAGACTGTACTTTGGTTTCTCATATATTACTCCAAATGTGGCATTACTCTGATACTTTTTGTTTGAACATGGAGTCTCTGAAATCAAATTGACTTCATCACATTGTGGACAAATCCAAGACTTTCTTGTTTTAGAATTCATTAAAATTGAAACAATATCGTTTAGTCTTTCATCAAATATTTCTATATCTTTAACAGGAATTTCTGTTCTTGCTTCATAGTATTCTTTTGTTTGATTACCTTCTTCATCTGTTATGGTTCGATATTTTTTTGTATGACAATGTTTACAACTTCTTGTTTGTTGAATGTAATGTCTGATTTCCCACATTTCATCTGAAATAGGAATTGTATATTTGGAAGTTAGTAATGTATTCAATGAATTAACATTGAATGAAATAAGATTCCAATCTCTCCTAGAATTTGAAACGGAGCTAATCAACGCTCCACTGTACATGTTATAACGAATTGAAATATCTGGAAGGAAATGAGACTTTATTCTAACACATCTCCTTTATTGAGACGTGGCACCATACTACAAAGATAAACTTTAGACAATAATACGTATAAGCATATTATAATATAAGACAAAGACTCTCTACAAAAAAATATAATCTTAAACTTATTGTTCAGTTTTGTCAGTCATCACATACACTAGTTAATCAGGACTTACTAGGTCTATACAATTACTTTGAATTATACAATCACAACTGTGCCATCACTAGGTCTTTTTGAAATTTTAAATTTAATTTTAGATAATTCTTCTTTCTGGTATTTGCCTCCAGCTTCTGCAATCATTATATTCAATTTACCCCCCATTTTTTAGAAGTTATAATGGATAACTCGACTTCAATGTCTCCATTAAGATGATAATCATCTGGAATACACTCAGTTATTTGAGTAGTAAGGGTCTTGACAAACTCATCAAGATTTTCAATATCAGTCATAATTTCATTCAATATTTCTTAGATATAAGAAAGTGGAACTTTTATCAAATCTTGTTTTATTACAAACTATCCATAATGCATAGAGATACTACCAATTATCCCACCAAGAAACAGCAAAAATGCCACTAATACCACTGTTCTAGGCGTAAAAGTGAAGAGGATTTTATGAAGATCCTAGGAAAAAAGACACATCCGTCAAAGGATATTATGTTTAAACAAGAACTGTTTGATCTTTGTCTTCTTCATTTCTAAACGCTTTACCTTTGAAGATAGTTAATCCATTACTTGCACTTGATTTCATACCATTCTTTTTCAAGATATGACCCAACTCAATTGAAGTTACTGCATATCCAACAAAGGATTCAAAGTCTTTCTTGATTTCAGATATAGTTAATCTAGACCCTGCTTTTTCAATAATTCTTTCATCTCTGAAATATTTATCTTCAATAGGCATTTCTTCATCAAGTATTTTCTTAGTTGCTGCGATACCTGACCATATTGTTTTTGGTATTCTTCCTTGACTTTGACCTTTCTTGTAATTGATCACAATATTGACTATGGTTTCTATTGCAGTTTGTTTATCACATTCATCTTTAAAAAATTCATCATACCATTGACCGTTAGTCTTTGAATCATCAAGTTGATTTCTAAATATTAGAAATTGAAATCTTGTAATAATTGAATGGTCATCAATCTTTGAATAAATATCTCCTAATGAATTTGTTGTAAATAAAAATATAAACTTGGTAGGATCAAAATATCTTTCTGTGTTATCATTCTTTCTTTCTGTATTTTGCAATTCAGCACCCACCATTGATTTTAGATTTTCAATCATATCGTTTGTAAGGTTACCAATTTCAGAAGAAATGTTAATTCTTTTTCCAATAAACTTTGAAGTTCCAAATCTAGAATTTTTAGATAAAAAAGATTCAGGTTTTTGTCTGGATACATTATCACAACCAATTATCCAAACTAGAATATCTGCTAGGGTACTTTTTTGAGTATTTGTAAGACCTTTGAATACAAACATTTTCTTAAATGGGTTATTCTGAGAGATACAAATCCAGATTAATTCTAAAATCAGGTTAATGTCTTTAACATCAATGATAGTCAAAATATGGTTCCAAAGTTTTAGATTATTTGATTTTGGATTTACTCTGAAAGGTAGTTTAGAAATGGTATAGTATTCAGGTGAATGAGGCAATATTTCAAAGGTCTTGGGGTCTAAAATACCACTTTCAGTATTGATAATTTTTGAATCAAATAGTTCAGCACCATAAATCATAGTTTGATTTCGTCTAATTGTTTCAGTAATTTCTTTGACTGTTTTGTTTTGACATTTTTGAATTAATCTTTGACATGTTTCCTCAATAATTGTATGACCTAATGGTTTGTAGATTTCTTCCAAGTTATTGTAAAACCAAATATCCTTATTTTCTCTAAGTGTAAGAAAATTATTATCTCTTTGAATTGTGTCAGCTACTATATCCCAATTTTCATTTCTAAACGCTTTAGATTCATGGTTTATAGAGTAATTTACAGATTCAATTTGTTTATTATAATCATCAATATTTACATCATTAAAATTATCTTTACCCCCCACTCCGTCTTTTAATGATGGAATTTTTACTCCATGATTATCGTTTTCGCATAAACAATTTTTTTGAGTACATTTCTCATGTTTTCCTTTCATACATGATTTGCAGTTGATTGTTATTTCTTGAGTCATTATTTATAATCCATCAAATTACATTGGTAGGTATGATCAATGGACATGCACTCAACACAAAAATAACAATATCTTTTTGCTATTGCTAATTTCAATTTTCAATCTCCTTTTTCTCCTTAATATTTTTCTGAAATAATACATCTTCTTTGAAATGTTTTTCACAAACTTTCCATTGCGATTCATCAGTTCCAATATCATATGTAATCAAGAACTTATGATCACTTTTACAGCATTGAAGAGTCAACGGGACATCTCCTTGATTATTTGAGACCCCAATTCTAATGAGAATGTTCTACCTCTTGACTCATTTCCATGATGGAAAGTTATGTGATAGTGATATTTCCAATGAGAATTGAAGGTCTGTCTGCTCGTGCAGTATGGACATTTTTCAGAAATTCTATGCTTGTTAATTGGATTATGAGGAGAAGGAATAGGAGAAAGAGGCTTGTTTAGGAAAGGAATTCTATTCTCAAAAGGGTTGAGTCTTTGTGTTTTATGCTGTAAAGTGTTACTCATTTCAGTTTAGCTCCTTTGATTGATCTCTTGGGAAACTTCAAACTCTGAGTTCGATGGAACTCGGGGATTTTTTTAATTAATTTAAAAATAAATTGTTCGTACGTTAATTCTTTTTTCAGAGTTTTAATTTGTTCTCTCAACTCTTTTGAAACATTGATGATTACTTGTCTTTCATACATTTCTCTAATGATGTAATGTAAAGTAATGCTTATAAGATATACTCACATCTATATGAGTGAGTAATATGGTTGAATTAGCAACAAGGGAAAGAGTAATTTTTGCACTTGTTAAAAAAGATGGACAGCTCAATAAAGAATTAATTAAAAACGCTAAAACAAATCACAATAGTTTATCCATCACGTTAAAACAATTACAAAAAGAAAAGATTATTGTAAAAGAAGAAGACAAATATTATTTTTCAACTAAACTTGAAAATACAGCACTCAAAGCTTTAGGTTCTGCTTTGACAGTCATAAAATCATTAGATAACTTTGGGGAAATGTTAGAGACATCAAATGATCCATTCAAAGAAGGTGTTCCAAAAATATCAGAGATTGTAAGATTACAAATGGTTTTGAGAATTGAAAGATATGGAGTTGAGAAACTAACAAAACGTGACAAGTTGGAATTTGATATTTACTTTGATATGTTAGATGCTTCACTCGAATGGATTTTTGAGATACTAAGAAAGAACAATCCAACAAAAACAGATAATCTAAGATATCATTTCATTAAATCAATGAGGACCACAAAGAAATGAATCTTAAATCAATATTGAAATTATTCTCTTTTGAGAATATTGACAAATCTTTGAAGTCTTTTGATAAAGGCACGGGTTATTTCAACAAGGTAATGCAAGACTTTGGGGATTCAATAGAGTTAATGATAAAGGAGTTAGGCTCAGATATTGAGAAATCAAAGAAGAATCAAAAGCAAAGAGAGTCAATCAACAAGGCTAATTTAGAGAAAATATGGGATAAGAAATATGACTGATCATTATCTTTACGATCTCGTCATTCTAATATCAGGAATTGTCATAGCAGCATATCTTTCATTGAAAATCCAACAAAGGATGAAAAATCAAGATGAAAAAGATCTTATCAAAAATGTCAAAGAGGCTTTGTTTTTAGAAATTTTACAAAATATCAAAACAATTGATGAAGAACACGGTACAATTTCAGAAGAAGATGGAGGGTGCATCGTGGACATCAAAGGGTCGTTACTTAATTCAGCCTTTGAGAGTGCAGTAAAATCAGGAAAATTCTTGTTATTACGTCGTAGTGACAGGAACAAACTTTCAGTTGCTTATGACATGATTGAAAAGTCAAATTTTAATGGAAAACAAATAGTGAAGTTTGGGTATACACTAGTTCCTGCAGAAGATAAAGAACATTTTAAAAAAATTCTAGAAACCCAAGTTAAAAGATATGTCAAACAGCACAAATTCATTAAAGAAAAGTTAGAAGAACTATTTGAAATACTGAATTTAGAAATTGATTCTAAACTAAAAACAGAAGAACAGTTGAAGAGAGAAGCAATAGATAAAAAAGAAAATAAAAAATAGAAATCTCAAGCAGTTTGAGGATATTTCATTAGTTTGTCCATTTCAATTTGTAATTTTGCCATCTGTTCTTTGATCAACTTGTTTTCTACTTCTTGAACTCTGTCAGTTTCAGTCTTGACACTTTCAATAAACAAATCCCCTTCAAGTTCAAGATATTTTTTTGCTTTTTCTGCATCTTCAAGTCTATTGTATTCTTTCAAGTATGACCCATGGCCTGATAGTGCATGAGAATATGTTTCTCCATGTTTCATCGAAGCTTTTGTGATAAAGTAAGCTCTCATTGCATGGATATTCACTACATAACGAATTGAATTTTTGTACTTCTTGAAGAATCCCTCTCCAACAAATTTGTCATTTGATGGTTTTTGGTTGAGTTTCTTTCCAATTCTAACTCTAAGGTCTGAAAAATATTGGTCTTCATAGGTTACATTTCTGTCTGGATTTTCCCCATAACCAAATATCATTTTAGAGCACTCAAAACAATCACACTCTTGTTTGTGGCTAAAGACATCACCCAAAACGAGTTTCAGCTGTTCAACTGCTTCAGAACTAATGTAGGTCTCTCTGTCTTCTTTGGTTTTGGTGTTTTCAGCCTCAATTTCTACTCTAACAGGTCTTTCATCAAAATGGAAATTACTTCTGGTGAGGGTCAGTCCTTCTCCAATTCTCATTCCAGAACTGACTAGTACATAGTATAATGCTCGTCTTTTTGGACTGGCATTAGCCATAATCTGTTTTAGTTGATCTAATGTCAAAGGTTGTCTTGCGACTTTTCTCTTCTTTGGAAAAACAACATAGTCTTTGATATCTTCAATTGAGACTCTAACCCCATGACATTTCTTGAGATATGATTTTACTAAAGAAAAGTAAAGTCGGATTGTTTTTGGAGACTTTGCTTTGAAAGTTCGAATAGAATTGTTTGTAGTTGATGTTACAATCTCATCATGTGTTTCTCCCAAAAAAGTGACGTACTTATTTAATGAAAGACAAACACTTCTGGAATCGGGTTCTATGTATTCCCCATTATCATTTTTAGAGGGTTTTAGAAGTTTGATGTAATCATTAATCTTCTCTTGTCTTGAAATTCCTTGACTTTGGCAAAAAACATCAAAAGATTTCAAAGCTATTTTTGCAACACGAACTACTCCAACTGATTCAGCAGACTTGAATAGATCGCTATACCAATCTTCTTCTGTGTAGGACTCGTGTTTCACGCGTAAATTACTCATGTTTTACTTATAATACAAAGACCAACTTAGGCAACTCTGTCAATTAGTTAGAATTTACTCAATAACCTTATTAATGAAATATCGGAGGCAAGCTTATGGCAGCTGGAATAGATGATATTGAAATTTACATTCCAAGATTATACATTGATGCAGAAGATTTTGCAAAAGCCAGAGGATTAGACCCTGTTAAATTACAAAAAGGATTAGGCGTATCTCAAATGGCAATGGTTGATTCCAATCAAGACCCAGCAATTCTTGCAGCAAATGCATGTTTGAAAATTATGCAAAAAAATAAACTTT
>Ga0209992_10002827_pt1 | contig 15350 bp, 12 predicted proteins | sample 2SBtaG_2_FD_182564 | JGI IMG/M metagenome (GOLD analysis project Ga0209992, IMG submission 182564) | Deep subsurface microbial communities from Kolumbo volcano to uncover new lineages of life (NeLLi) - 2SBTROV12_ACTIVE470 metaG (SPAdes)... | ecosystem: Environmental > Aquatic > Marine >... | reverse complement strand
CTGCAGCCGATCTACGCGGCTGTCGCCAAAGCAGCGGGCAGCCAGGGCGGCCAGGTCGGGGGTGAGCACCATGTCCCGCGGCAGGCCACGGCTGGCTTCGTTGGTCCCGCTGGGGTCGTCGACCCACGGCAGCTCGCCGCGGAACGCCTCGTCCTCGAACTCGGGCTCGCCGTCGTGCACTTCGTCGCCGACAAAGGGGTGCAGCACACAAAGAGCCTCGAAGACGATGACGGCGAAGGACCAGGCGTCGGTCAGCGAGTCGGAGCCGCGGCTCCGGAACAGCTCGGGCGCCGCGTACCCGGGTGTGTAGATGGACCGCCGGCTCACGCCGCTCGTGACGTTGTCGCAGTCGATGAGCCACGTCTCCGTGGCGTCCATGTCCTCGGACACGAAGACATTGGAGGGTGAGGTGTCGCCGTAGCACAGGCCGCGCGCATGCAGGCCACCGAGGACCTCGCCGGTGTGGGCGAGCAGCCGCAGGCGTCGGCGGAGGCCGCCGGTCTCCAGGTACCAGGGGACGAAGTCTCCGGCCGCATCGGTGGGCACCCGGCTCAACCGCGAGAGCGGCTGCATGCCCGTCATGAGCTCCATGACGTAGCCGACGTGCGGGGCGTTGAGCGCACGAAGCGGCCGGGCGACGTGCAGGCCGTCGAGCGGCAGCCGCTTCACCCGAGCGATGGCCTCCTGGACGCGCCGTCGGGCGGTGGCGGTGGCCGCGTCCGATAGCTTCACCGCCAGGGGACGGCCTCGGACCTGGAGCACAGCGCCCTGGCCACCGCGGCCAAGCACCGCGCCCAGCTCGTAGCGTGAGCCGCTGGTGTCGGTGACGACCGACGGGAACTCAGAGGTCATGGTGTCTCGCTCATGGTGCGCTCCGGATGACCGCGAGGGTCTTGTCGTCGATGTGGTGCGGGGTCGGCCACGTGCGCAGCTCGGTCGCGAGACTGCGCCATCTCGTGCTCGCTGGCAGGGGTACGAGCTCGTCCTCGACCCACTCGGCAAAGTCCCGGTGCTTGTCGCTCAGGAGGTCATCGGCCACGCCGTCGGTACACAGGATCACGGTCCTGTCTCCCGGGGCCAGCGTCTCCACGACCCAGGCACCGAGCTTGCGCGTGACGCCCATCGCCAGGGTCTGGTTGGAGAAGCCGCTGTCGTTACGCTGCCTCAAGCTGCGCACTTCGCCTCCCTCGTGGATGAGCAGAAGGCCATCACCAAGCTGCCCCACCAGTCCGCTGCCTTCCTGCGCCAACAACGCGAACAGGCAGGTAGTGGCGGCGTCTTCGGGCGGGCAAGCGCCGAGCCGCGCGCGCCAGAGCAGGTGGATGAGCCCCAAGAGAACCTGCGTCGACGCATCGGGGTGACGGGACCACACCCGGAGCGCCTCGGGGACGGCTCTGCAGGCGGCCTGGGCTCCGATGTCTGCGTGGGCCTTCGACCCCATGCCATCCGCGACGACCACGACCCGGCCTCCAGCCACCCGGGCGTGCGCCCAGGCGTCCTGGTTGGGCAGGCCATCTCGAAGATGGGCCGGACCCGCCACCGTCGCTCCGAAGGAGGTCAGCGGCATGGCTTAGAGGAGCTCGTCGAGATCGGTGGGCGGGAAGTCGGCGACCACCGAGGCGTTGGGCGTGGTGCTCCGGCTCCGTGTGGTCACGCTCATGGTCACCCAGCGGAAGAAGCTCTTGATCTGCCGCGCGTCGTTGGCGGCGTAGACGCGGCCTTCGGGGTCGGCCAGGAAGCTGCGGAGCACGTCGGCGTCGGCATCCTCGCCGATCCCGAGGGCGAAGCGCTGGGCCTTCTTGGCGCGCTCGGAGCCGAGCAGACGCTCCAGCGCTGGCTGCCAGGCGTCGTTCGGCTGTCCGTCGGACACCAGGACGATGGCGGGGGTGTAGGCCCTGCCGGAGACCTGGGTGCGGTCTTCCACGACTTCCCGGGCCAGGTCGAAGGCGCCCCCCATGGGCGTCATGCCCGAAGCGCCGAGAGCCTGGAAGCTGACCTTCGCGGCGGGGCTGAGGGCCTGGTGCACGGCTGCGGTTCCGCCGAAGGTGATGATGCCGACGTGGATCTGGGCGCGGCCGTCATCCTCTTCGGAGAAGGCGTCGATCATGTCGGTGAGCGCGGTGTTCAGCGCGTCGATCTTGCCGTCGACGCTCATGGAGCCGCTGGTGTCCGCGAGGACCAGGACGGGCAGCGGACGGGCGGTGCTTGCAGTGAAGGACTTCAAGGGTCGAGAGGCCATGGTGTGGGCTCCAATCAGTGGATCCGGCGGTGGCGCCGGCGGGAGTGGGGGCGGAGGTCGAGATTCTGCCGGTTGCGGTAGACGGTGATGATCTGGCCGTCTTCGCCGCGGATGACGTGCACGCCATCGTGACGGGCGATGTCGATGCCCGCGGCCTGTGCGCGGGCGATGTCCTTGCGTCCGATGACGTGGAACCAGGCGCCGCGGGTGTGGATCTCGCGGCCGTGGTCGATGGCGGCGAGCACGGCGGCGGCGCGGAGTCCGCGCTGGGCCATTCGGGTTCGGGCGTGGTGGGTCAGGGGGATGCCTTCGAGGGTGAGCGGCATGGGGCCTCCAGGATACGGGAGGTTCCATTTGCATGGGGCGTGCCAGTGCGTGACGAGGCAGCCAAATCTGAAGCTAAAGTAGGTACTTGCGGCTGGTCGCAGCAATCCCGCCGAGCGGGATGCGCATAGATGATAGAACCTTCAGGTTCGAGCGTGGGCCGTTCCGGTTCGGGCATGGGACGATGGCCGGACTTATACGCTCGAGCGAGGAGACGCGACGTGCCCTACACCATCGAATGGCGGCTCTGGGATGTCCGCTACGAAAGGCGCCACCTTCGCGAGTGGTCGAAGGACCGGAACAAGGTCCTCGCACGCGAACTTGTCGACGACCGGAGCGCTACACCCGATGATGGGGGAGCTCTGTACGGCCTCCTCGCAGCCGAGCTCCGTGACTGGGTCACGCGCGGCGGCGAGCGGTACAGCCCCGTTCCCGACCAGGTCCTCGACACCTACTGGAAGGCGTCTCGTGGTCTGCCCGGCTACTACCCGCCACTTCATCTGGGCAGCGGGGCGCAGTACCTGGGCGTCGGCAGCATCGGGGACATCGGCGAGGGGGTGGCGCTGGCCGTGCTGCAGGACAAGGGCGGGCTGGGGCTCGGAGTCATCGCCCGGCCGATCGGGAGGGCGCCGGATTTCGTGCTCCAGGATCTCGTCAACCGGGACCAGCGCCCGTTCGCAGAGGTGAAGACAACCGAGGGCAAGGACCCGGAAGGCAGCCTCGCCGATGCCGTACGGACCGCCCTTGAGATCCTGCCCCGGTGGCACCTTCACCGGGACCTCTCACTCACACCTGCTCTGGCGGTGTCCGTTCAGGTGGACCCCGAGCAGTTCAACGTGGAGATCATTCGTCTTCGCGCGCAAGATAGGCTGGCAGCGGCGTCGCCGGACCCCGGGACCGCCTACGACACCGACAAGATCGACGAGGCGCGCCGGGCGACCTGGGCCGGCGACCACGCCTGGGCAGCACGGGCCCTTTCAGAGGCTGGCGTCGGACCGGCGACCGACAAATCGGTGGAGACGGCGGCGCTGCAAGATGAGCTCGTCTCCAGCGCCGCGCTGCTCGCCGTCCAGGATCCGGACTGTCGCCACGCACCCGAGATGTACGGGATCGACAAGTCCAACGCCCGCACGGACAAGAATCGCAGCCCGGCCGTTGAGCGCGCTCTTCACAAGAACCAGGTGCATGTCAGTCGCGAAGTTCTTGACCGCGCGACGAAGCTGGCGAGCAAGCTGCTCCGAGCCCAGGAGACCGACAAGGCGGCTGGTGGATCCGAGATGAGGCGCAGGGAGTTCCAGCTCGACCAGCCGCGGGTGCGCGACGAACTCGCCGAGGTAGAGCGGCACGGAGGATGGCGGCTGACCGGGGCGCTTCGGGGCGACGGCTTCATGGTGCGCGGATACCGAGTGGGCCCTGGCGTCGACCTCCGATCGGTCGAGCATCCCGCCCTACGACTCCCCGGCCATCGCGCTCGGTACGGCTGGCATGAGGGCCTGGAGTGGACCGTGTTCGAGGACGGGCGGGTGCAGGTGTGGAAGCCGGAGGGGAGCCGGGAGTCCAAGCAGGATCTGCTCATCGAGGTGGGCAGGGTCCTGGCCGGGTGGTCCCCGGGCGAAGGGGCCATGTGGTGACCGCGCCATGAAGCCCACCCTGTCTTGGACCACCATCGACCGCGATGCCCTCGCCCGCGCCGCTCGGCTCGTCGCCGACCGCGGCACCGGTACCGTCGACGAGATCGGCGTGCTCGCCCTCCACCGCCAGTTCGCCGACGCCTTCTTCCCCGGTACATCGGTCCTGCACACACGCCTGCGGTACGCGCTCTTCATCCCTTGGATCTACGGCGACTTGCTCACGACTGGCGCCCCGCGCCCCTTGCACGCTGTCGAGGACCGTGAGCTTCTGCTCGCCACCCGGCTTGTGGCGGGTACAGGCGGGGCCGATGTCATTGGAGGCACACTCGTCGGTGAGGGACGCACTCCTGTTCAGCTCGCCAGCGCCAGCTACTGGAGCGCGCTCGGCACCTGGGGCGTGCTGCGTCGCGACCGGTGGAACCGCCCCTTTCGCCGCCGCGCGCTTCTCCGCCGGATGAGACGACGCACTCGTCTCACCGAAACTGACGCCGATACTCGACGGGTCGTCGCCCCGGATGCCCCGTTCATCGCGCTGCCCGACCCGCCCTCGGAGTTCCTTGCGGCTGACCTCGACTTCGCGCTCACCCACGCGGAGGCCGTCTTCCTCCAGGACCGCTTTCTCAGCACCGGCGGCGCTCGCCCCAGCTTGCTTGCCCACCTCGCGCAGCGCGGCGACGTCACCGCCGACCTGGGTTTCGGAGTCCTCGAGGTCGACGGCTTCGAGGGCGTCTTGAGCCTTGCCCGTCGCACGGCGCGGCTCGCTGGCGTGGCTCGCGCTGCCTACGCGGCCCTCGTGGAGCGTGCACTCCAGCGCGACGGGATCGTCGGCTCGACCAAGCACCGGGACCACTTGGAGGCGGTCCTCGACACGTGGGGTCAAGTCGCGCGCAGCGTCGACTTGTCAGAACTGAACGCCGGCGCTGGCCTCCATCCACTGCTTCTCGCCACCCAGCACCTCCGCGGCGTCAGACGACTCGACGACATCGAGACTGCTTTCACGATCCGTGAGCGCAAGCTCAAAGGCAGCGCCCGCGCCCGCCTGGGTAGCACACCCGTCGCCCGCCAGCGCCGGTCCGAGTGGGACCCCGGCAAGACCGCCCTGGCGACGCCGCTCCACTACCGCTGGCCCTGGGTGCGGCGCCTGCTCTGTGACCTCCGGGACGGGCTGGCTCAATGAGGTGGGACGCGCATGCCTACTTCGATGTCCTCTCGCCCGAGCCAGGTCAGCGGGTACGCGCTGCCGTGCTCGCCGCGTACTCGGCCGAGCCCGTGGTGCTCGTGGCGGGTCTGCTCACCCTGGCTGGACTCGACGAACAGGACCCCTCCCGCGCTGCCCAGGTGGAGGCCCTGCTTGGCCTTCGCGGCCGCGTTGCCGTTCTGCTCCAAAACGGCCGCCTCCACGCGCCTCGCAAGCCCAGCCGGGCTCTCGGTCTCCTGGACCGATATGTGCGGTTCGTCGCCAACGATGAGTCCGAACTCAGCTGGCATCCGAAGCTCACGATGGTCTGGCTGGAGCGACCCACCGAGCTTCGGGTCTGGTTGGGCAGTCGGAACCTCACCTCCGACCGCTCCTGGGACCTCGGGCTGTCCCTTCGAGGCCAGCTCGGGGAAGGCGGGCCTGCGCCAGCGGGTTTGCTTGACTCTCTTCGGCGGCTTGCCTCCCGTGGTGAGCAGCCCTTGCCCGAGTTGGCGGGGCTTCGCTGGGTAGGGCCCGAAGGCATCGACGTGCGCAGCGTCCAACTCCACGCGGAGCGGCAGCCACGACGCCTCGGCCTGCCCCCGAAACCTACCGAACTGCTCGTTCTCTCCCCGTTCGTCGATGGCGCCCAACTCGGCCACCTGCCTTCAGCCCCCAAGCAGCGGTTGGTGACCACGCTCGAGACGGCTCGTGAGCTCGGACCCCACCGGGCGGGCTGGGAGATCCTCACGCTGAGCGCGCCGGGACCGGAGGCGCAGGCGGTGGACGGCGACGACGAAGGGGGACCCGAGAGCTGGGCCTTGCACGCGAAGGCGGTCGCCGCGGTCGTCGATGGCAGCGTCCACCTCGAACTCGGCAGTGCCAACCTCACCACCCGTGGGTGGTCACGAAATGCAGAGGCCCAGGCGCGAGCGGAAATGCCGCTGGAGTGGCTCCGGAATATCAACACGCTCTTCGACCATCACGCTTGCAGACCCGACGAGGAGCAGCTGCAGCCCGAGGAAGGCGACGACGAGGCTCGTCGCCTCGAGAGGGCCATCAACAAGCTGGCCACGGTCCAATTCGAGCAGCAGACCATCCCGTCGGGCACCCGGCTGGTTGGCGACATCTGGTCGAAGCTGGAGCAGGAAGACAGGGTCTGCGCGCGCTCCCTGGGCGCCAGTGTGGTCTCGGCCTGGGCGCCCTCATCCCCCAGTGTCGACCTGCTCGCACCCGAGCCTACCGAACTCGTCGAGTTGCAGGTCGGCCGGGGCGATCTGGTGCGCAGCCTGGTGCTTCGGGCACGGCTGGCCGATGGTCTCGAGGAGGACCGCGACGAGCGGTTGCTGGCCCGATGGCTCGGCCTGAGTGGTCTCTTCTCCTGGATTCGCGCCATTCTCTGCGAGGAAGAACCAGGCGAGTCCGGGCCGTCGGGTTCCGACAGCTCCTCCGACGGCGTTGGCTCCGTTGCCGACGCCCTCGAGCGCTATGCGCCAACGCTGGAGGAGGTTCTCCGGAGCTGGCAGCGTGATCCTGAGCTGGTTCGTCGTGCCGATCGCGAGGTGCGGCGCTTTGTTCGCTTGCTCGGCGACGCGCTGGAAACCGATGACGAGCGCGCTGCCCTCGTCGACTTCCAGCGCCACTGGCGCTCGATCGTCCGGGGCCTCGGGATCTCCCCATGACCACTCGCCCGCTGCCCTTCCAACAGGCCACCATCGTGAGGGCTGTCGAACGGCTCACCATGGGCTCGCGGCGCTTCCTCGTCGCGGATGAGGTGGGCCTTGGCAAGACCATCGTCGCGCAGGGCGTCATCGCTGCGCTCTGCGCACGCCCCACTCCACTCCGGGTCTTCTATGTCTGCAATAGCTTGGCGATAGCCCGGCAGAACCGAAGGCGGCTGCTGGATCTCCTGCCCGATGCAGCCGAGCGGGCACGGGCGCTCTGCCCGGTCGATCGACTCACGCTGATGGTCGGCCGGGAGCCGACGCACCCGAAGCTGCGCCTGTTCACCCTCACCCCGGCCACGTCGTTTCCCCGCCGCAAGGGCCGGCCCCGGAAAGGCCGCCAGGACGAGCGAGCCATGGTGCGCAAGCTCGTCGCGGCTGCGCTGCCGGACTTCCGCGCCCCCCAAGAGCTGGACGCCCTCTTCAGCTTCGGCGTGAAGTACTGGCCGTCGACGCTGGGACGCGTGCCCGATCCGGACGAAGACGCGGTCACCTGGTTCAGAGACGCACTGGCGGTCGAGTTCGAGGGCGCCGTCATTGAAGGCGCCCTTGAGGAGCTCGCTGAGCAGCCGCACGAACTCATCGGACGCCTACGGAGTGCGCTCGCGGTTCACGCGCTCCAGATGGTCAAGCCCGACCTCGTGGTCTTCGACGAGTTCCAGCGGTTTCGCGATCTCCTCCGGCCTGGGAGCACGGCCGCCTCAGAAGAGGAGACTGCCAGCGCCGCAGCTACGCGCCGCGTGCTTCGTGCCCTGCGCGGAGACGACCTGCCGCCCGCGAGACGGCCGGCGCTGCTGCTGCTCTCGGCGACCCCCTACCTGCGCATGTCAACCCCCTACCGTCAGGAAACCCCGGACACCGTCATTGCCCTCGCCTGACCTCACGGCTGGTGGCTGGTCACCGCCGGTGACCTCCCACCTCTCGAAGAGGCCTGACCTCTACATTCGGCCCGCTGCGGGCGGTGGCTGACTACCGGCGGTGACCTCTCACCTCTCGTCGTCTCCGACAAGCCCTACGCGATCGGCCGCACCATGGCTGCGAGACGGCGCGTGGCGGCAGTCCGCCGGTTCTTGGTGACTCGGTGCGTCCCGTGGATGCGGCGCACCGCGACCATGAACAGGGTCTGGTCCTCCTCGGCGGACTCGGCGGTGATGGTGTCGGCGGTGGCGCGGAGCCAGAATGCGTGGTCCAGGGCGAGGTCGGTGGCCATGGCGAGGTCGGCCAGGCGGCGGACAAGGTCCAGTGGGTCGAGGGCGTCCTCTTCGTGGTCGCCCAGCGCCTCATCGAGGCGGTGGAGCACCAGGTCGCCGGCGTCGCGCCGCGTCTGCCACAGCTTCTCGGCGATGAGGAGCCCTTCGTCTTCGTCGGCGATGTTGCGGACGATCCCCTTGAGGTAGAGGCCACCGGCGCTGTCGGGGAGCGTCCCTCGCTCGCGCTTGGCCTCGAAGATGGCCAGACCGGCGAGGACCGCGTCCAGCGGGAAGCCGGCGATGGCGTCCCGGATGTTGCCGTCTACGTCGGCCAACTCGAAGCGGTCGAACGCCCGGTCGAGCAGCTCGCGGGTCACCGGGTCCAGCCGAGCCTCTCGGGTCTGGCGGGCCAGCTCCTGCTTGCGGAGACGCTCCTGGAGGGCGGCCCTGGCGGCCTCGACCTGGTCGGGTGTGGGCTTGTCCTCGTCGTAGCGTCGGACCCGGCTGCGTCCGTCGCTGTCGTCTGTGGGGCGGTGGTTCAGGGTGCGGGCCCAGGTCTGGACCACCAGTCCGAGGACGCCTCTGGCGAGCTCGTGAGGGTGGATGGTGTCGAGCACGATCTCGGGCACCATCTGCTGGAAGAGGCCGAAGGCGCCTTCTACATGGGCACCGTTCTGGGGTCGTCCCTGGGTGCGCCGGATCTTCAGCGTCTCCCCCAGGGCATCGACGACCTCGTCGGTGTGGTTGCTGGGGCGGTTGTCCAGGAGCAGGGCGACCGGGGCAGCGCCGGTGGCGGCAACGCCATCGGCGAGAGCCTCGGCGACCGCGGCACCGTCCTCGTTGTCCCGGAGGGACATGCCGACGAGGGCACCGGTGTGGGTGTCGACGTCCAGCTCCAGGTTGAAGGTGTAGGTCACGCCGTCGATGGTCAGGGACAGCGGAGAGCCATCGCCCGACCACTGGACCCCAGGGAAGAAGGTCTCGAACTGGCCGCGGAGGGCCTTCTCGTCGGGCCGCCGACCCCGGCGACGCTTCTTCTTGCGGAGACCGTGGACATCGAGGATGTCGCTGATCGTGGTCCGACCCCAGGGGATGCGGAGCTGGAGCTGGACGTGGTCGCAGAAGGTGGCGAAGGAGCCCGCCCAGGTCCTGTAGGCCGCCAGGATGGACTCGATGCGGGGACCCTTGGACCTGTCGGTCGGCGCTGCGGCGAGGTTGGGACGGTCCAGGTCGGCGATCGCCTCGCGCCCCCCGCGCAGCCAGTCCCTGAAGGTGCCCCTGGGGAGCTGGGCGGCCTCGGAGAAGGCCGTCAGGTCCAGGTTCTCGTGCTTCGCCCACAGCTCCAGCACGAGGAGTCGGAAGCCGTCGCTGTAGCGACGTCGCTCGGGGCTCCCGTGAACACACCCGGGATGGTCCATCACGAAGCGCAGGAGCTCGCGGCTGAGCTCAGCGCCGCTGTCGGCGGAGGGCTCGACCGCCGGGACTGGTGGCCGACCAGGAGGCTGGACCAGGTCGGAGACAGCGGCCTCGACGGCGGCCTTGACCTCGTAGGCGCGAGACCTCGAGACGCCTGCCGCCTGGATGACGTCTGTGGCGGTTGGACGGGGCAGATCGAGCAGCGCTAGCAAGGGCAGGCTGGCCAACAGGAGCCCGGCCGTCAGGGAAGACGGGACGGCAAGGCTTCCCGAGAATAGTGTGGTCATGGTCCGGTGGTGGATTTGAGGCGTTGGACGTAGAGAATCCCGCCTCTACCCGATCCCCCGCCGGACCACCTCTACTTCGACGTCGACAGCAGCCGTTGGCCCATCAGCCAGACCTCGGGTCGGCCGTCGATGCTGACGACCTTGAACAGCTCCAGGACCCGGTCCCGCAGGTCGAGCAGGTCCGTGTGGAGGTCGGCCCCAGCCCCAGCCTCGATGCGGGCCATGACCTCCTCGACCCGCCCGTAGTAGCGGTCGGCGGGGACCAACAGCCCACCCAGGGCGTGGTGCGTGCGGCGGTGGTTGTACCAGTAAAGATGGCTCGCCAGCCGGCGCTTCATCTCGGCCACATCATAGAAACGGTGGGCATTGAAGAGCTCCTTCTGGATGTTGGCGTTGAAGACCTCGATCTTCCCGTTCCACTCCTTGTGCTCCGCTGGAATCTGCTCGATGTCCAGCTCCGTCAGCAAGGCTGTGAACCGACTGATCCCGCGCCACGACCAGAACGCCGACCCCTTGTCGTGGATCACCATCTCCGGCTTGCCGTGGCGCATCACCGCATCGGTGAAGGTCTCGATGACCATGTCGGCCCGTTCGGCGTCGTCGACCCCGTGACCGACCACATAGCGGGAGTGGTCATCGATCAGGATCAGCGTGAACGTCGACGTCCGGTTGATGTAGCGCTGGACAAAATCCAGGGCCCAGCGGTGGTTGGGACGGACCGCCTCGAACCGCTTGTCGTGGGGCCGCGACCGCCGCTTCGGCGGACGGTAGCCGGCCTCCTCCATCACCCGTCGCACGGTGCTGGTCGACGTCTTGATGCCCTGGCGGCGGAGCTGGTTCTTGATCTGGCTGGGCCCCAGACCAGGGTGCCGCTCCCACTCATTGAGGACCTCCCGGTCTCGCTGGGTCTCGATGTCCGCGACGTCGGGCCCCGAGGTCGGCGATGGGCCCTCTCCCTTCGCGGCCAGCCGGACCTTGCGCTGCCAGTCGCGGATGGACCAACGGCTGACCTTGAACTTCCGCTGGGTCGCCGCGGGGCCGTGCTTCGCGGCGTGTTCCAGGATCTCGGCCCGCTGAGACGGCGTGTACCGCCTGGCGACCTTGCCGCTGGAGGAGCCTGACTCCGTCTCAGGATCAACCGGAGACTCAAGCCCGGCGACCGTCAGCTTCTGTTCCTTGCGGGCCTTGTAGGCCCAGCAGGTGAGCGTGCCGGCCGGGATGTCCAGCTCCTGGCTCGCCTTGGTTGGGCCCACATCCTGGCACCTCTCCAGCGCTTCCTGGCGCTGCTCGGGCGTGTAGCGACGGGTTGTTCTCTTCTTGCTTTGGTGCGGCATCACGGACCTCCAGCGGGCGACGTCAGACCCGGGAGGAGTGTCCGGAGTTTCTACGCCGTCAGCGGGTGGTCAGTGTCTGCCAACGACACCTACCGGCTGTATGTCTCGCGCGAGGACGCCGCCTCCGACGGCGGCCACCACGAGGAGCTCTTCCAGGTCCTGGACTTCCTCGCAGGGCACGGCGCCTCGGCAGCGGAGCAGCGCGCGGCCCTCGAGCCGCTGTTCCGGCGCTTCCGACACGGACTCCGCGTAGGTGAACCCGACTCTCAGGTGAGAGATCAGCTCCAGGAGTTGCTGACCCAGCGCATCGCACGCACCGAGCGGGTCGGCGTCGACAGCGAAGGGGACGCCAGCGATGTCGTGCATCGAGCGTCCATCCGCAGCGACGACCTGGCGACGTTTCGCGATCTGGCTCAGTGCTTCACATCCTACGATCGCGCCTATGCCCTGCCGTACTGGGCCAGCATCCCCCTTCCAGTCCAGACAATGGGACCTGGATACAAGGCTTGGCGTCGGGGATCCCCGCTGTTGTCGACGGTTGGTCCCAGCTGGCAGGGCGAGCACTACAGGGCGCTGCAAGGCCCCGCACCGTGGCCACACGCGGGCATTCGCACGGTGCTGGACGACATCCTCCCGCCTCGGCGACTCGCGCTGCCGTGGGTGCGCCCGTCGCGGCCGTGGTGGTCGCTCCGCCGAGCCTGGAAGGACATCAACGCCGAGGCGCCGGCGAAGCTGCTCGTGTTCAGCCGGTTCCGCGCCGTGCCTGCCGCTGTCTCCGCGGTGTTGAGCTTCGAGGCGGAGCGCCTGGCGTTCAACTCAGAGACCTCCCCGGAGAGTGTGCGGCTGCTCCGCCGAGAGCGGCGCTACGTTCCGAAGCGGCAATCGCAGAAGATGCTCGCCTACTTCTGGCCCTCGCCGACGCTCGCGAGGGTCGCGGTCGAGGCTCCCAGTCCCCGTGAGGCCCGCCGGCGCGCCGAGGCCACCATCCGCCGACAGCTACGAGGCCAGGGGATCGCCGTCCGAGGGGAGGAATCCCGCGGCAGCGCGTGGAAGGTGCTCGCGTGGCTCGACCGAAAGCACCTCCACCACTGGGACGCGCTGACAGGTGATGAGGAATGGTTGCCTCGGCTCGTCGCCGACTGGCGGGCCGTCGGAAAGCCAGGCCAGGTCAGCAGGACCACCCTGCGCTGGCTCGCGCGCATCGCCGCCGCGGCGCCGGGCGTGGTGGTGGCGCGCTCCCTCTCCAAGCGGCACCCAGGTGTCCTCGGCAGGGACTTCCCTGCGCTGCTCGACCTCAGCTGGAGGGTGCTTCGAACCTACCTCGACGACTCCACGATTCGGCGGGGCATGCAGCGGGCGACGCGCACCGACAAGGCGCCCGAATCGTTGCTGCGGAGCGTTCTCGACGGCAACCTCGAGGCGGCACTTGACGAGCACCTCTGGATCCTCGAACGCTGCGGGCACGCGCGAGGCAGGGGACTGATCACAGCAATTCGGCGAGCACTCGACCTCCACGCGGGAGCCGCTCGCATCCACGAGAGTGATCGCTCCGGGGCCTTCCAGGTCGCGTGTCGGGCCGCCATGCCGTTTACGGATGCTCGGGAGCTGGCCCCCAAGGACGGCGCTCCCCGAGCATTCCGGCCCGAGCAGCTTCGCGAGGCGTTCAACAGCCCCTTCTGGCCCCACGTCCTCGTCACGACGAGCGTGGGCCAGGAGGGCCTGGACTTCCACCTGTGGTGCCGCGACCTGCTGCACTGGGACCTGCCCTCCACCGCTGTGGACCTCGAGCAGCGCGTGTCAAGCGACACCAGAAACTGACCCCCTCGCGACATCCAGAATTGACCCCCCTTGGTGACTACGCGGGCGATGCCACCGCCCCGCCACGAAGCAGGCCAGAACGGCGCTTCTCGCGGAGGCGGTAGCTGTCGCCACGGATGGTGATGACGTGGCTGTGGTGAAGCAGCCGGTCCAGGATGGCGGTGGCGACGACCGGGTCGCCGAAGACGCTTCCCCACTCGGCGACGCTGCGGTTGCTGGTGATCAGCGTGCTCCCACGCTCGTACCGCCGGCTCACCAGCTGGAAGAACAGGTGCGAGGCGTCGGACTCGAACGGCAGGTACCCCAGCTCGTCCACGATCAGCAGCTTCGGCTTCGCGTAGAAGGCGATGCGTTGCTCCAGGTTGCCGTCCCGGTGGGCCTTGGCCAGGTTGGCCACCAGGGCCGTCGCCGGGGCGAACAGAACGGTGTAGCCACGCTCGATGGACTCCCGGCCCAGGGCGATGGCCAGGTGCGTCTTGCCCACACCAGGCGGGCCCAGCAGCAGCAGGTTGTCCCCGTTGGCGACCCAGCGGCCCGTCGCCAGGTCGCGGATCTGGCCTGGGTCGACCGACGGCTGGGCGTCGTACTCGAACCCGTCCAGCGTGCGGACTGTGGGGAACTTCGCGATGCTCGTGCCCATGCGGATCCGTCGCTGGTCCTTGCGCGCCACCTCGGCCTCACACAAGAAGGCCAGGGCCTCCCGCAGGTTCAGCTCCTGGCGGGCGGCCTCGTCCAACAGCGTGTCCAGGTGGTCGCGGATCGCCGTCAGCTTCAGTCGCGTCAGCATGGCGACCATGCGCTCGTGGTCGACGTTCACCAGCCACCTCCCACCAGGTCCTCGTAGATGCTCAGGGGCCGCAACAGCTCAGGTTCCTTCGCCTCGGCCTGGGGCGCCTCGGCGGGGGCGGCGGCGTCCGGTGCTTGCGCCGGACGGACGCCGACGACCCCGGTGAGGTGCTCCCGCTGGATGCTCCGCCCACGTCGGCCTGCCAGCTCCGCGTGTTCGCCGACCGTGTCGCCGGCGTGGTGGATGACGACCCGACCTCCGTGGACGACGACGGTGACGTCACTGCCGATCAGGGGCCAGGGCACGCTGTAGGCGTTGGTGTCCACAGAGACGCAGGCGTCGCTCTGGACCCGTCGCGACAGCTCTCGCAGCTGCAGGAACGGGGGGCGACCCTCCAGAGACTGCAGGGCAGCGGCCTCCTGGCGCCGGAACCGCTCCATGGGCCGCTCACCTGTCGTCCCGTGGATGCGCTGGTCCGTAATCTCCCGCGTCCACCAGACCAGGTGGGCCTCCAGCGCCGCCCAGGAGGCGAACGCGTGCCCGGCGATGCCGCTGTGCTTCACGTAGCCGACGCCGCGCTCGTCCTTGCCCTTGGTCCGGGCCCGGTAGGGCTTGCAGGCCCGGGGCTTGACCCCCCAGTACCGGCAGAAGGCATGGAGGCGGTCGTTGAAGACCACCTCGCCGGTGGAGACGTCGTGGGACGACACCAGGGCCCTGGCGTTGTCCAGCAGGACCTCGGCCGGGACGCCATCGAAGTGCCGGAACGCCGCCTCCAGACCCTGCAGCCAGGCGGACTGCCGCTCGTGGCGGGTGGCCCGAACGAAGAGCCTGCGGCTGAAGCCCAGCGTGGCGACGAACAGGCGGACCCGAACCTGCTCCCCGTCGATCTCCACCTTGCAGGTGCCGAAGTCGATCTGGAGCTGCCGGCCAGGCCGCGTCTCGAACCGCACCGTCGCCTTCGCCGCAGCACGCAGCTCCTGCCGGTACGGGGCCACGGCCCGCTCCACCGTGCGCAGGCTGACCTCGATGCCGTGCTGCTTCACGAGCTCCTGGCGCACGACCTCGGCGTTGCCGCGGTGCTGCAGCAGCCCGGCCCGGAGCCACTCCCGCAGCCCCTCGAGCGCGGACGAGCGCTCAGGCCGCTTGTAGGGCGCCCAGCCGCCCTGGCGGACGTAGTGCTTGACGGTGTTCCGACTGACGCCCAGTTCCCTGGCGATCCGCCTTGTCCCCCAGCCGAGCGCATGCAGCCGCAGCATCACCTGCACGTCCTCCGGGTCCTTCATGGTCACGCTCCGAGTCGAATTCCGACTCGGGTTCTCTCGCTGGTCCTGACGGGGCAAGTCCATGCCCACCTCCTTGATGGAGGGGGGTCAATTCCTCATGTCGCCGGGGGGTCAGTTTTACGTGTCGCCTGACACCAGGT
>Ga0209992_10002826_pt1 | contig 15351 bp, 3 predicted proteins | sample 2SBtaG_2_FD_182564 | JGI IMG/M metagenome (GOLD analysis project Ga0209992, IMG submission 182564) | Deep subsurface microbial communities from Kolumbo volcano to uncover new lineages of life (NeLLi) - 2SBTROV12_ACTIVE470 metaG (SPAdes)... | ecosystem: Environmental > Aquatic > Marine > Volcanic... | reverse complement strand
ACCAGTTCGTAGGCAGCAATTTGCTCATCGTTCCAGCCTTGAGTTCTTCCCCATTGCCAAACTTGTTCAGTTGTCCATGTTGATTCATCTAAACCAGATTCTTGACTGACTTGGGTGTCTGATGTGGAATTTGTCCATACTTCAGGTGCTGCTTGTTCAACTTGTTGAGGAGGGTTTTCAATTGCCGACGCTGCTGGTGCTGTAGGTGATTGAGGATAGCCAGGGCTCGCCATTTGTGGCACTTGCTGATATCCAGTCTGTTGTTGGGGAGGCATTTGTGGTTGCATTTTAGTGAATGCTTGGCGCGCAGCAGCTCTTGCTTTCTTAGAAGGCTTGTATCCAGCCATCGGGTCAACCACCTTTGGTGCTTCAGTAACTCCAAAATGATGGTCAAGTGCATCTTCTTCTTCTCTGCTTTTATTTCGTAGTCTAACGATTAACAGGGCAAATAAAACCACAATCAGACCAATCCCAGCCCACAGGCTAGTCGCTAAATTTGAATCGCCAAATGCCCTAAAAGGGTCTGGTGAGACATCAATGTAAGCCTCTCCTTGAGCAGTTCCGTAAACAACATTAATTCTTTGCTGAGACCCCGAATTCTGAATGGCCATCTGCCAAAAGTCGCCAGTTGAATGGCCAAAATTACCGGCGCTGCTTGACAATTGAACGGAGTCTGGATTCAGTGGGATTTTGTTTCCACCATAGTCGAATGCATTTACTTCAACATCAACAATATCACCCGTCTTAACATTCTCCTTGGCAATATTAACCTCTATTTTGACAACATCACCAGAAAGGACAGTTACTGTTACTGTACCATCTGCTAGACCTGATTGGAACTGTAAATTATGAGTGCCGGCTCGAATTCCTCTGAGAAGATATTCTCCTGCTCTAGTACCATTAGCCAAATCCACACTGCTGTGAGGGATAGACCATGTTACATCGCTACCGAAGTCATTTCCATCGAGGTCGGTTGCGTTAATTTGAATGCTAGTTATGTTGCCACTTTCTACCACTACTCCATGAGTTTCTAAGGCTCTAATTGTGTGGGCAATACCTGGGTCAATATCAATACCTAATGATGCAAACACTCCCGCTGCTTCAACTTCGATTTCATGATGTCCAGAGAGGACTGGATACCAGATTGCATTATTTGTCCGCATCTCTTCTGTTCTATCTGTTTGTGAGCCTTGGTGGACAAAACTCCAGTTCAATTGTATATCACTTAATTGATTTCCATCTTCATCAAAGAATGTAGGTTCAAAATCAATCCAACTATCTGCTGATACTTTGGAGCCTTCACCTTGGAGAATGATTTGCGCTAAAGACCCGGGAATAACTTGCAAAACTAACAAGGTGGAAAAGACGTTATTCCCGTCGCTATACTCGGCTTTTATTGTCCAATTTCCAATTAGAACGCCCTCAAATTGAGCACCGTTTTCAACCGGGCTTAACCACGGTGCCCCTTCAGGTTCTAAAATAGACCAAGAACCATCTACTTGCCATCGGTTTCCTTTGGAATCTTCTGCTGAAAGAGTCAGAGGGAGAATTGCATCAGCACTCATCACTTCTGTTTCAGTGGCAATCAAAAGCCGGTCTACCGACCCGTGTGTGACATTTATTGTGATGTTTGACCATTCTTCCTCAACATGGACTCCAACTTGCCAAACACCTTCTCTACGCGGAAGCCATTCAACACCAGCAGGTGTCATCCTGAAATTCCCATCTTCTGCAGTCCAATTTGAAAGTGGTATTCTTACCGGCACTACATTACCCATGACGTCTTGCCAATTCACGATAAGAAGAACCGGTTGGTCAGCGGGCTGGGAGCCGTTAGGGGGAATTAATTCGATAGAGGACAGTGCACCGGGTGTTACTTCCACATAGGTGTGCCCACTAGCACCACTGGTACTTGTAGCATTGATTCGCCAAGTTCCAACTTCGCCGCCTGTAAAGATACCGACTCCATCAACTTGGCCACTTTCAACTTCCCAATTAATTGAGCCTGCTGCTTGATTTGGAAGTAAATTCCCAAGTCTGTCTGCAACCGTGTAGATTATTGCAACTTGTTCCCCGGAGGCAACTGACAAATTTGATTCAATCAAAATATTCGCAGGCGCACCGGCTGAAACAGTGATATCAGCGGTAGCAAATAGTGACTGCCAAGTTACTGTAACTTGGTCCGAACCAACAGTTGTGGGTTGATAGTATCCGGTTTCATTTACGGTACCATAGTCTGAATACCAAGTCAAAGTAGCACTATCAACAGAATTTCCATTAGCGTCAACAAATGTTGAATTAAATTGGAAATAGTCATCTATTGTCAACTCAACCGATTTCGTTTCTAAATCTAGATTGACAGGAGTCCCTGGGTCAACTTGTAGTTCTAAAGAGCCCTGTACTCCCCCAATAGTTGCAGTAATTTGTGTCGTGCCAGATAAATCAGGAGTGAACAGTCCACCCGAGTCAACTGAACCCGTGCTTGAAGACCATGAAGCCATACCTGTGGTAGGATATCCTGTGCCACTTCTAGCCTGCGCTGCTAAATTGAGAAGGTTATCAGCATCAATACGGTGTGGTGGTTTTGGAAAGACATCCACCCATTGTGTGGTGATAGGTAGCCCGGTTACTCCCCAGTCGTATGTGACATTTAGGTGAGGCCTTTCAGATGAGAAGACATATTCACTTGAGTGGAAAGTTGCCCATTCTTCACCCCATGCTGGGCCAGTCAAGAGTACAGATGCGGAAGGGTCATTCCCATTGATGTAGCGATCATATGCTACTTCTACAGACCTTGTAACATCGACTTCAATCCATCCTCTAGATGTTATTGTCACCTCATCCATTAGGCCGCCAGAGTCATCATTTCCAAGTGCTCCTCCAACACTCCAAGAGTTCCAATCTGTTGTGTCTGCGTCCCAGTCCTCATCATATACTACCCAACTACGAATTTCAGGCTGACCACTAAGTTGTTTGACATTCAATGCCAAAGTTGCTGATTGTATTGTCACATTGGTAAACATCCCTGCTTGAGATAATTCGATTCCGAATAGAGTATTCCAGCGACTGCTTGCATTTGCTGAGAAGCCTGCCTTCAATTCGGTGTCACTTCCGTAGTTGCTGGTTGGTTGAGCCGCACTCAACCAAGTGTCTTGGATGCCAGGATTTCCTGAGGCGCCTACCCAGTAAGAATTTGCAGCAGAGCCGTTGCCATAATCTGTGTAGTCATCATCGTTGGGGGAAGGAGGTGTTGAAGAATTGAAAACCTCAGTATTATCAATGAAATCTCGATTTTGTAAAGCAATTGTCCAAGGACTAACCACGATGATTGCAATCATCAGAGATATCAGAGGGTTGCGGAACATGGCATCGCCTCACCTATGAGGCACGCCTTCATTCATCAATTATCCCCCGTATTGTTGCAAAAGGTGTCTCCTAAAGGAGACACCTTGTTTGGTACTTGAAATTAGTCAATTAAATGATTAATCTTCCCAGATTTCCCAGTCGTCCATGTCGACAGAACGGTACCACCAGACACCTTCTTCATCTTCCCACCATTCTGTGCCGTCCTCATCTACGGAAATGTTCGCATCAGTACCACCGCTTTCAGATTCTCCTGTGTCGCCCTGCTCAACATAATCATCAGAAATTGACTCCGGTTCGTCGTACTCGCCGTCACCTATTTCCTCATAATCGTCATATTCGTCATAGAAATCATCATCATCTTCATCATCAGCTCCTGCTCTCCTTAGGAGAACAACTAGAGTGGCAATTACTCCAAGAACTATCAATGCAAGAAGCCCAGCGCCAATATAGTATAGAGTTCCACCAGCCTCAAAGAATCCCATCATCGTTTGAGAAACTTGGACATACTCCTCATCATACTTTTCGTCTGCCACAACAGTAATTTTTGACTGCCCTTCATCAAGCATGTAAATTTGCCACTGAGAATTTGAAACCTTAGTGGTGACATGAAGGTCTCCCCCATGATAGACAGTTGCCTCGACTGGGACGTCGATTTCATTTCCAAATGCATCAAAGGCCCTCACATCAATAGTGATGGTCTCTTGTTGGAGAACATCTGTGCTTGGGCTGATTGTCATCTCTAGAGTTTCAAGAATGGACGGAGTAACCGATACATCCCATGTTCCACTTAGATCTGCATATGAATACTCTAGACTGTAGTTACCCATTGTAGTTCCGTGCCACGAATATTTCCCGACCTCTTCTTCGTCGGTGAAGTCAGTTGGTGCGCTTCCCGACCAATCTACGTCAATTGCAAAGACGTTTCCATCTGAGTCTGCAGCAGTTAGTTCGATTGAAATTGTAGCGCCTGCAACCAATGTGTTAGCACTTGGATTCTGGTAAAGTACCGCAGCCTCTCCATGGCTTACACTTACCTCAATCACAGTTTGATAAGGTCCAGAGATAGCACATATTCGCCATGTACCTTCTACTGACGCTTCCCAGTTGTAGCCATTGTTTTGTAATGTGTCAGTCAAGTCATTGCCCCAATTAATACAGGAAGGAGGTTGTGTAGTAGGGCTGTCAGCATCCCAAATAAACCACATCAAACCATCTGATTGCAATAGGTTAGCATTTTGATCTCTAGTAATTGGATTCAATGCTAACGTCTCATCTGCAGTTATCTGAGTGCCATGTCCTGAAAGGACAATACTCGCTAGTGGCCCCTCCTCAACTGTAAAGGATTGAGAATCCGTCATTGCCGTCACTCCGTTATGCATGTAAGTTGCAGTAACTGTCCATGTGCCAACTGTCACTGCTTCAAAGTCGGCATATGAGAGCGAGCCAGTCAACCAACTCTGGTCAGACATCGATTCATCTATTTCCCAAACATCAATTTCGGCAATCCATTCGTTGCCAAACTGGTCATAATTATATGCATCAATTGACACAGAATCACCCGACATTACAATTTCGCTACCGCTAATTCTGATATCGATTCCAACTGCTTCTCCGTGAGTAACCGAAATAATTACTCGAGTTGTGACTCCTTCTAGAGTTGCATCAATAGTCTGCGTAGCAGCACCAATTGGACTCCAACGTACGGGGTCTTCTTCAAACAGAGTACCATTTGATATCACCCAAGCACTTGATGGTAGAGTTACATTCAAGCGATTTCCACGAATATCAATTCGTACAGTATTGATTGTCAAGTCTTCATCTGCTGTCAATGAATAGGAAGTTGGTGTTACTTCTAGGTCCAATATAGCACCGTGTGTTGTTTCAACATTCTGAACGATTGATAATCCGTAACCTGTTGTCAAAGTCAAATTCCAAAATCCAACTTTATCAGCGGTGTATTCACCAACTTGAGTTACATTCCCATCCTCGACAGTCCAATTCACCGACAATAGTCGACTTGGGGTGACCGGATTATGATGGGCATCATAGGCAGTCCAATTGAAATCTCTAGATTCACCAGCAGGAATCGAAGGGAATCCAGTCATCACGATGTAATCAGGCAGGCCTTCAGTAACAGTGATTTGCAAAGATAACGAGCCGCCACTCCAAGTAACATTGACCCACTGAATACCGGTGTTCCAAGGCATGTAGGTAATTGCTCCTAACGGGGTTGTATGCGAATTCCCTTCAGCGATGGAGCCGTTGGTTACGGCAAATGAAAGAGAGACTCCAGGGACTAAATTGCTATTTGCATCAAGTACATTGAACCACATTGAAACAGTTTCATCACTGGTAATCGTGGAAGCCATTGGCCCTCCGATAAGTGTGGTTGGAATTCCTGGTTGCACGACAATTGTGTGAGTTACTATTACACGACCAAAGCGTGCAGAGATTGTCACATTTCCAACTTGGTCTGGGGTAAATAATCCGGTACTATCGATGACACCGTTTGAGGTAGTCCATTCGACATTTCCGCTAATCACTTGATTATCAACATCGAGTAAAGTCGCAGACATTTGTACAGGAGTATCTGAGGTGGTAGTTGCTGAACCTGTTAGTGAAATATCAAAGACATTGGTGTAATTGAAGGTCAGAGTAGGCCGTTGGGAAACTGATGGCGATTCACTGTGTGAAAAAGTTGCAGTTATTTGTGCAGTGCCCTGGGTTACGGGTTGAGGTGTACCGACCAAAACAACTGAGAATGTTCCATTGACATTTGCGGCTAGAGCGCCACTGATATCGATATAGAACCAACCTGCTTGAGAGGTTGCAGTAATTCTGACGGTGTTCAGAGCAATTGTACTTCTATCAGTTCCAGCACCAATTCCCGCTGTGGACCAATTGTTACCAAGCGACGCTTGATTCCAAGTTGCTTGTCCCTCTTGGAAGTTATTATTCAGCAAAGCATATGCAGTAATATCCAGCCAACCTGAGGTTGGAGCGGATACCGATTCAAGCCAAATTGCCAACTGACCAGAGTGTGCTCTTGCATCTCCAGTGAGTGGTACTTGACTGAGGTCTACTTGGAAAATTCCAATACATTTCTCACTACTCGATGGCCCACCTGTACAACCTTCACCAATCTTCAGTGCATCGGTTTGGTAATTCGAAGATGGGTTTCCTTCGCTGATATAGGTGTCATCAACTGTTGGATGGTTGAATTCCTCAACATCGTTTCCTTCTTGATAATCCATGGTCCACAGATTAGTTCCGAGTAACTGAGTATTCGGGTCTCCAATTCCAAACGCCCATGTTGAAGAGCGTGGCCCCAAAATAGAGCCGTTAATTCCTTGAATATTCCAATAATAAACACCACCTTCTTCCAAGTCCCATCCTGGTGCGAAAGTTGCAAGACTTGATGTTGTGGAGAACAATCCCTGATTGCTCGTTGCGTTCCATGAATAGAACATATTGGAATCAGTTGAATTCCACATCCTAACGATATAACCGGTTGTGTCACCAGCATTGTTCCATGTTAGGTTTGGCCTCACTGTTGCATCTAACAGGAAGTCATCATAATCTGAAACTGAGTAAATTACCTCTTGGTCATTTGGCCACGACAAAACCGGAGTTGCAGGAGGAGTTGTGCCATTTTGGTTGTCAACATATCCAATCACTAGTTGTGGTCGATATGTGCTTGAACTTGCTTCAGAGGATGTGAATTGTAGATATCCTGCATAATTGGGGGCTTTTATTGCCATTGAAACAGTGCCATTGTGGCCTGCTGCTTGTACCAAAGTGGTAACATCCCAATCGTACCATACGCCACCAAATCCGCCAACTGATTTACTGAGTGTTGATGCCGCTGTGGCATTACAATTAGTTGACAGTGAATACGAATTCCATGTATCTGTTTCCGAGAAGGAATTACACTCGTGTATACCAACTGTTGCAGTTCCAGATGTTGAGTAGCCTGATCTGTACATCTTCAAAGATACAGTCGTTGCTAGCATATTTGGTGGGAATGGCAATTCACCGAGGTCAAACTGCACTAAGGCTACCGACTCTTGACCTGACTGGAATGGAGAGTTTCCAACTGCCAAAGTAGAGTTACTCCCCTGTGCGGTGTTGGTTCCTGCATTTGGTGTGGAGTCAATCCAGGTATCGGGCACTGTTGGCAAATATCCACTTGAGTAGAATACAGAACCACGGCTCATTGTCAGAGTATGGTTTCCTAGTCCATCATCGCTTCCTTGGTCAGCAGGGACTCTGAATTCGCCGCCATCTGTCCAATTACCAACGTAATCGCCTATTATCGGTCGCACTCTCCAATGTAACCAAGCATCCATCCAGCCGCTCCAACCTGATGGTAAGTCTCCTTGAACATCAATTGTGTACGAAAGTGGGTTAGTACCAAAACTCCCATCATAACTTAGGGAATCACTCGAGTCTAGGGTGTTTGTTACGCTCTCGACAAAACTAGTTTGTGAACTCAATTGAACTTGCCATGCGCTCACATTTGAAGGGGCTGGGTGTGACCATTGGAGGGTCACAGGATCTCTTTCAGAGGGTCGTACTGCACCTATTTCCCACAAGGTTGAGGTAATTGCAGGAACAGGGTTTGTTGCATCAGCAGGCAACCACTGAGTTCCGATTCGGTGTGTGATATTGAGAACCGGTCTGAGGTCTCTATTTCCATTATATTCTGAACTGTGGAATTGTTTTACGATGGTGTTTGAAGTACTACTTCCTGTAAAAGCCAAGAGGAGAGTGTCGTCACCACGCAAACGGGCTGCTTGCATTAGTTGGGTAACATTCCATGAATACCACCCTGCCCCATAAACGGTCGCCGAGTCAACTACTCCACCAATTGTTGCAGTTGGCCAGGAGGTTGTCGAATTATGGTTGTTGTATGTGGCTGAATTTTCGGTGAAATTAGTCAGTAGAGGATGTACAGTCATAGTCATCGAATTTGAGGAAGAAGTTGAACAACCGTTACAATACAACTCAACATCAGCAGTGATTACTTCCCAAGGTTCAGAAATTGGTAATGAGGAAAGGTCAATTCTCATTGCACTCCAAGAATTATGATTAGTACTGAATGTGGATGGACTTCTGCCAACAGAAAGTGTCTGACTGGTTCCTGTATTGCTGTTTGGTGAATACGAATCAAGAGTAGTGTCCCCAAATGACAAGGGTAGAGATAATCGAGTTAATGCACCACCTTCAAGGACCCTCAAACGAGCATCTGTAGAATTAATTTCAGACCCTAATGCATTTGGTACATCAAACGTGAAACTACTACTTCTGTTTCCATAGATATCATCCTTGATTGTTTGCACAAACCACCGCTGATGTGAATCAGTCGCAAAGTTAGAACCAGGAGTCCATGTCATATTTACTAGGTCAAAACCAGTATCCATCCGGCTATCGTATATCTGATATCCATCTCTTACGTCATTACTATCATTGTAGATGAAAAGTCTCCAACCATCTACACTGGATGATGTAGGGTGAGTCCATGTTAGTAATGGTGATTGGTCAGTTCCTAGCGCGTGTCCAGAGATATCCCAAGTAATGTTCCCATTTGCTGGTTCAGTTAGTGTAGGTGTTCCAACTGACGCCGAGCCAGTTCCATTTCGATACCAGAGTTTCAGGTATGGTCGGGAAGAAGCCCATGTGTAGTCTGCGCTGTAGAACGTTGCTTCAGCATACTCATTTGTGTTTGAGCGTAAAGTCATGTTCACTCTGTTTTCACCGTCGGTGACCGCACCGTGAACTAATTCTGTCACATTGAGTTTGAACCAACTCGATGCGACCGGGCTAGAGATATCGATTAACGGACCTACATCGCCCGAGCCTATTCCTCCAGCCTGACTCCACAGGGTGGTGGAATTATTGCTGGCATCTCCTGTCCAAGATGCACCAGTAGCATTTACATCCCAATTACGCAGAGTTCTGTGAACTGAGATTCGGGGTGCATCTCCACTTGTTGTTGAATTAACTGAGAACGGCCAAAGATGCAGTTCTGCACTCACAATTCTTGCATTATTCGGTTGAGGAAGTTCACTCAATGGGAATGACAGCATTGACGATTTCGGACAATCGGCTGTATTGCATCCAACCACTAAATGTCCTGCTCCGTGATGCGACGCGTTTCTATTGGTGTTGGCATCTATCCATGTGTCGGGTACACTTGGAATCCCTTGAGTTGCCACCGCAGCACCAGGCCTGATGACAATGTATGAGTTATCTGAATCAAGAGAACCACTCTCAATATTCGGGACAACAAAATCAGCCACATTACTCCAGTTTCCAAGTTGATTTGTGAGGGAAGACCCTCTTACTCTCCAATACCAAACAGAGCTTGTGCTGAGATTAGAAGATGGGGTGTACGTGCGATTCAATACGTCAAAATCATTGATTTGTACCCATGAACGAGCAACTCTCAAGTCATTACTGTTGAAGGTGTTAGTGGTGTCCATTTCGACAACCCAACCGTTTGCAGATATACTTCCAGTATGATTCCAAGTTAGTTCAGGAGTCTTTTCTGGGGCGATTAGTAACCCGGTGGTGACAGACCAAACTCCATTGATTGGGGATGCGGGTTGAGGTGGGTCTGGGACAGCCATTGACCCTGGACTGTAATTGATGACAAGTTCAGGGTATTCAGCAGCACTTCCAGCATTTTCTTTGTCATACATTGCTACGGCTCCTGAGCCAGTACCTGTTATCAGGAAGTCAACAGGTACGTCCCATCGCATTGAGTTCTGTACTGCAACTGTGACATTCCATGTGAACCATGTTGAACTGGTTCCAGAAATCGTAGTAGAATCAAGCAGTTGTCCTCGGTCGGAACCAGATGCCCCAACGCCAGACCAGTTATTTGCTCCTTCGTAATTCTCCCAAGTTGCGCTTCCCTCTTCCCATCGGTGATTAATCAGTTCATATGCGGATGCTGACATTGTGCCAGAAATGAATGATGATTTCAATCGTAATTCAACATCTGTCACAGCGAGTCCTGGGGGCAAAATGTGACTACGTATGTCGCAACCAAAGACAGTATATTGGCTATTTGAGATTGATAATTCGCCTGCATCATTGGTTGAACTTGGCCCTAGACTATCGATGTAGGTATCAGCACAAAATGGCGTTGCCATAGTGTTCGATGCATTGGAATGCCTAAGTCTGAATTGCCAAGTATTGTTTGAAACCCAAGTTGAATTTATTGTTGATAGGAAAAATCCTGGGGTCGATGAATAACCACCCCAATCGCCATCTTCAATCCAACGAACGCGCCAATAGTAATCTTCGCCGTAATCAAGGCCCCAGCCTGAAGGAACAGTGAATGTTCCTGCTGTAGTGTTTATTCCACTACTGAAATCTCTGCTATCAACACGAAGGAATGGACCTTCGGTAAAATCCTCATTACCGGCTAATTCTATTCGGACCTCGTCATTTGTGTGACCTGTTGTCGACCAATTTAGGGTGGGGGTTAAATCAGCAGTCATATTGTTGTTCACGACCGACCAAACACCTCGTCCATCAAGAGGAGATTGTACAGTAACCGTGTCTGTTGGGCCAGTACCGTCCCCCCAAGCATAGGTAATCACCATCTTTGGGCGCAGGGTATACGCGTTTTCTTCGCTCCCTCCAAATCTTGCCCATTCATTGTTCGCACCCTTTGATTGTAGAATTAGAGATATTCCATCTCCGGTCCCACTTTGGTGAACGCCTCTCATGTATTCCTGGACCGCATATGTCACATCGAAGTTGAAGATATTTCCAGATTTACCACCATTTATGATATCCAAAGAGGAGCCAATATTGTTTGAAAGTCCACCATTCATCCATGATTGGTTGCCTGAATAATTGTCCCATGATGCTGTATCTTCGCTCCAATTTGTTTGACTAAACTCGTGAATGCTAATCCATGCATTACCCTGCCTGTCTGTTCTTCTCATCTGCATGTATGCGCTTAGAATCGTTGCGTTTGAGTGCAAACCTGTATGGTCAAGGTCAACGTGGATTAAGCCCGCCATATCATTTCGTGATGTGTTATTTGAATTTCCAACCCAAATGTTCTCGTTGTGCCCAGCGCTCAAATTAGAACTTCCTGATCTAAGCCAAGCATCATGAACAGTTCCGCCATCAACCCCTAACGAATCTCTGAGAAGTTCAAAAGTTGCTGAATTGTTTCCGTTATTTGTCGCATTGATGAAGGGGAGGAGGAATTGTCCTGTTTGCCATTCTGAGAGTTGGTCCCCCTTTGATGCCCTTATTCTCCAGTAAGCCGCCATTCCTAATTCAAGGCTTGAGGCACTTGGAATTGTGAAAGTTCCATTTCCACCAGACATCGTAAAACCACTATTTCCCCAAGATGAGAATAGCCAAGAACCATCGTCAATGCTTCGAAAATCACTCGATTGTGAAATATGTAATTCAACCCCAGAACCGTTCAATCCACTCCACCCGATAGTTGGGGTGGTGTCTGCAGTTAGCAAAAATGAACCAGTGATTGGAACACTGTCATTACTCGGTGCGCCACGAACAATTGCCGACCCTGAGGTAGGTGGAGTACTATCGTAATCAAATGACAAACTTGGACGTTTTGAGGTGGTTGGGTGTTCACGGCTAGCAACAGTTAGGATTCCAAGACCAACTGAGGATACAGTGATATTAACATCATTGAAGTTGTTTGATAATGCATTTTGAGCGATAGAAGTCACATTGATTGAAAATGATGACGAACTCGATGAAAACGAGCTACTACGTGGCTCCCATGAACCTCTATCGTTAGTTCCATTTGCCCCGCCAACTTGCCAAGTGGTGTTGTGAGTGTTGTTGAACCATGTTGCATTTCCTTCATCAAAATCAGCCTTTAGTGGTGCAGCGAAAGCATACATCGAACCTTGTGAATTCCCACCGGTGATGTATAGGGTGAGAGTCGCACTTCGGATTGAACCAGCCGAGGGGACAGGGCCACCGGGTGTTGTCATTGGGAAACTAAACAAGAGTACGCTTTCCATACCGCTGACATTGGTCAAGTTGAGATTTGCATCACTTCCATGAGTTGCATTCGGACTTGTGAAATTCAATCCAGTATCTGCAGAAGCCGTTGAAGAACCAGTAGCCCAAGCAGGCCCTAAATCCCCATCCAATTCAGTTCCATTCAGCATGCTTGTCCAAGGTACTAGAATCATTACTAAAACTAAAATTATAGCAGTCAATGTCTTGTTCTTCATTTGCCTCATCACCATGACAATCCATGACGGGGAGACGGTGCCTGCATTAACCGCTTTCGGCGTCGGGACTATGCTACGCATAGGTCCCGTTTCACATGAAGTGTTTTTTTTGGCTTCAGTCACAATGGTTATTGATGGTCAAGTAAAGGAGGTGATGGGACGGGCTCTTATGGTCAAGATGTGGGTTGAAAAACATCGCCCTCAAACGGTTGGGGATATTCGTGGCCAACCTGCTGTAATCAATAGACTGAAAGCCTATTCAGAACAAGGAACATTCCCACATTTACTCTTTGCAGGCCCACCTGGGACTGGTAAGACCACCGCGGCGATAGCCTTGACTCGTGACGTATTTCAGGATTCTTTTAGAGACAATATTCTAGAGATGAATGCCAGTGATGAGCGTGGTTTAGATAGCATCAGAAACAAAGTCAAGCAATTTGCCAAGACAAGCCCATTGGGCGGGGCGACATTCAAGGTTATTTTCCTCGATGAAGCAGATGCTCTGACCTCTGATGCACAGGGTGCCTTGAGAAGAATAATGGAGCAATATTCTGAGACCTGTAGATTCATACTCTCCTGTAATTATTCCAGCAAAGTAATCGAGCCAATTCAATCACGTTGTGCGGTGTTTCGGTTTAGGCCTCTGGCCAATGACCAGATAGCGAAGCAAATTACAGATATTTCAGATTCAGAAGATGTAACTCTAGATGATGACGCGAAGAATGCGATAATCAATGTGAGTCAAGGTGATTTAAGAAAAGCAATAACTGCCCTTCAAGTTGCTGCTTCACTCGATAAACATGTGACTCGCACCCTGATTTATGAAACCACGGCAACAGCCCCGCCAGAACAATTACATGATTTTCTTTTGGCTTGTAAGAGGGATGGATTTCACCCAGCGCGCAGGCGCCTTCAAACAATTTTAGACAAATATGGATTGGCAGGAACCGATTTTATAAATCAACTTCACAGAGCCATGTACGATACAGAATTCCTTGAAGAATTACAGAAATTAGAATTAACAGAAATGCTGGCTCAAGTTGATTTTAGGTTGGTAGAAGGTGGCGGCGAAGCACTGCAATTAGATGCAATGTGCTCAAATGTTTGTCGTTTACTGAGTGATTGAGGAGTACTGCCCTTTCACTTTCAGTTTAGCGAGTACTCTCTCTTCGGAACAAAGGTGTATCGGGACAGATTACCCAACATCATGGCACAATATCGTGACTTGTTTTGGTTGGGTGATTTGGTCGCTTGCACTGTAGTTGCACCAGCGATTAGAAAATGGAGAGATATTAGAATAGATGAGAGAACACGCTCACAACTAATATGCAAGAAGCTAAAACCGATTTTTGATGAAATCAAGTCGTTACACGGAGATTTACTTCATCCTGCATGGTGCTAATTCAAACAACTGTCAAATCATACTTGATGGTTCGAGTGTTGAACCAAGGATCTCCATCTTCACTCAGTGTGATGGTAATCTCGTATTCTCCAGCATCTAATACTCCGAGGTTGATTGCAGCACAAACATCGTACTCATGTTTTTGAAGTGCATTTTGTTGAGATTCACGCAAACCATTGGTAATTGCGGTGCAGTTACTATAGTCACCAACAGTTGCCCCTGCCAACTCTGTTGGCGTTTGATTTGGTGCATTGTAAAGGGAAGTCAAATTAAGGGTTGCAAGGCTAGGGTCAGTATTGTCGTTGACATAGAATACCATCCATGCTTCTGCGCTACTGCCATTCCTATCAAGAATGAAAGAATTCTTGCTACTGGTTAGATTTTCGCTGTCAATCAAGATATCTTCACCATCAACAATTACAACCGTCATCTTCCCTGCGATATCCGGTGCACCGATATCGCCGATTGGCGGGTTTACTAGAATGAATGAAAGTGCTAACCAAGTGAAGATAAAAAGCATCCCTGCTCGAAACCAATTACCAAAGGTGTAGCGTGATTTGTATGGTTCTGGAACTAGGACTCTGTGTAGTGATGGAAGGATTACCACCAGTGTTAGGGGAAGAAACCACAGAACTGATTTCGGCCCCTCCATTCCGGGCATCATAACATATCTCATGATAGCCGCAATTAATACACCAAAAGTTAGGACTAACCACATTGAGATTGTGTCTGCCACTTCTTTCTCAACATGGTCCTTAGGGTCAAAGTTCTCAACTCCAAGTTTCCCTCCGGGCTTTCCCTTTCTGTCACCACCTCCTCCTTTGTTTCGGCGGTTTTCAGCCCTCGCTGCTTGCATCGCTGTGTTGATGTCAACCATGTGCTTCATTACTGCCGAGCGCGAGCAACATATCATTAGTTCGCTTGTTTAGGTACTAATCAGTGCTGTGTGGTTTCAATTAATTCTCCCGAATCGTTCAAAGAGCCTCTGCCGGTCGGGCGGTTCATTGCCGGGGTGGCGTAGTTGGTGGCGCGTCGGACTCATAGGGTAGCCAGAAATGGCAGAACGGTGAGCGCTAAACTCCCAAAAGGTGTCTGAGACATCCGAAGGTCGCGGGTTCAAGCCCCGCTCCCGGCACTTTGTTTATACATTGATTTTAGTCGTGCCGAGAGCTTGCCCCGGTGCGAGATACCTAATTATCCTAGCACCGGCTTTGCCTTGATGACATTGAGTTGTATTTTGGCAAAGTTCGAACTTCCCTTACTGCGTTGTTACATTGTCGAAAATCGTTCAGTCCAGTTCGAAGACCCCGCTCCCGGCACTTTGTTTATACATTGATT
>Ga0209992_10002824_pt1 | contig 15364 bp, 18 predicted proteins | sample 2SBtaG_2_FD_182564 | JGI IMG/M metagenome (GOLD analysis project Ga0209992, IMG submission 182564) | Deep subsurface microbial communities from Kolumbo volcano to uncover new lineages of life (NeLLi) - 2SBTROV12_ACTIVE470 metaG (SPAdes)... | ecosystem: Environmental > Aquatic > Marine >... | reverse complement strand
AATCATACTTTCTTGTTTTTTTGGAAGTTTTACTATGAATCTTGTTGGATTATTTTGTACCTCTATTGTTCCTTTATGTCGTTTTATTACTCTAACACAACTTGCTAATCCTAATCCTGTGCCTTTCTTTTTAGTTGTAAACATTGGTTCAAATATTTTTTCAAGTACGTCTTTTGAAATTCCAGAGCCTGAATCTTGAAATTCTATGATAATGTCATCTGTATCATTCTTTACATTTATTTTAATTTCTCCTCCATCTTCTAGTGATTCTATGGAATTTAAAATCAAATTATTAAATGCAATTCCTATTTGATAATCATCACATGATATGGTGCAGTCTTCTTCTGGTAATGTAATTTTTATATTTTCAGGAATAACGATTCCCATTATGCATAATTTTAAAATATCTGATAAATTTGTCTGTGTTATTTGTAATGGTCTTTCTTGAGAATAATCTAAAACTTGTTCTGCCATATGATTAATTCCAGACAATGCATAAAAAATTCTTAAAAATGCAACTTTGGAATCTCTATCTTCTTCTTTTAATAATTTTAATTGTAGAATTTCAAGCTGAGTTTGTATTAGTGTTAGGGGATTTTTAACATCATGACTGAATCTTGTTGCAAGTTCTCCTATTACCATGAGTCTTTCTGAATCTGAAAGTTTTTCTGTTGCCTTGTCCATTCTTTCTTGAAGACAAAATTTCTGCTCTTTTATTTTTCTTTCATTGTTTGCAACATTTTTTAAATTTTGAATTACTCTTTCTTCAAAAGCTTTTGAGAGTTTCTGTTCTCTTTCAACTTGGTTTTTTGCCAGTTGTATTTTGTACTCGTTGAATTGTTTTAGTGTAGCTATTGTTTGATTGTATGCTGGATTTTGTTCAAATAATGACTCCATTAATTCATTTTCCATTTTTTGAAGTGACTCTTTTGACATATTTTGTAATGATGTTTTTCCTCTTAATTGTGAGTGTATTTTTTTTTCTGTTTCTTTTACTTTGAAACCACTAATCATGGTATGTCTTCTTTCAATAACATCTTTTTCCATATTCCTTATGCTTTGCTCTGTCTAAAGTGGTAGGGTATGCTTATTTTGAGCATATTTTTCTTCTAATTTTTCCATTTTGTTCAAATTGTTCATCATCTTGAACAACTTGTTCATTGTGAACACCTTTACTAGTATTAAGCGAAAATTTGTATTATTTTTATTGCAACGGCAAAAAACCGATTTTGAATCTACTCCTACTGATCTTGGCATTATTGAACATGTTAATGATGTTAGTTTGGCATTTTCTTCTGCATTGGGGTTGGATTTTCAATCTGGACAGATTTACATGACCCTTTTAAGATTAGGCCCTGTTACCACTGGTTCTTTAGCAAAAGAAATGAAAATTGATAGAAATAAAATTTATCGAAAAATTGATGAATTGGTAAGTGAGGGTTTTGTTTCGATGACTTTGTCTAGCCCAAAATTATGTATTCCTACTGATCCAGAAAATTCAATTGATTTGGTGTTACAAAAAAAGAAAAAAGATATTGAACGAATTAACAAAATTAAAAAAGATATTATCAAAAAAGTCAATGGTGTTGTTTCTACTCCTTTTGGAACATCTATGCCTACATTTAGAGTCATTCAAGGATTAGAAAATGTTTATTCTGGAATTAGTCTTGTATTGGAAACTGCAAAAGATATTGTTTACATTGTGACTCCTATCAAAGATATTATGAGAATGTATCATAGTGACATTCCTGAAAAAATCAAATTATGTAAAAAGAATGGTGGTCGTATTTTCTTGATTACTGATTCTGATGAGAAATTAGTTACTCCTTACATTAAAAGACTTAATGCTACTGAAAATAAAATTGGTAAATTGCCTTCTAATGGACGAATTGCAGTATTTGAAAATACACAAATGTTCATGTCTGATTCAACTAATACAAATGATTTCATGGATGAAAATTCTGATATTTCGTTGTGTACTGATGCTCCTGAGATGACCAATAATATTTTCAGTCTATGTAAATTTTTATGGGATGTTGCAACTCCGATAAATCTAAAAAAATCCTAATTTATCAAAATCATTCATTTTCGTGTCTATTTTTTGATATTGTTGTGATTATTTGAATTGAAATTTTATGAAAATTTGATTATGTTATTTCTTCTACTGATGCGCTTATGTTTTGAAGACTTGTCACATTCATTTTAGTTACAAAGTTAATGGTATTGTCTGTATCTATTGCATTTGCTGCTATTGCTGATGTAGTTGTACATGCTGGACTTTCTCCTGCTGCTGGTGTGAACGTTCCTATTGGTCCCTCCATTGTCAGACATATTTCAAATACATGTGAATTAATTGTATCTTCATTTCCTACTGAAAAATCCGTTCCATTTATTTGAATTACCCCATTACTTCCTACTTCTTGAATAAAATCAATTGAAGTAATATTTGCCCTTGCTGCTTCGACTGCAGTATTGTCACTTGCACCGATTAAATTAAATTCTAATGGTGTGGCAAGTGTTGCCCCAAACCCTACTGTAGCTGTGGCCATTACTATTATTCCTATTATTGCACCAATCATTGAATTATTCATGTTTTTTTACCTCTCTTTCAAACTTGTTCCAATATGGTGTTTTGCACCTAGCACATCTAATTGGTTTATTTTCATTTCTTGATAACCATTCATGATCACACACATCACATTTCCATACTTGTTTTGTTCCTAGACCCATTTACTATTGGTGTACACTTTAGAGATATATGCAAATGTGTGTAATTTGGAACATACATTTTATATGTCAAAATATTTTTTATTGCATCTGGATATTCTTATGAATAAATAGATTCAACATGATTTGTCCTTTTTCCGTGATTGAATATATCATGTTAGCTCCTCTTGGTTCTTTTTTCACAAAATTGTATTCTACACATAGATGTAGATAATTAAGAAATGATTTTTTCATTCTTATCTTTGATTTTGAATACAATTCTGAAAATGTCATGGAGTTTCCTCTGAGTTGATACAATAGTTTCAATAAAGATAGTGTACTGTAATCTTTTGTTCTTGCTTTTACTGCATCTAAAACTTGTTCATCGCGCTTTATGATGAAATCCTCAAATTGGTCTGCTACTTCTAATGGTACATAGGTTAGTCTTGCTCGCATCATACTGTATGGTACGGTACATTACCTTATTAGTCTTTGACTTGAGCTTTATTGATCATTCTAGCTGGTTTTTTTACACTTGTTTTGTGCCTAATTTCAAATATCTTTTTTTCACCGATCAATTTTTCTAAAATTTATTTGATGGAATTAACATAGATTGTAAAATTATAGTATATCATCTCCTTTAAACAATCCTCAACTGAGAATTCATTGTGGAAATAATTCTAAGTGTAATTCTCACTGTAGTTGGCCTTATCCTGTTGTGTTTTGGTGGTAATTGGTTGGTTTCTGGTGGTGTTGCAATTGCAAAGAAATTTCGAATAAGTAATCTTGTAATTGGTATGACTATAGTAGCTTATGGTACATCTACTCCTGAATTAGCTGCAAGTATTGCAGCTGCAGGAGACCATAGTGCAATAATTTTGGGAAATATAATTGGAAGCAATATTGCAAATGTTGGGATGGTAATTGGTGTTGCTGCAATTCTTGTTCCTCTTGCAGTAAGAAAATCTGTATTAAAAAAAGAAATTCCAATTATGCTTGGTGTTTCTATGTTACTTGTTCTAATTTCAATTGATGGTGAACTTTCTCATTATGATGGGCTCTTGTTACTTGGAGGATTAGGAGTATTTGCAGTTTATACATTCAAAGATGCAATAAAACAAAGAAAAGAAAATAAAGAAGAATTACAACCTGAGAAAAAAAATGTTTACTTAAAATCTGTTGGGTTGATTGGATTGGGTATTGGTTTGTTGTATGTTGGTGCAATACTTACAGTTGATAATGCTGTAATTTTGGCAAAAGAATTTGGTTTGTCTGAGAAAATTATTGGTTTGACTGTAATTGCAATTGGTACCTCTCTTCCAGAATTAATTACATCGATAATTGCAATTAGAAAAGGTCATTCAGATATTGGTGTTGGAAATATAATTGGAAGTAACATTTACAATATTTTGATGATTATGGGCGTTGGTGCAACTCTTGGCGGAGTGATGGTTTCATCTGATGTTTATGTTGATTATGCAATAATGATTCTCTTTAGTCTTTCCTTGCTAATTGCACTAAAAACTGGAATTATTAACAGAGCTATGGGTGTTTGCCTTGCAATCGGATATGTTGTTTACTTGACAGTAACATTTTTCAAGTAATTTGTGCCTATTTTCATGTCTAAATTGAATTTACTGTGATATTTTCTACTTTAATTGATGGTGTAATAGATGGTAATGATGCCCATTGAATGACATTTCTTTGATTATTTCCTATGTCTGAAATATTTTTTAGCATGGTTGAAAGGTTGTGAATTATTCTTACTGATTTTCCAGAATTTTTAATTTCACCATTTTCAATAATATGTATGCCACTTCTTGCAGTACATGAAAAATCCCCCTTAATTGGATTTACTGCATACGTATACCATAATCTTCCTATTAGTAATCCGCGTCTAGTGTCTTTAATCATATCTTCTTGAGAACTATTTCCAGAATTTATTTTCAAATTATGTGGTGATGATACTGTAATTGGTTCTGAACTTCGACCCATTGGAGATCCCATTCTTAATGCATTTCCTGTTGATTCCTTGTCTTCTTTAAAACTATCAAATAGATTTGAAAAAGTATTTTTAAAAACCCCTTTTTCTATTAAATTTCTTTTTTGAGTTGCTATCCCTTCATCATCTATTGATTTAGTTCCAATTCCTTCTGCAATGTGTGGGTCATCTACTAAATCAAATTCATCAATTCCTATTTTTTCTTTATAATTATTTGAAAAACAACTCTTTTTTTCTACAAATGTTTTAAAATTAAAATTTGAGGCAATTACAAATGCTAATAATTCTCCTACAGAATATGGCTCAAAAATAATTGAATATGTCCCTGAATCAATTTTTTGTGGATTTATTGATTTGATACACATGTTTTGTGCCCCTTCTCCTATTTTTTCTGCAGAAAATTTTTGTAATGTTCTTCCACTGGCGTGACCTATCCCTGACACTGCCGTGTTTCCAATCTCTGATTCGGCATTGATAATTCCTGCAATGTATGTTGATTTATCTACATGTTCTAATCCGTTAGAATTTCTTAATTCAAAATTTTCTGAAACTATGTTTAGTGAGCCTGTAATCGTTTTTATTTTGTCATTAACTGTAGAATTTATCATATTTTGAGCGATATCCATTGTATTTGAGCCTGAAATATTTTCTAGATTTTCATTAAATGTGCCGCCTAGTTTTTTAAATGATACTTTATCGGGTAACCCTTGCCAAAATTCTCTTGGCTTGAGATTTGAAATTGTATTGAAAATATTCTCAATATTTTTGTTGATATTTTCTTTATCTGTTGTTTGACTTGATGCAATTTTTTTTTGATGAATAATTCGAATCCCGTAACTCTCATCAAAATTTTGTTTAATTTCTGCAATTTCTGAATCTGTAATTCTAACAGTTGTAATTTTTTTCTTTACAAAAACTATTTCACATTCATCAATTCCAATTTTCTTTGAATGTGTTAATGCTTTTTCAATGACAGTCAATTATTTTCTTCTAGGATTTTTATAATTGAATTTATTTATTTTTACTAATTCCACATATGAACCAAATTGAGATGTATTTGTGATTTTATCTAATTTTTCATCTGACTCATCTCCTTTTTCAAACTTTTTTAGAATATTATATTGAGTGTCTCTTTCTGCTGGAATTCTTTTAATTTCTCTTACCATTCTTCTAATTTCTTTTGGTCTTAATAATTGTCCATACTCTGAACCTGCAGAAGTTGAAATACTTTCATTGATTAGAGTTCCTCCAAAATCATTTGCCCCCCACATTAATAACAACTGTGACATTTTTTGTCCTTCTTTTACCCATGACATTTGTAAATTATCAATAGAATTATTCAACATTATTCTTGCAATTGCATGTGTGAGTAAAACATCATTTCCGCTTCCGCCTTGTCTAATGTCTTCATGTAATTGGTGTTTGTACATTGGAGCTTCTGATGGAATAAAATTCAGAGGAACAAATTCTGTAAAACCTTTTGTTTCTTTTTGAATATCTCTTAATTTTACAATATGCTTTACCCTATCTTCTATAGTTTCTAAATGTCCAAACATCATTGTTGATGTTGTATTGATGCCTATTTTGTGGGCAGTTTTGATGACTTTTTCCCAATTTTTTACTGTAATCCTACCTGGAGAAATTTTATCTCTTAATTTCTGATCAAGAATTTCAGCTGATGTTCCTGGAAGTGTATCTACTCCTGCCTTTTTCATCCTTTTTAGAAATTCTTCAATCGTAATGTTGGATCTATCTGCTCCGTAAAGAATTTCTTCAGGAGAAAATCCATGAATGTGAATATCTGGAATTTCTTTTTTTATCTCTCTGCAAATATTTTCATAAAGATCTCCTTCCATATCTGGTGGCAATCCTGCTTGAATGCAAACTTCGGTGGCACCTACTTGATGTGCCTCTTTTGCTCGTCTTACAATTTCTTCAGTTGGGAGAAAATACCCTTCCTCCTCTCTGAAATCCCTACTAAATGCACAAAAACCACATTGTTTGATACATACATTTGTGAAATTGATATTTCTGTTTACTACATATGATACAATATCTCCTACACGTTTTCTTCTAATTTCATTAGCTACTAATCCGACAAGATGAAAATTTATTCCATCTGCATTATACAATTCTATTCCATCTTTTATGGAAATTTCTTTGTCTGATAATGCGTTATTCAGAATATCTGAAATTATTGGATCTGCAAATTTAAAAAGTGAATCTATATTCATTGTTATCTCCAATATTCCTCGTTCACAAATCCTTCCTTGTTTTGTATTGCTGATACCTTGTCTCTTAACTCTTTACTAATAAAAGGAAAAAACTCTGGATAAATTGGAAATCTACATTTTAAATTAAAACCTGCACTTTTTGAAAATTTTTCTACATTACTAATTTCAGGCCATGAAAACTCAGGATTAACAAAATCTGGAGTAAGTGGAGATATTCCTCCCCAGTCATTTATCCCAATTGATAGGAAACTTTGATATGATTTTGGAGATAAATTTGGTGGAATCTGAATATTCATTTCTGGCATGATAATTCTAGTTAAAGCTACAACTGTTTTGAAATAATTCTCATCAGCTGACGGTGTATTTTGCATTATTGTGTCTTGTTTTGGTTGGAAATTTTGTAAAATTACTTCTTGAATATTTCCATATTTTTCATGTAATTGTTTTATTGCAAAAATCGAATCAATTATCTCCTCAATTGTTTCTCCAATTCCTACGAGGATTCCTGTAGTCATTGGTATTTTCAGTTTGCCCGAATTCTCTAATATTGATAATCTTGTTTTTGGTCTTTTACTTGCAGCCAAATAATGTGGCATTCCCCTTTCTGTTAATCTCTCACTAACATTTTCAAGCATTATTCCCATTGATACATTTGTTTTTTTCAATTCTTTCATTTCTTTAAAATTTAGATTCCCTGCATTGGTATGTGGGAATAATCCTAATTCTAATGCTAACTCTGATGAATGAATAAGATATTCTGTTGTTGATTTGAATCCATTTTTTTTCAGCCATGCTCTTGCTTCTGGATATTTTTGTTCTGGTTGTTCTCCTGTGACAAATAATGCTTCAACACATTTGTATTTTTTTGCAAGTTGTAATAATTCTAAAATTTGTTTTTTTGACATTAATGAAAGTTTTACATCTCCTGGCTCTGCTTTGTATGTGCAATAAGAACAAGTATCTTTACAGAGATTAATTATGTTAAAAAATGCCTTTTTTGAAAATGTCACTGTTTCTTTTTTGTATTTTTTTCTCAAACTCTGTGCTGTTGAAAATAGTTCTGTGGGATTTTTTTTAGCATGTTGGTAAATTTCAATAATTTCTTGATGAGAGATTGTTTTATTTTCTAAAACATTGTTTAAGCTCTCAGAGTTTAAAACAAGTTTATTCAATAGAATGAATTCTTGACTGGAAGTATTTATTCTTGTATTTCTCTAATTTGTATTTGGTCTTTCTTGTAGAATTATTGTAATGTTTGTAGTTCTATTGTCTCTTAAAATCTCTAAAACCATTTCATCACCTATTGACTTTGCTCTTTGGAGATGTATCAAAATATCATCAATTTTTCTTACTTCGTTACCATCTACTGCCAAAATAATGTCTCCTCCTATTGGATAAGTTACGCCATCAACTTCGATTGTTTTCTCAGAACCAATTAATCCTGCTTTGGATGCTGGACTGTCTTCAACAACTGCAACAACCAAAAACCCTATTGCATCTTTTAATTCCATGACTTTTGCCATGTCTGGATCAATATCTCGACCTGAAATCCCAATCCATGGATGTTTATATTCTCCTTCCTCAATTAGTGTTGGAACAATTTTTGCAACTGTTTGTGATGGTATTGCAAATCCTACTCCTGTATTTGATCCGGTTGTTGATTGAATAGCAGTATTGATTCCAACCACTCCTCCCATCATGTTAAGTAATGGTCCTCCGGAGTTTCCTGGATTAATTGCTGCATCTGTTTGAATTACATCTGGAATTGAATATTGATTGTCTGTTGGAAGTAATCGTCCTAGTTGACTTACAATTCCTGCTGTCATTGAACCTGATAATCCAAAGGGATTTCCAATTGCCGCAATTTCTTCTCCTACTTTGAGACTAGATGAATCTCCAAGTAATACTGGTTGTAATAATGAAAAGTCTGCATTAACTTTGACTACTGCAATATCTGTATATTCATCAGCTCCAATTATTTCTGCATTGTATGAGCGTCCATCAAGAAATGTTACAATTACTTTTTTTGCATCATCTATCACATGTGCATTTGTAATTATGTGTCCTTTTTTATCAAAAACAAATCCTGATCCTACTCCGCCTACTCCTTCAATTGAATCTGTCCTTTGAACATTGACTCTTACTACTCCTGGTTCTGATTTTTCAAAAATTTCACTTAATGACAAATTTTTTGAATAATCTTGAATTTCATTTTTAATTTCATCATTTTCTACAATTGTTGGTGTGGTTGATTCAGCTGGTGAGATGAAAAATACTGTAAAAATAGTAATGACTACCATTGCTCCTATTGCACCGCCTGCTAACATTCCTGACTTGTCCATGAGATTTTTTAGTCCTTGTTTTCTATCTAAAAGGATTCCTATACATTAATGGCATTTTGAGAATGATCTTTCATGGAATAACTTCTACCTCTCCATGAAATTGATGATGCACCTTTTGCTTGAATTAACCCATTCAAAAATCCTAACACTACTACTAAACTCCCTAGCGGTGCAAATACTGCATATCCTAATCTTAATCCTAATCCAACTTTAACTTCAATAATTGCACCAATGTAGATTAGAATTGATGCTATTGCTGATGTGATGCATAGCACCTTCATTGGCACAGATTCAATTGGAATCAAAACAGATGTTGCGAATATTGGAAATGGAATAAACAACAAAAACAATACTGCAGTGAAAATACCAATAGCAATTTTTGCACTTTGAAGATATAATGGAACCATTAATCTTTTTAGAGCATTCCATAGTGTTTCTTTATCTCGTGCCCATACTGCATCAATTAGATGCTCTCCTCTGACCATCTTAATTTTATAGCCTGATTCTTTGACTTTTTTCCCTAATGCTCCGTCTTCAATAATTTCATGTTTTACTCCTTCATGCATTCCTATTTTTTCATAAGTATCTTTTTTCATGATAAAAAAACTACCAAAAAAATACCCTGTTTTTTTTGATGGATTGTTTACATTTAATGCAGAAAACCTTGTGTGTAAAAATGTAGAAATCATTGGAAGTGTGATGTTTGTCCAAAAATCAAGAGTCATCATTTTTGGAATAGCAGATAATGCATCCAAGTTAAAAGAAATTAAATGTGCTACAGCAAGTGAAATTACTTTTTCTGAATGATTTGTATCTGCATCTGTAAATAACAATAGTTCTCCTGAAGCTTTTTGGAATCCCTCCATGCATGCCCAATTTTTCCCCATCCATCCTTCAGGTTTGGGTTTTGCAGTTACTGCAATTATTTTAGAATTTGTTTTAGCATATTCTGAAATAATTTTACCTGTTGAATCACTTGATGAATCATCAATTACAATTATTTCATAATTCTTATAGTCTTGTTTGATTAGAGAATCTAAACATTTTTCAATGAACTTTTCTTCATTTCTTGCTGGAAGTATAATTGAAACTTTGGGAGTTGTTGTTGATTTGTTTTCAAATCTATCTAGATATGGGGTTAATCTAAAAGAATCAATCATTGATTTGAGAAGAAAAATCCATGCACCTGAAACCCCAATTAGAATTGCAATTGTTGAATAAATTAAAATCTCAAGAATTAATTCCATTAATTATCTCTCTATTTCTTCTTTGATGCTTTGCATGGCTTGGGTTGTACCACTTTTGATATGTTTTTTAATCATACCTGTGAACATTCCCATTACTCCTGTGAGTTTCATATCCCAGGTTGTATGAAAAATCGTACTATTTTCTTTTGGTGTTAATTCCATGATTTTCTCCCCGCTGATTATTCCTTTTGTAAATTTGGCTATGATTCGTTTTTTTGGTTCAAGTGTGATTTCTTGCATGCATTTTTGATCTCTGAATGCTATTGTAATCTCTCGATAAATCTTGTTTTCTTCTTTTGAAATATTTTTGACTTGTTTTGTTCCCTTCCAAAATTTTGGCTCATTATCGATATCTGAAATTACTTCCCAAATTTTGTCTGCAGTAGCATTGATTTCTAATTCCACTTCTATTGTAGCCATGTCTTATCAGCACTTAGTCTGCTTAAAATATATTAGAATCTAATTCTGTACAAAATAGACTGTGATGGGTACATGCCTAAAATCCAGAACATTAACTCCAGTTCTAATGGCATTTGCCATTCTTCCGTCACAGTCAAATTAAATTTGAAAGAACATGAAACCCTCAAAATACATGCCAAAAATTGGAACCTTTGATGCTGCTGGTTTTTGGAAAAATGCATATGCCCATCAGCGTGGTAAATTGTTGAAATTTGTTGATGTTCCTGAAGATCAAATTATTGCTCTAGTGAATAAAAAATATGTTGAACTTCCTGCAGCATTAAAATACGAAATTGAAACTAGTGGCATTGATAAAAAACAATTACAGTAATCGAAAATCATTTTAACTCGAATAATTAGGGTTTGTTATGTCTGATGTCACTTATGATGATTTTACCAAATTAGATATCCGAGTTGCAAAAATTATTGCAACTGAATCTATTGAGGGAAAATCTCGTATAATAAAAGGAAAAATTGATTTGGGAAATGATGATCAACGAGATGTGATTATTGGTGGTGCACAATATTTTCAACCTGAAGAAATTGTGGGAAAAACTGTAATTGTTATTGCAAATCTAGAACCAAAAAAAATGGCAGGTGTTGAATCTAATGCTATGCTGTTAGCTGCAGATGTTGATGACAAACCTTTTTGGTTAACTGTTGATGGTGATGTTCCCTTGGGGAGTCCAATTAAATAGACTATTTTTTTAAAATTTATTTTTTAATTTTGATTATTCATAAATCATTAATTTTTTTTCTTCTAATAATGCATGAAGATTATTGACTGATCTATATACGTCTGGTTCATGCTTTGCTCCAGTGCAGACTAGTTTTCCTGATGAAAATAACAAGATGACTGTTTTTGGATCAAGCATTCTGTGAATAAGTCCTGGAAATTGTTCAGGCTCATACATACTCCTAGGCAATGTTCTTGCAGCTTGTTCGAGATGAATTCTTCCTCCCAGATTTATTGATGCTACAATATTTTGGACTGTAACTGTGGCATCTTTTTTTACTTTGATTCCTCCTTTTCTGAGATTTTCGACAACTGTTTTCACTGCTTTTTTGGCCATATCTTCAGATTTGGAACCCGTACACACCATTTTACCTGATGTAAAAATTAATGTTGCAGTTTTTGGACTTTTTAATCTAAACACTAATCCTGGAAATTGGTCTGGGTGATATTCCACATCTGGAAAATTTTTGGTGATTTCATTTAAATCCATTTTTTGACCTACATCTGCTGATGCAACTACATTTTCTACACTAACGATGGGTTTTGTTTCTGGCATAATCAGCTTTTTTGTATTTAAACTAGAATAAAAACATCAATATTTTTTGAAATTAGATAATTTTTTAGATTTTGATAATTTTTACTTGGACGAATCATTTAATTTAGATCTGAAAAGCATTGAGTTACGTGAATTTTACAAATTTTGATTTTGATCAATTGTTCGCAATGAGTGATGATACTAATCCTCTAATGATGTTGATTTGGATTCTTCCAATTATTCTATTTGTTTTCTATGGGCAACGAATTCAATTATACGTCACCTCAGGAGAGATTAAAAAAGCAATAAAAAAACTTGATGGATTCAAAGTTGAATCAAGAGACGAGTTGATTAATTATGTTAAAAAAAATTTAAAACTTGAAAATGATCCTACAAAAAATATTGATAAATTTTTAGAATATTTTACAATAATGCCTGTTGATATGGATCCAAACGGAATTGTTGATAAAGTTCGACATACTGTACGTATGAAAGAAGATTATACTCGTGAACACATCAAACTACTTTCTCCACAAATTACAGAAATTGAATTAACAAAGGTGCAAACCTTACTTGAAATTGCATCATCATTACAAATGATTTACAAAATTGTTAATCACATGTTTTTGACTGCAAAAAAACAAAACAACTATCCTCTAATCTTGCCACTACAAATGCTTCTTCCTTTTATTATGGAACAAGCAAAAGCAATGAATGATTCTATTCCTGCATTTAAAACTGGACAACCAGTAGGTGATGGAATTGGGCCTATGATTGTTGGAAAAATGATGTTAGATGCTAAAAAAGAAACAGTAGCATTTCAAACTGTTCTTGCAAAAACTGACTTTGAAGATAGAACATTGTTTCTCTTAAAGGCTGAAGGCCCTGGTTCTACAGTTGGCAGACCTGCTGAGGCACTAGAATCAATTGTTTCTAATTCTCATATTGATGCTATAGTAATGGTTGATGCAGCTCTTAAAATGGAAGGTGAAGATTCTGCATCTGTTTCTCATGGATTTGGTGCTGCAATTGGTGGTATTGGTACTGAACGATTTCAAATTGAAGAAATTGCCACACAAAAGAAAATCCCAATATTTTCAATTGTTGTAAAACAATCTACAAATGAAGCGATAACTTTGATGACAAAAGAAATTGCAGACACATCTGATGATGTTCGTTCACAAATTTATGAAATGATTCAAGAAAATACCAAACAAGGCCAATCAATTGTTGTAATTGGTGTCGGAAACACCTCTGGAGTTCCTCAATGATTTTCTCAAAGAAAAAAACTATTGTGGCATATACTATAGAAAAATGTCCTAAATGTGACATGCAGAGAAAAAGAAAATTTGTTGAAGGTGATTGTTTATTTTCTGATTCTTCAAAATGTACATCTTGTGATGGTTTGACTAGAATTGAAAAAATATTTGGTCAAGAATTAGAATCATAAATTAAAATTATTTTGTTCTGAATTTAACATTACAACTAGGACAAAACCATGTTGCCTCTTCTCCTTGTTCTTTGAACATTATTCCTTTGCATTTTGGACATGGTCTAATTTCTTCACTCAAAATATATCGATTTTTTTATTGTACTCTAGTTGTTACATTTACTCCGTTCTCATTTGGAATGAATGTGTGCTCTGCTTGTGCGACTCTTTGTTCGTTTACTTCAATTAACACTGGATATGCTTGCACAGCTTTTTTCTTTACTAAAATATCTAATAATTCCTTTGCCTTTTTTTCTTCCCGTTCTTTTGTTATCCATCTTAATGCAAATGGTAACATATTAAAATTCTCCCAAATAAAATCAAGTAATTTATCTGCATCTGCATTTTTTGTTTTCTTTCTAGAGTTTATTGCAAAAATATTTTTTATTTGACCATTTCTTACAAATCCTCCACCTTGTTCAGTTGTAACAAATGGTTCACATGCATAAGCTGAATTTTCTGAAAGTGAAAAACCCCCAATTGACCAAATATTTGGAATGGATTTTCCTGCATGAATTGTATATTGATCTAATGAATGACCACTAAGATTTGCAATTGGTTTGTATCCTCTTTGTTTGATTGTTGATTCAATTGTTCTGCCAATATCGCTAGCTTTTACTCCTGATTTAATCATGGACATTGCAGCAGCTAGTGCATCTTCAGCTGTTTGTACTAGTCCGTCATATTGTGCATCATAGCAAACTGTAACTGCCGTATCTGCAATATGTCCATTTATTTGAGCACCTAGATCAATTTTTACCAAATCCGTATCCTTGATAGTAATTGGGTCGTTTGGTTCTGCAGTATAGTGAGCTGCAATCTCATTAATACTAGTATTTACTGGAAAAGCACATTTTGCCCCTCTCTTTTTAATTTCTCTTTCTACTTCTTCACAAATTTCATAGACTGTTTTTCCAATCCAATTTTTATTTCTGACCATCTCTCTGACTTCAGATGCAATTTTTCCTGCTTTGATATAGTCTTCAATTTGCACGATTTTGATCTTTTTTGTACCTTTAAAATGATTATCTGATTTTTGGCATTTCTGTGAAGCTTAAATTGGGTGATTCTTGTGTTTAACTGGGATTGTGGTCTAGCTTGGTATGATTCTGCGTTTGGGACGCAGAGGTCGGGAATTCAAATTTCCCCAATCCCACCATTATCTTATTATCAAATTACATCTAGATACTATTGCCGAGCAATGAGGAAGAGTTAGAGTAATGACTTTGATATGAAGTAAACTAATGGCTCTGAGCTCCGGCATGTTTTTATCAATTCTTCTAGTCTCTGAATTTATTGAAATTTGAGAAGCGTGATTTTGTATTAATTGCAGGTTTGATTCTATTTATGATTGGATTAATCCCATTCATGGGTGCAGCATATGCTGCAATAATTGTAATTATCATGTATTTTGGAATCAAAATCTATGTTGGAAAGAGAAAGCAATCTATTGAGCAGGATGTCGGTGAAGGACTTTGTATGGGATGTGGTTCTAAAATTTTTAATAAAAAATGTCCTAATTGCGATAATTTTCAGGAATAATTCCTTCGTGAGCCTTAATACTGAAAAACTCTAATGATTTTTGATGGTTTTAAGATATATGACTTTAACAAT
>Ga0209992_10002823_pt1 | contig 15366 bp, 15 predicted proteins | sample 2SBtaG_2_FD_182564 | JGI IMG/M metagenome (GOLD analysis project Ga0209992, IMG submission 182564) | Deep subsurface microbial communities from Kolumbo volcano to uncover new lineages of life (NeLLi) - 2SBTROV12_ACTIVE470 metaG (SPAdes)... | ecosystem: Environmental > Aquatic > Marine >... | reverse complement strand
AACAAATTATTGAAGGTGTTGGCCTTGATCCAAGAATTGGATCACACTATAACAATCCTAGTTTTGGCTATGGCGGTTATTGCCTACCTAAGGACACCAAGCAACTTAAAGCCAATTACCAAGATGTACCCAATAGTATTATTGGTGCAATTGTTGATGCTAATTCAACCCGTAAAGATTTTATTGCGGATTCTATCATTGCCAAACAACCAAAGGTTGTTGGCGTACATAGGCTGATTATGAAGAGTGGATCTGATAACTTTAGAGCATCATCCATTCAAGGTATTATGAAGCGTATTAAGGCTAAAGGTATTGAAGTGGTAATCTATGAGCCTGTGCTTACTGAACAAGGGGAGAATGAGTTCTTCCATTCAAAGATTATTGACAATCTAGAAGAGTTCAAAAAGATTAGTGATGTGATTGTGGCTAATAGAATGGTAGATGAGCTTAGTGACGTTAAGGACAAAGTTTATACAAGAGACTTGTTTAATTCAGATTAATAAACAATAGGATTTACATGAAAGTATTAGTAACAGGTAGTGCCGGCTTTATCGGTTCAGCACTCTCAATCAGACTTCTAGATAGAGGTGATGAAGTAGTAGGTATCGATAATCATAATGACTATTATGATCCTGCTTTAAAAGAAGCGCGCCTTGCTCGACATGCTGATCATCCTAACTATACTCACATCAGAATGAATCTTGAAGACCGAGAAGCGATGGCTAAGCTATTTGAAGATGAGCAGTTTGATGCTGTGGTTAATCTTGCAGCACAAGCAGGTGTTAGATATTCTATTGAAAACCCACTAGCTTACATTGATACCAACTTAGTAGGCTTTGCTCACATACTAGAAGGCTGTCGACATAACAAAGTAGGACACCTTGTGTATGCGTCATCAAGCTCCACTTATGGTCTTAACACCAAGCAACCATTCTCTACCCATGAAGCGGTTAATCATCCAGTAAGCCTGTATGCAGCCACCAAGAAAGCTAATGAGCTTATGGCACACACATACTCTCATTTGTACAATGTGCCAACCACAGGCCTAAGATTCTTCACAGTTTATGGTCCATACGATAGACCAGACATGGCACTACAAAAGTTCACTAGAGCGATTATGAATGATGAGTCTATCACGGTGTTTAACTACGGTAAACACCGTAGAGACTTTACTTACATTGATGATATCGTTGAAGGCATTATTAGAATACTGGACAGGCCTGCACCACCTAATCCAGACTGGGATAGTAATAATCCAGATCCTGCAACGAGTAGTGCGCCATATAGAGTTTATAATATTGGCAATAACAATCCAGTAGAACTTATGGATTATATTGAAGCACTAGAAACCTCACTAGGCAAAACCGCAGAAAAAGAACTACTACCACTACAACCTGGAGATGTACCAGATACTTACGCAGATGTAGATGACTTAGTGGAGCAGTTTGGATATAAGCCAAGCATGAGTGTTAAACAGGGTGTGGAGAATTTTGCAAAGTGGTATAAGGAATATAATAATCTTTAGCTAACAATTATTGTTTTTGCTTGTTTAATTGAATCAAGAATAAATTCTGCCTTAGAATTTACTTCATCAATTGCATGCCCACTTTTTACTAAGATAGTGTTTTGAATGCTCGCAGCATTAGCAGCCTGTACATCTGCCTCTTTATCGCCAATCATCCAGGAATCTTCCATGTTAATGTCGTACTTTTTGTTAGCTTGATTAAACATGCCGGGCTTTGGTTTTCTGCAATCACAATTTGATTCTGGACCATGTGGACAAAAGAAAACATCCAATATATCAACCCCTTGATTTTTAAACTTTTTTAGCATCCAATTATTAACAATATGAAAATCATTTTCACTGTAATAACCTCGTTCAATGCCTGATTGATTGGTAACGATGATTATTTGATAACCAAATGATTGGAAGTATAAGCAAGCGTCAAAAACACCATCAATAAATTCAAAATCTTTTATCCTGTGTAAATATCCAACTTCTTTGTTAATAACACCGTCTCGATCAAGAAAAATAGTTTTAATGCCCATAACAAAGAATACGTATAATCAGATTAAATTGATATATTTTATTTTAGATGAGTCATCAACTTTCTGTTGTCATAATTAGCCATAATGAAGAAAAGTTTATTGCTGACGCAGTAAAATCAGCCTTATTTGCCGATGAAGTATTGGTTCTAGATAGTGGCTCAACAGACGACACTTGTACAATTGCTAAAAAGCTTGGAGCGAGAGTCCTACATCAAGATTGGCTTGGTTTTGGCATGCAAAAAAATAAGGCAGTAGAGCTGGCAAATAATGACTGGGTGTTTGTTCTAGATTCAGATGAAAGAATTACCCCTGAACTGCAAATAGAAATTTTAAATACACTTAAAAATCCTATGGCAGATGGATATTATGTAGCCAGACTCAATAATTTCTTTGGCAAATATATTAGATACTGTGGCCTTTACCCGGATTACAGTGTTCGTTTGTTTAATCAACAAAAAGGAAAATTCAATGACGTTACAGTGCATGAAAGTGTACAAATACAAGGCAAGACTGACAAGTTAAAAAATCACATGCTTCATTTGGCATTTGATACGGTGAAGGAATTCTATAACAAACAAAAAAAGTACGCTGCACTTAGTCAAAAAAAGAAAAATTTAATCAAAGCCTTTATTTCGCCAATATGGACTTTTTTAAAAATTTATATAGTTAGATTGGGTTTTCTTGAAGGTTGGCGCGGCTTTATTATTGCCAAAGTGTACGCTCAATATACTTTTTGGAAATATCGTAAATGAAAATACTCATCACCAAGTTTCGCAGTGTTGGCGATGTTATTTTATTAACACCACTAATCAGAAATCTTAAAATTAGTTATCCTGATAGTGAAATAGATCTTATGGTCAATAAGGGAACTGAAGTGCTTGTTTCGCATAATCCAAATATTGATCATATTATTTTGCATGACAGGTTTAAATTAAGGGCGATGCCTATCTGGAAAAGAATTAAAACAGAGTTCAAAACCCTGAGAAGCACCAGAAAAAATTACTACGATATTGTTATCTCTTCTGATCGTGGTGATCGTGGCGCACAAATTGCCTATTTTAGTAATGCAAAGATTAGGATTGGAAGAAGTGGTAACAAGGGTTATATTAATAAAAATGCTTTTACGCATTATTTCTCATTTCAGGGTGAGCGCCATATTGTAGATCTAAACCTCGACCCTTTAAGACTGTTAAGTTTGCCAATTAATGACAAAGGGCTGGATGTTTACTACTCTAGCAAAGATAATGATAAAGCTCGGGAAATTGTAAAAGATACTGACCAATTCATTCATATTCATCCCGTTTCTCAATGCATGTATAAATGTATTGACGACAAGGTTATGGCGCAAATTATCGATTATTGCGAGTTAGAATTAAAGACTAAAGTTGTTCTTACGGCAGCCCCAGTGGATCAAGAGTTGGCAAGAGTTGCTAATATTTTAAAGTGCACTAAGTCAAAACCTATTGATTTATCCGGTAAGTTAACTTTACTAGAGACCACAGCCCTAAATAAATTGGCTCAGATGCTAATTGTTGTTGATACAGCTATTATGCACATTGCTACTGCAAATGATGTTCCAGTCTTGGTATTTTTTGGCCCCACAGCGGTTGATAATTGGGGTCCTTGGGATAAAGCGCTCATGGAAACAACATACCAGCGAAAAGGTGGTATGCAGCAGCATGGTAAACATAGAGTGCTAATGGATAATAGAGAATGCGTGCCATGCTCTCAAACGGGGTGTGACAATTCAGGTGTTAGTGATTGTCTTAATACTTTAAACTTAGACACAATTAAAGAAAATATTAATACTGTTTTAAATGGACAAAACAATTAAAGTTCTGCATACTGAATGGTCAGATGGTTGGGGCGGCCAAGAAATCCGAATTATTAATGAAATGATCGCCCTACGTGAACAAGGTGTTGAAGTATTTCTTGCGTGTACTAACCATGCAAAAATCAAACAAAAGGCATTAGATAATGATATTAAAGTTTTCACTCTACCTTTTAGAGGAAACGCTGATTTTAAAACCTTATTTGGTATTAAAAAAATAATCCAAGAAAATCAAATTGATATTGTTAATACACATAGCGGCAAAGACACTTGGGTAGGTGGTCTAGCTGCTAAATTAGCCGGTGTTAAATTTATTAGAACACGCCATCTTTCAAATCCCATTAAATCTTCAAGATCAAATTTTATTAATGAGCTTGCAGATTATATTTTTACCACTGGTGAGACTGTTAGGTCAGATATGATTAACAATAATCGCATTAAGCCTGAAAAAATTCAATCCATCCCAACAGGTATTGATGCTGATATTTATGATTCAAATAACTACAATCGACAAACTTGTCGTGATTTGTTCCAATTTAAAGATGATCAAATTATTATCGGTATTATTGCCGTGCTGCGACTATTCAAAAGACACGATCGTTTCTTAAACATGGTGCGTCATGTAATTGATAATAACCCAGATAAAAATATTCATTTTGTAATGGCCGGCGATGGTCCACAGCGTGAAAACTTATCAAATATGATCAATGATCTTGGTTTGCAGGGCCATGTATCGATGCTTGGCCATGTATCAAATGTGCCAGAATTATTACGAGCCTTGGATATATTTGTTTTAACCTCAGATAGTGGAGAAGGTGTGCCGCAATCAGTCATGCAGGCATTGTTAATGAACACAGTAGTTGTGTCTACCAATGCGGGCAGCACCAAGGATCTTTATGATGATAACTTTATATTGATTGATAAAGATTCGCAATCTGAGCTTAACGATTCTTGTAATAAACTGGTTGACAGTCAAGATCTTTGTAAGCAATACGCCAGTAACTCAAGGGGTTATGTCCTGGATAATTTTTCTAAAGTTAGAATGACTGAGAAAATTATGAAAGTGTATTCAAATTTAATGAGTTAATGAATATTCTCTATACCAACTTTCATCCTGGCAATGGTGGAGGGCATACTACTTATTTAACCTACCTTTTTAATGGTGTGTTATCACAAAGTATTAATGCATTTATTGCCGCGCCAGAAGTTAGTAAGCTTAATAAAGATTTAAAGAAAAACAACCCTACGAGAGTATTTGATATAGACTTTCCAGGAAAGCCAAAAGAGGTTGTTAATATCATAAAGAATATTAGAAAACTTAAAAAAATCATTATTAAAGAGCAGATCAATATTGTGCATGTAAACGGCACACCTGATCATAAAGTTGTTATGCTCTGCAAGTGGTTTTATAAATTAAATTTTCGTATCATTAGAACCAAGCATGATTCGTTTAAGATTAAGCAAAACTGGTTTGCGGATAAACTGTATGGCAAATATACTGATCAAATGATCGTGGTGTCAAATTTTCAGTATGATCAGGTTATTACAAACGACTTACAAAAGAAAACTACAGTGATACATAATGGTATTGATTTAGAGTACTTTCACCCAAGAGAAAAATCAGAAGCCATGATGAGGCAGTTTAATATTCAGGATACAGACATTGTATTCGTTTCAGTGGCAGGTACAGCCCTGCACAAAGGTTGGCAATTTTTAGTGGAGGCAGCGTCAAATCTTGATGACGAGTTGCGCAGCAGAATTAAAATTGTTCTAGTTGGTAATTCACCAACAAATAAAGTTGTAGAGCAATATATCAATCAGATAGATATGCAAGACAATGTCATATTTACCGGTTTTATGGATGATGTCAGAGAGGCTGTGTCTATCGCAGATATCGGCTTTGTTTTGTCTATTGGCGTTGAAACTATTTCCTTTGCCTGTAGAGAAATGATGGCCATGGGAAGGCCAGTATTGGTTTCTGATTACGCAGGGTTGTCAGAGAATATTGATAACAATCAAGATGGGTGGATTGTTGAGCAAAAGTCTGCTAGCCAAATTCAGAAATTCTTACAAAAGATTAAACGCTTAGATTTGATCGAGTTTTCAAATTCAGCCAACAAAAAATCAAAACAAGAGTTTGGATTAGGATGTTTTATCAATAATACGATTAAAGTTTATTTATAATAAAACAATATTTTATATGGACGTTTATTATGGATAGATTTCAGCTACAAGACGATGAATATATCTTTCCTTATCATTACTTAACAAATTTAGATAATAGTGTTCCAACAATATACAAAAGATTGAGTTGGGGTTATGAATATATTACTTATATTGATTTTATCCGTAACCATATTGAGCAAAAATTAAAACCAAATACTATGTTGGATATTAGCTGTGGTGATGGGTATCTAATTAATAGTTTTGATTACGACACAGGTAGGTCATACAAAGGCATTGATTTAAGTGAAAGGGCTATTGGTTTTGCTAAAGCTTTTTCTAATGGATATGAATTTGAAAATGTTGATTTATTTAAGATTGATGTTAAATTTAATGTTGTTTGTTTAATTGAAGTTTTGGAGCATATTCCAGATAATATTTTACAGTCATTTATTTCTGAAGCTTTCTCTAAAGTTGAGATCGGTGGTCATATGATCATTGCAGTGCCAACCACAGTTGATAGGGTCCATAAAAAACACTACCGTCATTACGACGAGTCTTTGTTAAAAAACCAGTGTGATCAAGATAATTTTGAACTTATTAAACAGGTAAGGCTATATAAAAAGTCTAGTATTTTAGAAAGACTTATTAAGTTTTCCCAAAGAAGAAATTCCAAAACTTTAAAAAGACTGGTTTGGAATTGGCACAAGAAAAATACATATTTCTCTGATATAAATACTGGCAAGCATTTAGTTGCAATCTATAAACGCACTTCATAATCCATGAAAATTATATACCCATACCCAATGAATATTAGCAATGGGTATACCTACATGCTTAGTATTATTCAATTTTTGAATACGTTGGCTGAAGAAGTAACAGTTGAATTGTTGTGTCTAGATTCCAGAAGCGATATTAAAGAGTATTTAAATAACAATCTTGGCATTGAGCTTAATGAAAATCTAAATATAGTGCAAATATCCAATAAGAAATTTGGTATAAAAAGCAACAAATTATTTTTTATTGAAAATGTACTTAAATATTTAAAACAATACAAATCTGAGAAGTTAGTTGTTTATACGCGTGATTTTAAGCAAATGCGTCTAGCTATAAAAAATCTAAAAAGCAACAGTCAGAATGTTAAGTTTGTTTTTGAGGTTCATCAAATCCTCTCTCAAAATTATTGCAGAGAAGGTGAATATAAAAAAGCTAAAGAAATGAAAGAACTAGAGAGCTTTGTGTTTTCCAATGCGGATAGTTTAATTTGTATTACTTCAACCTTAAGTAGCGAGATTAAAAAAGTGTTTGTGAATTGTGTAAATACCCACCATGTTCTTCCAGTTGGATTTAATAAGGATTTTTTAACGATTCAACACAAAGAAAATAAAAAATACGACGTGATTTACAGTGGAAATTTTAGTGAGTGGAAGGGGTTAGATGTCTTGATAGAGGCCATTTCTATTATTAAGCATCAGTACAATAGAGATATTAAAGCTGTATTAATTGGTGCCAATGATCAAACTCAACAGCAATATGAAAGCCATGCAAGAGAGCTTGGTGTGCTTGATAATATCGAAATCGTAAAAAGAGTGGAGCATAAAAAGATTTACGACTATATTGCACGGTCAAAAGTCGGTGTTTTGTCTAATAAATATGATGCAGATGGGCTATTATTCACCTCACCTCTTAAGCTTTATGAATATTTAGGTTCTGGCTTAAAGGTTGTAGTCTCAAGATTGCCTTCCATTGAGAGTAATCTAGATGAGTCTTTAGTTTATTACGCCACTCCTGAAACTCCTTCTTCTTTTGCTGAAGAGATTGTTGGGGCGTTAGATGACAATAATTTTAGATCAGACCTTATTAAAGATTTTGCAAAAGGCTATACTTGGGAGGCTAGAGCCAATAGGTTTTTGGAATTTATTTCGTGAAGATTTTAATTTTAAAATTTAGAAATATTGGCGATGTATTGTTAGTTTCTCCATTGTTAAAAAATTTAAAAAATCATTATCAAAAATCAAGTATTGATATTGCTATCAATAAGGGCACTGAATCAATGATGGATGCCAATCCATATATTGAAAATGTATTTACTTATGACAGAGAAAGTATCCAGTCTTTGACTTTAGTCAAAAAAATATGGGAAGAATTTAAATTTCTTTGGAGTTTTAGAAAAAGACGTTACGATATAGTAATAAACTTAACTGAAGGCGATCGTGGTGCACAAATTGCACTATTCTCAAAAGCCAAAATAAGAGTTGGATATCCCAATAAGAATAAAATATTTAAAAATGCTTTCACGCATCATTTACCCAGGTTAGGGTTAAAGCATACAATAGAAAGCAATCTTGATGCACTTAGGATTTTAAAAATCCCAATAAAAAACAAAGAATCTAAAATATTTTATTTAGAAGAAGATAAAAATTTTGTTGAAGAAAAATTATCAACTATCAACTATCAACTATCAACTGGCAGTTTTATTCATATTCATCCTGTTTCCAGATGGCTTTTTAAATGCTTATCAGATCAAACCATGGCCAAAATAGTTGATTATTGCGAGTTAGAGTTAAATACTAAAGTTGTTCTCACTGCTGCACCCATTGATAAAGAGACTAAAAAAATTAATAATATATTAAGTCATTGTAAGTCTAGCCCAATCAATTTATCAGGCGAGCTATCTCTCAGGGAAACGGCGGCATTGAACAAGAAGGCCAAGATGTTTATAGGTGTGGATACAGCAATTATGCACATTAGTGCTGCAAACAATGTCCCTGTTCTAGCTTTTTTTGGCCCAAGCGGTGCATTTCATTGGGGTCCTTGGGATAATAACTTAATGGAGTCAGGTTATACTGAAAAGAATGGCAATCAATCAATGGGAATGCATCAGGTAATTTCTGAATCAAGGCAATGCCAACCTTGCGGCCAAGATGGCTGTGATGGTACAAAAATTAGTGATTGTTTGATGGAGATGGAATTAAATCCGATTACAAAAATTTTAAGAAAAAAAATAAGTGATTTTCAATAATATGACAGGCGGCCTCCCACTAAAAAATAGACTCATTTTTTTGTGCAACAATCTGAATTTGAGCAAGTGCACCACTTGCAGTTTGATCAATAACTTTTCCGGTTTGTCGTGCTTCGAATAGTTTTGTATGTAATAATGGATACAAAATTTTTGAAAAAAATCTTTTAATTGTATTTTTCTTAAATTGCCATCTGTGTATTAAATGGCCAACTTTTCCGAATTTTTTCTTACATAGACTGTAATCATAGTTGTAATCATGAATTTCATATTCTAGAATTTTAGAGTTGGGTAAAGACTTTATTAATGCATGAATATCGAATGAAACATAAGACCAGCTCTTTTTAGATTTAAGCCTAAAGGTGGCATGGTGACCTTTGTTAAAAATTGAAGGCCAAATTCCTTGTTCGTATAAATCTTCGTGGGGTACGACTATTATCATAAAGCCTTTAGGTTTTAATAACTCCCACCATTGAAAAATTGCAAGCGGAACATCTTTCATATGCTCTAAGCAGTGTGAACTATATACACAATCATATGAATTCGGCTCTTTATATTCCAAGATGTGTTGCGCATCTCCGTTGTCTAGGTCAAAAACTTCTGCAGTTTTAGTTACAGGATCGTTGCCTCCGCCGATGTCAATAATATTTCCAGACAAATATTCCCTATAAAAAATATCTGATCTGACTGCGGAAGTCTTTTTTGATTCTTGGCCCATTTTAGTTATTACCCTTTTCAATTATTATTAAAAGAATTTGTATTTTATGTATTTATATTGAAATCTAAGATAGACAAAAATACGAAAAACCAATATTCTTGGAGAAATATTTATAGTGAGTTGTTTGTAGGAATACTGTTTTATGTATTTTTTATTAATAGATTCGATTGCAAGTAAGTCAAGTTTGCTAAAAAAAGTATTTTTTTTCCATTGGTAGGCAAGGTTTCTATTAAAAGGCGTTGTTAGATTTTTGTGAATATTTCTTGTATCACCAATAAGCAACTCCCCAGACTTATTTTGTTTATAGAAATTAATCATGTTATTGTCATATTCTATTTTTAAGTAGTTACAAATATTCTTACACGTTTCTTCGGGTTTAATCACCAAGTCTTCGTATCTTAATACAAAAACATCTTCAGGATATACTGACTTAAGTTGCTCAATGTATTTGTTAGCTGAAAATGTAGTTGCAGCAGATTTTAATAACCCTCTTTTTTTTTTCTTAGAAAAGCTTTTTATTACTGACCTGGTAACATCTCTTGGATCTCTAACAATAATGATAAATTTTGCAGAAGGAAACATCTTTTTTGCTATTAATCCATACCCGTCTACAAAAGTTTCTTGCTTGTTGCCTATATAGGAACACCCTCTGCTTTCGTTTTCTGGAGTATTGAGTAAATACGAGTATACGTCAGAAGGACTGATGTCTGCTTTATTTTTCTCTATGTATTCTAGTAGGGTGCCTTGTATTGGATATGGCCATGTTGACAAAAATGGATCGTTTTTAATGCTTTTGGCTAAAATTTCAACATTCTTTTTGGTTAGTTTCTTCTTGTTTTTGTCTTTTTTAGCAAGTATTAGTAAAGTTTTTGTAAATTTTGTTTCTGGAGTGATGTGAATTTTTTTATGTGAGGAAAGTACTAATTGAAGTAAAGTGGTGCCTGATCTTGAAGGGCCAGAAGCAAATATAATATTTTGATCATTCGATTTCATTGGTATAGTTTAATATTTTTTATACTATAAATTAGATGAAATAATATAATCTATATTGTATATTAAGTAGCTCAATTATAAAAGAAGTAGGCATGAATAATTCAAATGTTATTTGGCATCACGCAACAGTTACACGTGAGCGTCGTAATCAACAAAACAACCATAAATCTGTCGTTTTATGGTTTACTGGTCTTTCAGGCGCAGGAAAATCAACACTTGCACACGCAGTAGAAGAGGAATTGCATACGCGAGGCTGCAGAACAATTGTATTGGATGGTGACAATATCCGACATGCTTTATGCAATGACCTTTCGTTTACTGATAATGACCGAAAAGAAAATTTACGCCGAGTTGGAGAGGTGAGTAAGCTTTTTATTGAAGCTGGCGTTGTTGTATTGACAGCATTTATTTCTCCCTTTAAGGTAGACAGAGAAAAGGTGAGAAGCTTAATGCCACATGGAGATTTCATAGAAATTTTTGTTGATTGCCCAATTGAGGTTTGTGAAGAACGAGACACAAAAGGGTTTTACAAGCTTGCTAGAGCTGGGGAAATACCAAATTTTACCGGGATAAGTTCGCCTTATGAACCGCCAAAGGATGCTGAATTAGTTGTGCAAACGGACAGCAATACACTCGGAGAATCTGTTAAAGAGGTAGTGAAGATGCTAGTTGATAGAGGTGTTATTGTAAATGATTATTGATCTTGTGGCCGAACAACTTATTCGTATTGCAAAATGTGCTGGAGATGCAATTATTGATATTTATCAAAAAGAAGCTTTTGATCAAAAAATTAAGTCTGATAATAGCCCATTAACTGAGGCGGATATTGCATCACACAATATTATTACGGATGGCTTAAAACATTTAACACCAAATATTCCAATTCTTTCAGAAGAAGACAACAATATTTCATGGGATAAGCGTAAATGTTGGGATAGTTATTGGCTAATCGATCCATTGGATGGAACTAAAGAGTTCATAAAAAAGAACGGGGAGTTTACTGTCAATATTGCCCTTGTTGAAAATCATTCACCAATGATTGGTGTTGTGCATGCGCCAGCGATAGATGAAACATGGGTAGGCGTTGTAAGCAAGAAAAAAGCCATTAAAATTTCTAAAGGTGAAAAGAAAATAATTAAGACTAAACCGCATAAAAAAGGAGAGGTATGGAGAATAGTAGGCAGTCGTTCTCATGCTGGAGGTAGTTTGAAACAATATCTTAAACAATTTGACAAATATGAACTAATATCAATGGGTAGCTCTATAAAGCTATGTTTGATAGCTGAAGGGAGTGCTCATATTTACCCAAGATTGAGCCCCACTTCTGAATGGGATACGGCTGCAGCTCACGCTGTTGTTAACGCATCAGGCGGTAAAGTTGTAAATGCTTTCGATGGCCGAACTATTAAATACAATACAAAAAATGAATTATTAAACCCCTATTTTATAGTTCAATCTGAATAATGTTACAATCATTGTACTATTGGAGATTAGGTTAGTGAAAGTTGATTTAGGTAGGTTATTCTTTAGATATTATTTAAAGAATAAACGTTTATCAAATAGTAGAATTGATATGGATCAGGTTGATACAATCCTGTTTTTCTCTAATACAGCCATTGGAGATACGCTTTTTGCAACACCAGCATTGAACTTAATAAAAAAATATTACCCAAATAAGCGAATAATAGCGCTATTAAACCCCAAAAATTACAAACTATTTGAGACAAATCCATACATTGACGATATTTTATTATTCAATGGAAAATGGCGTGGATTTATAACAATTCTTTACAAGTTACGAAATATAAATATTGATGTATCATTAATTATGAATGGTAATGAACCTCAAGCCACACCTTTAGCGTATTGTGTTGGAAGTAAATATATTATTAGGGCGCCCAACATCAATAATGAATTTAATTATTTGCATTACAATAAGCCAATAAAAAAAGACTTCTCCAAAAATACAATCTATACAAGACTGAAACAATTAGAGTGTATTGGTATCACAGAAGAAAGCTACAAGATGGAGATCTTCCCAAAACATGACTGGCGTAATCCAGTTAAAAAAATTTTAGAAAAAGATAAATTCAAATATATTGGTATTCAAGTTGGGGCATCAACACCAAGTAGAATGTGGGTTGACGCCAAATGGATTTCTTTAGCAAAAAAGATTTTAGAGCATGATGAAAGTATTAAAATTGTTTTAACAGGTTCTCCATCAGAAGAAGGTATTACACAAACAATAGAGAGGGGTGTTAATAATAGTCGTTTATTAAATTTGGCGGGGAAGTTTAATATTTGTTCTGCTGCAGCTTTACTAGAGGCGCTTGATTTACTCATTACCCCTGATACCGGACCTCTTCATGTGGCTGCAGCACTGAAGACGCCAACAATTGCAATCTCAGTTGCTGGAGTTGCATCAAGTTCAAATCCAATCGATAAAAAAGTACCTCATGTTTTTATTGATAAGCCAAAAACATGCACACCATGTATCGATAAGCGTTGTAAAAACGCATTTTGTATGGACCAAATATCTGTTAATGAAGTATTTTTAAATGCTATTAAATTGTTATAATCTTGGCCATCATATTTAGGACGTTTTTTAATGAACAGTATAGTGCTCTCAACCTTTTCTTTATTAATGTTTATTCTTCCTATATCAGGAACCATAGCATTAAGAAACGTATTAGTTAGTATATTAATATTAACCTTGGCAGTTGATTTTTTTAAAAAAAGATATTTTTTTAATCTATTCAAGCCAAATAAAGATTTATTGGTGACATCAATTGCGTTAGCAGCCTTTTTACTCTACGCATTACTCCATTCAATTTATTTATCACATGAGCCAACTTGGTCACTTAATAATTTTAGAGGTCACCTATTGTATCCGACCATTTACTTTTTTACTGGAATATTGTTGGCAAATTTTGTATTTAAATCAAAAACAATATCAAAAAAGTCACTGATTACAATTTTATTCTGCTCAATGTTTATCCATGTTTTGTATATGGATTTGGTAGCAATTGATAGATTGTGGAGCTCAGGGGTAATTACAAGAAGGTATGGAGGCCTTATTCAGTATATTACAGCAGCCAATTACATGACAAATATCTTATTAGCTATGATTATCTCAGAGTTGGTGTACCGCCTTCGTGTTAAAAAGAAGATAATGATATTTCCCAATGGAGTTTTATATCTACTTTTGATATTTTGTATTGTGAGTACATTCGTAGAAGCGTTAAGGTTGGGGGATATTGCACTTGTATTTCTTGGTATAGGGTCAGCGACTGTATTCTTATACAAAAACCATGAATACTCTAAATCAATGCGTAGAGTCATTGCCACCAGTTTGATTGTGGTGTTAACTATTCCACTTGCTTACAATATTAATATGGACCCTCGGTGGTCAAAACTCATAGAGACCGTGCCAATGGCTATTGATACATCAAGTAGCCAGCATTGGTTAGATAGATCTCTACCACGGCCAAAAACAGAAAATGGTCATGGAGTAGGTGGATCAAACTATGAAAGGATTGCCTGGGCTATGAAATCATTAAATTTTATTATTGAGGATCCAATAGGTATCGGCTATGGCAAAGATGCTTTTGGTCATGCGCTTGAAAAACGTTATCCTCAGTATACTGAGAAAAGTTACAGGGGTAAAAATTCGCACAGTGCTATTCTCTCTCTTGCAGTTGGTATTGGCATACCTGGCGTATTACTCTGGTTTATGTTTATATATACAATATCTAAAAAATCAATTATAAATTTTAAAGAATCATATAATTATTTCGCCATCATGACTCTATTCGTGATTATAGGGTTTTTTGGTCGGAGCTTTGTTGATGCCAATATGCGCGACCATGTATTTCAACAATATATGATAATACTTGGTATTGGTTTATTTTTTATGATTAAAGAGAAGAATATTGAGCATACTCAAGAGTAAAATTTATTTCATACGCGCTAATAAAACAAAGTTTGGTGGCGCTGAAATATATCTATCTCGCTTATCTCAAGAGCTATCAAAAAACAATATTGATCATCAGGTAATACATTCAGTTTTACCAAAGTGGCTACCATCTTGGTTTAGAGTTTTATTATTTAACCTGCAGGCTTGTTTTTTTAAAAATGACAAATTTTATCTCTCTTTAGATAGAATTACGTGTCCTGATATATATAGGGCTGGAGATGGTGTGCATAGGGTTTATTTAACCACCGAAAAAAAATCTAAAACTAATTTATTGCATCCTGTTTATTTATTTTTAGAGAGACGTTGTTTTAATAATGCAAAGCGCATTATTGCTAACTCCAATATGGTCAAGCAGCAAATTGTTAAAACTTATGGTGTCGATGTTAATAAAATAAATGTTATTTATAATGGTATCAAATCTAAAAAAAATGATTACCAGAAGTCTTTTGGTAATCTTTCTAAAGAATTCCCAATCAATAAGGATCGCCCGCTTCTACTTTATGTTGGTAGTGGCTTTAAGAGAAAAGGAGTAAAGGAATTCCTTCAAATTATTGCCAAATTAAAAGATTCAAATATCAATGCATTTGTTTTAGGAAAAGAAAAACATATTAAGTATT
>Ga0209992_10002818_pt1 | contig 15381 bp, 21 predicted proteins | sample 2SBtaG_2_FD_182564 | JGI IMG/M metagenome (GOLD analysis project Ga0209992, IMG submission 182564) | Deep subsurface microbial communities from Kolumbo volcano to uncover new lineages of life (NeLLi) - 2SBTROV12_ACTIVE470 metaG (SPAdes)... | ecosystem: Environmental > Aquatic > Marine >... | reverse complement strand
GCTTGTGCTGCACCTCCAGCAAAGCACAATGCCCACAAAAAGTCCTTTTCCTTAAGCATTGTACAACAAAACGTAGCACAAAAAATATCACCAATCCCTGTAGTATCATGAACTTGTTTGTTTGGTAATGATATAGAGTAAACTTTGTCTTTAACTAAAAGAGACACTTCAGTTTTGTTTGTTAGTATTACATGTTCAACACCTTTTTTCTGTAATGCCAACATCATTTCATCATGAGTGCCATTAGCAAGACATTGTGCTTCTTCAGGATTTACCTTCATAGCATTAACACCAGACAAATCAATGTCATTGTTTTGCAATAATACATTATTTTGAGAATCTTTTTGTCTCAAAAATCCTTGAGGATCTACAAAAACAAAATTAGAATCTTTTTTGATGTTACCTAGTGTGTCATTAGTGATTTCATGATATATGGGACTAACAAGATGACCATCAGATTTTACACTTGTGTAGTCAATTGGGTCACATTCATGTGCTAGTTTGAGAGTTCTATCTGCACCAGTAATAGATATTGCAAATTTTGTAGTATTACTTGCAGATTCAGAATTTATGAAATTTATTTTGTTTTCAGTAAAGTATTGTGTTGGAAAATCAGGACCAAATTTAGTATACAAATCAACATCAAACTTGAATTGTCTGGCAGTAATTCCACAGTAACAAGCTGAACCACCAATTTGTTCATAATTTGTTCCATTAAGGGTAATAGTATCAATTGCACAGTGAGCAAAAACAGCTAATTTCATTTCTATTGGTTTTTCTCATTACAGATTTTAGTTTTTTGCATTTTTTTTATCAATGCAAACTTTACATAAAATATTACCTTTGTCTGGGACTACTACTGCTCCAGATGTATAGCAGCCATGACACAAACCACGCATTACCTATCACATAGTATACAACGATCTAGAATTAAAACATGAAGGTTTTTTGAGGGATTTTAGGCTCAAATTTGCTAATTTTTTTCAATAATCCTCAAGATTATAAGTAGGCAAATCAGTTTACCGACATGCCACTAAAGCGTGCAAGTAGAGGTCGTACTAAAGGAGGAAAAGGATCTTCAGGTACAGTACAATGTACAAACTGCGGTCAAACAGTTCCTAAAGACAAGGCAAAAAAAGTCACATCTAAATTAAATTTAGTAGAGCACACATTGGCAAAAGAACTACGTGCACAAGGTGCATACATTGCATCACCAACAGTTCTAAAACACTATTGTATATCATGTGCAATTCACTTTAAAATTCTAAAAATCAGATCAGCTGATAACAGAAGAAAACGTGGAAAACTTCGTTAGTCTTCTTTAATATTTTTTGTAGTTACAATCATTCTCTGAATTAAAGTAATTCCTGCAATTATTACTACAATAGTTACAGCATATTCCATAAAACCAATGATTCCAATGATTGCAATTACTAGTAATCGTTCTGCACGTTCACCAATTCCAATTCCTTGAAGTTTTACATTAATGATATCAGATTTTGCACGAGCATAACTTACCAATAGTGATAATGTAATTGCAAGAAATACAAGATATGGTTCTGCATATCCACCAACTAGAATTCCAAAAAATATTGCAACTTCTGCAATTTTATCAAACATCGAATCAAGGTAAGAGCCTTTTTTTGATGTCTTACCAGTAACACGAGCTACTTGTCCATCAACCATATCAAAGAAGCCAGAAACAAGTAACAAAATTCCTCCAATAATTAATCCAAATTCAATACTCATTCCATAAACAATAGCTGAAAGAATTGCAAATCCTAAACCCACACTGGTCCAAAAGTTAGGAGACAGTCCAGTAGAGGCAAACCCTCTACCCATCTTTTCAAGTGCTGGTTTGAGAGTATCTCTCAGATTGTTTAACACGTGATAACCCCAAAATACCATCTAATAAAGTCAACAGAACAAATCACAGTCAATGTATTGTGAATTTTAGAGAATTAAGGTAAAATCAGTTTTGAGCCAAGTTCATGGCAATCATTGTAGACATTATTTTTGCAGCAAGAGATGCTGTTGCCCCATTATCATGATATGGGTTTAGTTCCACAATATCAACACCAGTTACTTTGGTATCTTTGAATGAATCAATCATATCAAAGAGTTCTCGAGAAGTAATTCCAACTGCTTCTGGATTTCCCACACCAGGAGCAAATGCAGGATCCAACATATCAAGATCAAAGCTAGAATAAATTGAATCAAACGAGGAAACATGATCTCGTAATAATTTAGGACCATTTCCTTCTCTAATTTCTTTATCAGTAATTGTTTTGATGTTGTGCTCTTTTAGAAATGACAATTCCTCAGCAACAAATGCACGAGCCCCAACATGTAAAATATTATCAGCCCCTTGGTCTTCAACGATTCGTCGAAGATATGATGCATGACTTAGTTTGATGTCTGCAAATTCATCTCTTAAATCATAATGAGCATCAAAGACAACATAACCAGTCTCTTTTGGAAAACTAGGATATGTTCCATATGTTATTGAGTGTTCACCACCTAAAATGAAAAGTTGTTTTTGTTTTGCAACAAGTTCTGTTGTAATTTTTTTAACCATGTCAATCATTTCAGAAGCTACAACGGTATGACGAGTGTTTCCCAAGTCTTCAATATTTGCAGTTTCTAAATCAACTCCAAGTTCTGGATGAAAGACTTCAATGTTGTTAAATGAATCACGTATTGCATCTGCACCAAATCTACAACCAGGTTTGTAGGAATGAGTTGCATCAAAAGGTATTCCAAAAACAGTTGCTACAGGCTCAGAATCATCATCAGAAGATGTGATGAGTGGGTTTTTGTTCATGTATAAATCAAGAAAACTCATATCAGTTACACCATTAATTGTGGTCTCTTTGAAAGATATGTTGGTAGATTCAAACCAGTGAAAGGTTTTCCCTTTGTTTGTTGATTTATTTCATTTATGAAATCATCAAATGAAATTTCTCGTACATCACCTGTTTGTCTATCACGGATACTAAGATTTTCAGAATTTTTTTCTTTTTCACCAATTACCAAAATGTAACGTATCCATTCTTTTTCTGCTTCACGAATTCTTTTTCCAATACTTTCGTTTCTATCATCAACATCTACACGAACATTATTTGTAGAGATTTTTTCAAGTAAACCATTACTAAATTCATTGAATTCATCTTTTAGAGGAATAATTCGTACCTGGGTTGGGGCAAGCCATAATGGAAATTGTGGTTTTCTTCCTTCTTTGGAATCCTTTGCAGCTTTTTCTAATAATGCATAGATGATTCTCTCAATTGCACCACTAGGAGAGTTGTGTAAAATTATTGGGTGTTGTTTTTTGTTATCCTCATCAACAAAATCAATTCCATACCTGTCACCATTTTCAACATCAATTTGATCAGTAGATAATGCAGATGCTTTACCTAAATTATCTATAAAATTAAATTCCCATTTTAGTACAAAGTAAAAGAATTTTTCTTTCCACATTTCAACTAGTACGGGTTTGCCATGTTTTTTTACTAGTTCTTCAATAGAGGATTTGTTTTCATTGTAAAAGTCCTCAGTAAAGCGGATTGCCATATCATAATCAGAATCATCAATTCCTAATTCACGTAAAACATTTTGAGATAATTCAAAACGAATTTTAATTTCATCTATTGCCTGAGGCATATCTTTGCAAAACGCATGACAATCAGGCATGGTAAATGCTCTAAGTCTTCTTAATCCGACAAGTTCACCTGATTGTTCTCGTCTAAAGCTGTAACGGGTCAATTCGTAAAGCTTGTAGGGTAAATTCTTGTAAGACATTTGAAATTGATTTGCCATTAAAAATTGTCCAAAGCATGCAGCAAATCTCAAAAATAATTTCTTTCCATCTGAATCAATGTTGTATTGTCTTGCAGGAAATCGATTAAAGTAACTCACCATACTTGGATGTTCAGAATCATACATGATAGGAGTTTCAACTTCATATCCTCCATACTCTTTTACCTTATCATTTACAAATCGCTCAATTAATGATTTAATCAATCTCCCATTTGGAAAAAATCTCATGTTACCAGAATCAGAAGCTGGTTCATAGTCTGCAATAGCCATTTTTTTCATTAATGCTACATGTGGTGGCGGTTCATCAACATGACGACTTTTTGCAGATTCGTATTTTGCTAAAATTTCTAATTTTTTATGATCTTTGAAATCAAAATCTGCAATGTTTGTTAATGTTCCATCAGGAGACATTATCTTCCAATAAGAGCGAATTTTTGATTCGCCTTCAAGTGCATCAGAAGTTATCTCATCAGACTTGCCAGAACCTGATGAATCCTTTGTTACAACTTTAGAACTTTCAGCTAATGGATGTCCCTTTACTTGGAGTTTGTAAGATTTTGTCCAACCAAAAGGAGAATGTGAAACTTCAAGATCAGATGCACCATCCTCCATCTCTTTGAGTAACGAAATTGCAACTGAGGGTTTTGCCAAATTTGAGCTAAGATGAGCATACGGGTATAGTAATAATTTTTTACAACCAATTTTTTCCATGGAATTTTTAATCTGTGAAATTGCGTTTTGTGCTACTGATGAGTCATCACCATCTTCCATTGCAACAAATGCTACAACAAGTTCTTCAAGTTTTTCTGTTTGAGGATCAGCAATATCCTCAGCGGATTTTATCTCTTTTTTTGTTGGAGTATACTCGATACTATCACAATGAAGTTGCAATATTCGCATGTAAACACATTTTGAGTGCTCATAAATATACGATTCTCAAAAAACTATCAAATTTAATTCAAAAAGCAGACATGAAAGAAGAAACAAGTGAGAAGTTAAAAAAATATGAATTGTTGGGAAGATTCTCAAAACCAGTAAAATTTGAAGACATTACAGATTTAATTAATTCATAAAATTTTCTCACGTAAAGAAATTATTGAGCGTAAAATTAAACCAGATATACCAAGATTGGATGTAAGAAATTCTTTTGCCCTAGATAATGAATCATCTCCACGAAATCCCTCATCATAAATCATTTCAATAGAACCTTTGTCAGTATCTACAAAAGACGTTATCAAAGAATAGTTTCCAAGCTTTTCATCAGTACGTTCTATGTATAATCGAAGTTCAACCTTAGAAATTTTATACTCATCTTGATTAAAATCACCTGAAGAAAATAACACCTCAATAGCATCAGGGTTTTTTTCAACTCGGCTAGGATCATGTAAATCAACAATTTTCATGTGACATTGTTTCAAATCATTGCTAATTAAGTAATATTTTATTTTGAATTAACAAAAATTTATCTCAAATCTTGCGCAAGTATTATTTACAGCCAAAAATTATTTTTTAAAGTGGATCCACACAAATTTCATGGTAAAGATATTCCTCACATAAAATTAGATAAAAAAATGACTATAGAGGATTTAGTCAACGTATTTGCAAGTTCAGGATTTAATGGAAGGCAACTAGGCGATGCTGCAAAACTTTATGCAAAAATGATTGAAGAAAATGCAACAATTTGTCTTACAGTATCAGGAGCATTAACACCAGTAGGTTTTGGTGGAATAATTAAAACATTAATCGAAAGAGGTTTTGTTGATTGGATTGTTACAACTGGTGCAAATGTGTATCATGAAGATCATTTTGCATGGGGATTACCAATCAAGCAAGGTAATTTCAATGTAGATGATATGAAATTATATGAAAATGAAATTGTACGAATTAGAGACATCTACATTAAATTTTATGAAACACTAGAAGCTGAAGACCAAGTAATTCAAAAAATGTTTGGAGAAGATTTTCCAGATAAACCATTTACAACAGCAGAATTTTGTAATCTAATGGGAAAAATGAGTAAAGAAAATGCAAAACATCCCGAAAAAAGTTTCATCACAACAGCATATGACTATGATTTACCAATATACATCTCTACAATAAAAGATTCATCACTGGCATTGAATTTGGCAGTTCATAGACTAAGAGATAAACCATACAACCTAGATTTTGTTAGAGAAATTATTGAACAGGCAGCAATTTTGTATAATTCAAAAAAGTCAGGGATTTTAGAATTGGGCGGAGGAGTTCCAAAAAACACAGCTCAGCAAACAGGTCCACTACTTGATCAAATTCTTAGAAGAAATGATGGAGGTCAAGATTACATTATTCAAATTACAGATGCAAGACCAGATACAGGCGGATTATCAGGGGCAACATTGCAAGAAGGAAAAAGTTGGGGCAAAGTTCAAGATGCACATAATGGCATGGTTACAGTTTATGCAGATGCAACAATTGCATTTCCAATTCTTGCATTGTATGTTCTTAGTAATCAAAAAACAAGAAAACCAAAAAGGCTATACAAAAAATTAGATAAAATGTATGATGAGCTCAAAAAAGATTATTTCAAAAACCCAGAAAATAAGAAAAAATCTAAAAAGAAAAACTAAAACTTGTCAAATCGAGCACGTTCAAGGTCTCTATCGTCTTTAGATTCCTTTTTGTATTCTTTATAATGTGCTTTACAGAGAACCGTTTTTTTGCCTCCAGAATTTACTCTAAGACCAGCATTTTCGACTTTGGAAGTATTTAGAGAACGTGCACCATCTTGATCACATCCATCAACATTACATTTTGCACCTTTAGATATAATTCCCATACAAACTATTGAAGAATATGTTATTTATACTTGAAATAATTTGGAGTTCTCAAAATAGTTAGAAATCAACAAAGTATGTCTATCGTTTATAAGAGGAATATTTTTTTTGCAAAATATGGGTGGAGCAAAAAAACCAACTGCTGCAAATAAAGACAAGCCAGCAAAAGAATCAAAGAAAAGTAAAAAAGACAAAGGAGAAAGCGGTCCAAGAAAAGCAGAGATCACAGTTATGGTTAATGAAAAACAAGCAATGAAAATTCTTGAAAACTCCAAAGTAGTTACCGTTCAAGACATGGCAAGACAAACAGGAGTTAAAATTTCTGCAGCAAATGCATTTCTTGTAGAGTCCACCAAAAAAGGCACCGTTAAAAGAGTTGGCGGTTATTCAGGACATCATTTGTATCAATTAGTTTCTTCTTCATAGATACACAAAACATCACCAGATTTTACATCATTTAATGCATCAATATTATCACCTAGTTTACCAATTGGAGTCATTTTTTTTGCAAAGACTACATCGTGTGTAAAAAAGCAAACGCTACCAGAAGAAGGCAAATATGCAACATCTCCTTTTTTGAATTCTGATCTTGCACGCTCAATTCCAGAATCAACACTTGTTTCAAAATACAAAATACTTTTTCCTAAAAGGTGAGCATGTCCTTCAAGTGGTAAAGATCTCATAATAGTTCCAACAGTTCGTGGAGACAAATGTCGTTTTAGATCACATGAGATTTTTGCTTTTCCTCTAATTTCTAAAATTAGTTGTTTTTTGGAGACAGAAAGTGTACTCAATTTGTAGTTTAAATTGATTAGATTATATAACGTTTTAAGAAAAATTCGGTACTTGTCTGATACTAAAAGTGCTGAAGTAATTGAAACTCCAGTTATTGAATCAGATGTAGATACTAATGCAGGGCTAAACAAAGCACTTGAAACTTATCGAAAATTAATAGAGAAAAAAAGTGGCACAGAGACATTAACTGAAAAAGAACAAGAAGGATTAGAGAAAAAAATTAAAGAAATTGAAGAAAGAGAAGTTGTTGAAAGAATTGAAGACCACGAGGCAATAGAAATTCCATGTGAGAAAAACAAAATTACAATTGGACCACCAACATTAACTAGATTTGAAAAAGCAAGAATAATGGGTGCAAGAGCTTTACAGTTGTCTTTAGGAGCACCACCATTTATCCCAATTCCAAAAACTGCAAGAATTTCATTGGATATTTCAATGGAAGAGTTAGAACAAAGAGTGATCCCAATCACAATTAGGAGAGTACTTCCAAATGGTGATTATCAAAATATTCCAATTGATTATTTTGAAAAATGAATCATTGGTCGATAAAACTTAAAAGAACTAAAAATTTCTAAATGTTGAATAATGCTCATGGAAGAGATACAGGAACCGTATGGTCAAGAGCAGACCGAAAAGTCTGATGATACCATCATAAATATTGGATATGACCCAGTAATGCAATCAGCTATCGAGGTATTGCCAATTTTAGGAAATAAAAAAACAGTGATTCTCAAAGCTAAAGGAAATTCCATCCCAAATGCAGTCGCTGTTGCAAATATTATTACTGAAAAAATGCTGAAAGGTAATTCCAAAGTTCAAAAAATTATACTAGATACAGAATCAGCTGCAGGAATCGGCAGCATGACATCAACAGTTGAAATTATTTTAAATAAAATCTAATAAACACTGCCAGGGCCTTTTAGAAGCATATTTTCACATTCTTTGCAAACTTGCTCATCAATGTTAGATTCAAGATTGTGATGTATCTCACAAATTAACAAACTAGATTTGATATAATTACACAGTCCAATGAATTTTGAAAGACTTGATGGTGTGTATGCTAAATCTGAAGACAAATTATCACACAATTCATTTATCATGATTGAAACTTGTTCTTCTTGTAACAATTTTGCAATTAAAGATGGATCACCACGTGTTCCACGAATATAATTACTAACAGCAGCTTGAGTCACACCCAGCATTTTAGAAATTTCATCTTCTCGAATATTATGATCTTCTGCAAGTTTTTTGGCAAGAATTGCACGTAATGCAGGAATCAGAGTTTTAGATTCAATTTCAGCTGGAAGCAGCATTGCTTCTCAGCATCCTATAAAGAATTTAAAGTTTGCAATATCTACATGGTTTTTCAAAAAATAGATTAGGCATACCTATTTTAATTTCAAATCTATGTGTAACGTATTGGATGATGTTTCCAAGAATCTTTACAATGCAATAGAAGAATCATGTAATTTGTGTAAATCAAATTTAATTTCATTATCAGGAGGATTAGATAGTTCAATAATTGCACATTTTCTAAAGCAAAGAAAACCAAAAACAATCGCAATTATTGCAGAAGACTTTGTCTCTACTGATCTCACATATTGTCAATTGATTTCAAAAGAGATGCAATTACCATTATCAATTTACAACGTAAAAACTACAACAATTCTTGAAGCAATTGAAGAAACAATAAAAATTTTGAAAAATTTTAACGACATTGAAATACGAAATAATGTAGTAATGTATTTGGCAATAAAATGGGCCAAAGACAATGGAGAAAAATCAATAATCACAGGAGATGGGGCTGATGAATTATTTGCAGGGTATAATTTTCTCATCAACAAACAAGAAGAAGAGTTAGAAAAAGAGATCAAAAGAATATGTTCGATAATGCATTTTCCAACACAAGAGATCGGAAAAGCATTAGGAATTACCATTGAATCACCTTTTCTAAACAAATCAGTAATAGAATTAGCAAAAACCATCCCTGTTAATCTAAAAGTAAAAGAAGAAAATGAAAAAAGATACGGAAAATGGATTTTACGGAAAACATTTGAGAGTTTTATTCCTAAACAAATAGTTTGGAGAGAAAAATCCCCAATGCAGGAAGGTTCAGGAACGCAAGGATTAACTGAATTATTTAATTCGATAATAGGCGAAGAGAGTTTTGTTGAGAAAAAATTAACAGTAGAAAAAGAAGACAGAGTCGTTATCAGAAGTAGAGAATCAATGCATTATTATGAAATTTTTAAGAAATTGTTTGGCTCACCTGTAGATAAAGACTCAGAAAGTATTTGTCCATATTGCAAACATGAGGTAGGAGATTCAAAGTTTTGCAGAATGTGTGGGGCTTTTCCCATCTAGGAATTATTTTTGTATTTACGAGGCTTTTTGATAAAAATTCGCCTACAGCCATTACAACAAAAATAGAAATTTTTTCCATCATGTTCATGAAGTAATGCTAATTCTTCATCTAATTCAATTCCACAAACAGGATCTACTGGCACAAATTTTTCTGATGTGAATTCTATTTATAGATTGAGAAAAATTATCTATGAATTAATTATGTCAAGAATTTTTTTTGGTAAAACACCAAAATCAGTATCAGGTTCAGATACAACATACAAGATATCCTCACCAAGAGGCACACTAATTGCAAGTGCACGTTCACGTGAAGCCATTGCAAAATTCACACATCCAAGTTGTTTATCAAATTCTTTTCTCATTTTTACTCTTAATGCAAGTTCCATGAAAATCATCTCGTCGTCTTTTTCACTCTCTAATGGTTGGACATTTTCTTTCATACCACCTGCTACCAATCTGCCTCGTTCGTTAATTACACCTGCAAATCTTACTTTGGTGTCAATTGCAAGAATTGCATCACAAACTTTAGGATAATCATAAATTTTATCAGCCATTTTATTCAAGTTTTAGAGATCGCTATTTAATCGTTCCACAAAAATTTTTTTCTGAGAATAAATAATTATGAAGTTAATGTTTTGACTAATTTTAAAAATTCATCATCAGATAATGCAGGAATTTTCATAATCTCAGTATTCTCAGAAACATGTTCCATAGATTTTTGACCCACAAGAGGAGCTAAAACACCAGGAGTTGACCGAATAAACTGCAATGCCCTAAGAGATGCTTTAAGGTCACAAAACTCAGGCATAGTTCCAGGTTGTAATAATCTACCTTGCATGAATGGGACACTAGTAAAAACACCAATTCCCAATTTTACTGCAGTCTCTAATGGAGATAGTAATTCATCTCCAAGCATTTGTGATTTTGCAAGTAATGCTTGGTCATATGCCAAATTAAATGGTAATTGAATAAATCTAAACCCATGATTTTCTCCACCAACCTTTTTTGCAAGATTGACTGTATCTTCAAGGGAAAGATATTGCGGATTATCTTTTGCAACTCTAAAACATTCCCAAGTAGCCATACCATAGAATCGAATTTTTCCTTCTTTGCGTTTTTGCTCATACAATTCAAAAACAGACTCTAGATTTTTTAGAAATTGTTCTTTAGAGACATCTTTGATTTGGCCCTCAACTGCATTATGCAAATACATTAAATCAATACAATCAACATCCAAGTTTTTTAGACTTCTATCTAATTGATCAGAAAGATAAGGTACTGTCATGCAATGATATCCAGATGTAATGTCACCTTCTTTGACAAATCCTTTGTCAGTATATTCTTGTTTAACATATTCCCAAAACCCTAGTTGAACATCAGCATCATTTGTAACATAACCATTTTTTGAACAAAGAAAGATTTGATCACGAGTAATTTTTTCCTCATTAATTAATTCAGAAATTGCTTTTCCCACTGAACGTTCTGCTTTTTGAGAACGATAGTTTATTGCAGTATCAATTACATTGATTCCAGAAATAACAGATTGTTTTACTGCATTTGTAACCAAATCATCGGTTTTAGAATCAGCATCACCAAGATATGTTCCAATACCCACATTAGACAAAGAAAGGTTTTGAAAATCGTTAAAATTAACTGGATTAATTCCTGAATTTTTGGCAAATTTTTGAGTTCCTTCAGATGTAGCATGCCCTGAAATCATACAATTTCACATTTTTTACTAAATTTATGCGTAAGCTAATTTTTTGGAGGCTAAACATTCGAAGAATGGGTTATTGTGAAATGGATACGAATTTAAATACAAATTTTGTCATAATAGAGTAGTGTAAGTGAGAGAAAAGAGCGTCGAGACGTCATTCTCTCCTTTGACACGAATTTTTCTAGTTTAGGATTAAATTACTCAAATACAAAGAATTTCAGGATTCAAAATGAGTGATTCAGAAATTCCATCAAAAGAAGAAATTCTCAAAAATATGGCAAAACGTCTTCAAACGCATCCTGAAGATGGAGAGGAAGTATTACTTCGAACATATGATCTTGCCTTTATCAAAGGAAAGATTCAGGGTGAAAATAGTAAATAATCATCTAAAGTAATTTTAGATTTAGAACAAATTCAGATTACCACATCAGAGGAATCAAGAAGCTAATTACAAACAATACACCAGTTATCCTACTAAACATCAAAGTTGATGCCATGTATGGAAATAGTCCATCAACAGAATCATAGTTTTTCTTCAATCCCAATCCAGATTTTATCATTAACGGAATACTAAGAAAGGAAATCAAAGAAAGAGCTGGAAATAATTCAAGGGATACACCAATTAAAAGTGCACAATATGAAACTAGTGGGAAAATCCAAATTAGTTTAACAGCTTTTTGTTTTCCTACAACAATTACTAGTGTTTTTCTTCCTTTTGATTTATCAGCATCATGATCAGGAAATGATGCAATAAACAAAACAAGTGATGATAAAGAACCAACAATTATTCCTGCAAGAACAGATTCAATTGTAATTTGTCCTGATTGAATAAACAAAGTTCCAATGACAATCATAGAACCCTTTACTGCTACAAAAAATTCACCTAAACCAGAATCAACAATTTTAGTAGAATAAAAATAAATAGACATTATTGCAAATCCCAAAATTATTGCAATTGTAATTCCATCAGTTACTACAAAATACCCGCCAATTGCTGTTCCAATTATTAAAAAGGCAACACCTGCACGATAAACAGATGATGGTTTGAGTAAACCTTCAGGTAAAACACCTGTACCACCACTCATTTTGGTTCGTTTTGTTTTAGTATCAATCCCTCTTTTAAAATCCCAAAAATCATTTAACAAATCTACACTTGCATGAAGTGCCATTACACCACCAAATGTTAAAACTGCATCAAATACATCCAAGGAAGAATTTTGCCACCAATTCAGAGACAATCCCACAGAAACTGCAATAACTGAGGCTAGCAGAAATCGTACTCGAATAACACGAAGCCAAACAGACAGCATTAGAAATAATGTAAATTTTTCAATATAATATTCATGAGTTTTGATTTTAACTATCGTTTATATCAAAACTAGAATAATCATGCCTATTGATTATCGGGAAAATCTCAGAAAATGAGAAAAAAATAAGATTCAATGAAGACATTCATTGTAATAATTGTGGTAAAAAGGTTCCAGGAGGATTAGCTACTGGAGAAACATACTACAAAACAAAATCATTTAAAATTGAATTAGATAATTTCAAAAAATCATATCTATGTGGAATTTGCAGAGACAAAAAACGTAGAGACGAAAGTTAAACTAGAGAATCATCACTTACTTCTATTGGTTTTCTTCCCATAAATCCAGAATCTTTTTCATGCCAAAATTTTATTTCAGTCTCACCATATTTCCAACAAAGCCAAACTTCTTCATCAAATCGCTTGGATGGAAAATCAAGTAAGCCTTGTTCGATGCTTTTTACAACAACACCAGTATTTTCCAAAATTTCAACTGACTCATAGAATTTGGTTATTGCAGAGTTTAGAGTTTGTTTTAAGGATACGTATTCCTCAAAAGAGTTTGTACCAGATGCACACATTTGTAATTGTTTTTCAATTTTTTTTATCTCAGTTGTTTTTGCTAATGCATATTCATATTTTTTAATTACATCAGGAAGTGCCATATTTGCTTCATTGGTTGTAAAAAAGGTAAACATGTTCAAAATCAATCAATCTTTATTAAAAATCTTAGGCGCAAATTTATTAAGAATTCATCTAGATTGTAAAATATGAGTGAAGAACAACTAGAAGCACTAATTCTGCAAACCATCAATGGTGCAGTAGCAACAATTCCAAATTATCTAGAAGAGATTAAGGAAAATAAAGAAACTCTCAAAGTAGAAAACCCACAAGAATTTGTGTATGGAGTCATAATGGGAATGGCACTAGGCATGAGTGGTGCAATTCTTAGTGCACAAAAAGAGATGCCAACTGCAGAAGATCAAATCAAAGTTAGAGATATGGTGTATAAGCACATACCTGAGATACGAGAACGAATTTTCAATTGATAAAATTTAACGATAAAGAAATAGAGTTTCTAGAGACACTAGAAGAGGCAAGAATTGCAACATCACATGATGGCATATCGCATGTAAAACCAGTATCATTTGTTTTTTGGAATGATGTTATTTTAGTTGCCACAGATTACAAAACTAGAACATTTGAAAATATCAAAGTAAATCCACATACAAGTATTGTAATTGATGTTTACAAATCAGGAAATCACAAAGCAGTATGCATTCAAGGTAAATCAGAAATTATTGAAAATGGTTTAGAATTTAAAGAATTTTATGATATTTTTTACAAAAAATTTCAATGGGTAAGAAATGATCCATGGAAAGAAAACGAAGCACCGTTTTTGAAAATAATTCCACACAACAAAATTAGTTGGGGATTAAGATAGAAAATTAATTTGTAAGTTTTATTGATTTTGATTTTTTCCACAAATGAGTACACAAACTAAACATATTTTCTACCATTTCTGAGGAATTTGTATACATGATAGAATCAGAGTCATCATTTAGATCAATTGATTCATTCATTGCACCAGACATTGCCATTTGACTTTTGGATTCAATAATCATTCTACTTTTTGATGGAAGTTTTCCAATTTTGACTTGAGTTGCACCAAATGCTTCAAAGATTTTCATCGATTCCACATCACATGAATTAGTAATAATTAGAACCTCACCTCCAGCATCAATACGTTGACGTATTTTATCTGGAATCGAGGTATGATTCATTCTCATCAAATCCTCAGATGTAGTTACTAGGAATATTTTTTCAGTGGAATCTTGAATCAATTTACCAATTCTTGAATAGATATTAGATCTTCCCTGAACAATTGAAAAAGAGGATAAATCAGAAGGTATTGTATCTTTTTCATAATTTTTTAGTTCTTCAACTAGGGGATGTGCCAGTGTTTGTAATTTGTCAACTTCATCTTTTTTTGTTTGAATAATGTGTTTAAATGCATCAGAGGGATCAATTGCACTAATCATTATCGGAGTAGAAGAGGAGGATTTAGTCATGCCCATATTTTCTAATATTTTCAGTGAACGGTAGGCTTTGCCTCTATCTACATCAAGTTTTTGAGCCATTGTTCCAACAGACATTGAACCCATCTTTAGTAAGCTGACATAGATCTTTACTGCTACCTCATCTAGTCCAAAATGAACCAATGAACGGTAAATTTCATCCTTATCTGACATAATTTCCCCCTTTCACCAATATTGATCGAATCAATCTCAATGTATCTATCTAAAAGATTATGAATATAATTACTTGTGGAAATTGATCCATTTTTATCGTTCCATTGTGGCGTTTTATATAAAAATATGTTAATTTATGAACATAGTAATTTATTGTTTAAAAAAAAGAACAGTTCCATTATTCTGATTAAACAAGTTTCAATATAGTATGTACAACTATTGAATAGTGCAAACTCTAACCATGGCAGGTAAGGCACTTTTCCTTATCTGTCATTGGCTCGAAGTATAAAATACGATCAAGAATTTAGAATATTT
>Ga0209992_10002817_pt1 | contig 15384 bp, 13 predicted proteins | sample 2SBtaG_2_FD_182564 | JGI IMG/M metagenome (GOLD analysis project Ga0209992, IMG submission 182564) | Deep subsurface microbial communities from Kolumbo volcano to uncover new lineages of life (NeLLi) - 2SBTROV12_ACTIVE470 metaG (SPAdes)... | ecosystem: Environmental > Aquatic > Marine >... | reverse complement strand
GCGAGTCTTGTGGCAAAGCAAAATGATCCATGCCAATATTGTGATGCCGTAACCGGCTCTGAGTGTGATGATTTCAAATCCGACATTTGTATCCATCACTAAAATTTAGCAAATAATCAAAATCACAAAAAAACACTTAACAAAAAGTAGTTTTTAAAGCAAAAACAACAGTTTTTTAATTAAATCGAGGTTTTTTTGATCAAAATTTGAAAAATTTTAGATTTTTTTAAAATTCAACAAAAAATGGCTTGTTAATCAAATTTTTGTTCGACAAAATCCAAATCAATTTGAATATTAGAATTATCTAACAGCTCCAAACATTTTGGCACCGCCAAAAATACCGCACCTAAACACACTGCAATTGCATCTGGTTTCCCGGGCAGGTTAATAATCAAACTTTTGCCACGTGTGCCAGCTGTTTGACGAGAAAGAATAGCTGTAGGTACTGTTCTAAGGCTTACGGAGCGCATCTGTTCAGCAAAGCCATCAAAGATTCTCTCACACACCTCATGTGTCGCCTCAGGGGTGACATCGCGCGTGGTTGGCCCAGTGCCGCCTGTCGTTAGGATTAAATTACAATTTTTATTGTCAGCAAAATCAATCATGGTTTGTTCAATTAGTGATTGCTCGTCTTCAATGATAATACTGTCAATGTCATAAGGTGAGAGTATTGCGTTCTTTATCCATGCTTGCATGGAAGGACCGCCAATATCTTCATATTCACCACGAGCTGCACGATCCGAAATAGTAATAAAACCAATTTTAATTTTTGTATTATTCATAATTAGTCTGGGTTAACCGCCAGTAACAGGTGGATAGAAGGCAACTTCATCATTGTCATTTAATTGTGTAGTTTCATTAGCGATAACATGATTAACGGCGCAAAGAATATTGCTTGGGAAATGCTGAACACCGTATTTTTCAATCAACAATAATCTTAGTGTGTTGACTGTCATATCTGCACTGACTGGTATGTGCTCATTAGCGATCTTAAGTGATTCTTTGAGTGAGGCGAAATACAAGATTTTCATCCGCCAATCTCCACCATTTGCGCACTGTCGATGTTGTCAAGATCAGTGTCGAACTCATGTCTCTGAGGTTTATGGTTGATGGCATTCACAATCATGGTTTTAATGGCATCATCGCTCATGCTTGACCTTAGTGCATCTCGTAGGGAAACGGAATTTTTCTGACCCAAACATAAGATTAATTGACCTTTAGCGGTTAGTCTGACACGATTGCAACTGTCACAAAAGTTATTTGAAACGGCCGATATCGTACCCACAGATGAGCGAGTGTTTTCTATTAAATAGCTTTTGGCAGGTCCTGCCGTTTGTTTTGATTTAATAGCAATCAATTGGTCTGGCAAGTGTGCACGTATTCTTTTCAAGATATCAGTTTCACTATAGTGATGATCAACAGCATCAATCCCAGCTGTACCAATTGGCATGGTTTCAATAAAACGAACATCAAGTTTACGCCCAATGGCAAAGTCGATCATGGCTTCAATTTCATCATCATTAACACCACGCATCACGACCATATTGAGTTTAATGGGGTCTATGCCTGATTCGATAGCCGCATCTATTCCCTGGATAACTTTATCTAAATCACCGCCACGAGTGATCTGATTGAATCGCTCCTTATCAAGCGAGTCAATGGAAATGTTAGCTCTATTAATACCAGCTGATTTTAGTTGACTGGCAATGGGTGCTAATAAATGTGCGTTGGTTGAGATTGGGATATCATTAACAGTGGTAATTTCACCGAGCATAGTTGCTAGACTAAGAATGTCTTTTCGTAGTAACGGCTCACCGCCCGTTAGTCTAACCTTAGTGACGCCCAGTTCGCTGAATAGTCGTACAATTTTTGCAATCTCTTCATAGGATAGGATCTCATTTCGAGTGGTATCGGTTATGTGGTCTTTATCGCGACAATAGTGACAACGATAGTTGCAATGATCCGTTACTGACACCCTAAGGTAGGTGATATTACGATTAAACGGGTCAATTAATTGCTGCATATTTAGGCCTTCCAGTCTCCAGACGTTCCGCCAGATTTCTCTAATACTTGGGTTTGGCTAATCACCATGCCACGGTCAACTGCCTTACACATATCATAGACAGTCAGTGCTGCTACACTGGCTGCTGTGAGCGCTTCCATTTCCACACCAGTCTTACCAGCAAGCTTAGTGGTGGCAATAATCTCAACGCTTGAATTTTCGGAGTTAGTAGTTAATTCCACGCTCACCTTGGTTAGCATTAATGGGTGGCATAGTGGAATAAGGTCGGCACACTTTTTAGCCGCTTGAATACCTGCGATGCGGGCCACAGCTAACACATCGCCTTTTTTGTGTTGACCAGAAGTAATCAATGCCAAGGTTGATGGCTGCATGAGTATGACTGACTTGGCTACAGCAATTCGAGTAGTGACAGCCTTGTCAGACACATCAACCATTTGTGCATCACCTTTATCGTTAATATGAGTTAGTTTGCTCATTGTGTTAGCTCAGTTAGTGAATAATAATTTAGCACCTCTCCCTGAGAGAAAGTGCTGTTTTCTGGTATTTCTACCAATCCATCAGCCCAAACCACAGAGCTCAACACATCTGAACCTTGTTTAGGATAGAGATTGGCTGAAGCCGGAACAGTGGAATGATCTAATTTTACTCTGACAAATTCACGTCGTGGCCTTGGTCTGCGCCAATCAAAGTTGGTTTGTACCTGGGTGGTTTGATTCTTAAAGTTGCTAACACCTTGCATCTTTTTGATAAAAGGCCGTGCGAATAAGAAGAACGTCACCATCGCTGACACTGGGTTACCTGGTAAGCCAATAAATGCAGCTTTACCAACATAACCAAAAGCCAATGGCTTGCCTGGCTTCATTTTAATGCGCCATAAGGACAGCTTCCCAAGTTTTTCTACTGCAGGTTTAACATGATCCTCTTCACCAACAGAGACACCACCAGTGGTCATAATTAAGTCGCAATCGGATGCTAAAATTTCTAAAGCTTTACAGGTTGAATTTAGATTATCTTTGATATTGCCCAGATTGACTACTTCACAATTTAGTTGTTTGAGTAAGGCAACTAGCGCATAACGATTAGAGTTAAAGATTTCACCTTTGTTTAAAGTATTGCCAGGCTCAACCAATTCATCTCCGGTAAAAAAAACACCAACTTTAAGTTTCTTAAAGACTTCGATCTCAGCCACACCAACGGAAGCAGCAAGCGCAATATCTTGTGGTTTGAGTTGCATGCCAGTTTGTAAAATTACATCATCGGTTTGAATGTCGTTACCCATAGGTCGAATATTTTCATTCAATGACAAAGGACGCCAAGTTTCGATACTTTTTCCATCTTTAGATACTTCACACTCCTCTTGCATAATAACAGTGTTGGTGCCTTGTGGAATAGGGGCGCCAGTAAATATGCGAGCAGCACACCCAGGGGCAAGTGTGTTACCTGTGCTACCGGCAGGGATTCGATCAGTAATTTCAAAACTAATCTCGCCAGGGGTATTAATTTGCTCTTCTTTAAGATTGATGGCGTAGCCATCCATCGCAGAATTATCAAATCCAGGTACATTAATGGCTGAATAAACATCTTGCGCCAACACTTGATAGAGTGAGTCATCTAGTGAAGCTGTTAGTGTGTTTTGAGTAATTGAAACTGAGTCAAGTAAAAATCTTAATGCCTCATCGGTGCTAAGTAGAGGTTGTTGTACTTGGTCGCAGTTATCATCAACTGTTTGATTGTTCATAAGAAAATCTAATCATTGTGTAGGAATGATTGTATCATAGAATGCTAATATATTAAATATGGTTAATTAATGGTTACTAAGGATAATTTGACCGCCGTTATTCTCTCGGGCGGACAATCAAGCCGAATGCAAGGCAAGGATAAAGGTTTGATCTTGTTAAATGACAAACCACTGATTAGTTATGTGGTTGATGTGATTGATGATAGGACAAGTCGATTATTAATTAGTGCCAATCGTAATGTTGACGCATACCAACAATATGGTGAAGTTATTAGTGATGAGTTAACTAATTTTCAAGGGCCATTAGCCGGCATTTCAACGGCGCTATCAAAAACAAATACCACTTATTTATTAATCTTGCCATGTGACAGTCCTATGGTCAACAAGATAGTTATTGATCGATTGATCGATCAGATGGATAGATCCGATGTGGATATTTGTGTGGCAGATGATGGATTGAGAATGCATCCAGCCATCGCCTTAATTAGGGCTAATTTAGAAAATAATTTGTTAGCCTTTTTAGAGTCAGGTGAGCGAAAACTAGGTTTGTGGATTGAGCAAAATAACTTTCGAAAGGTTGATTGTTCAAACTACCCAGAAGCATTTGTTAATTTAAACAGCCCTAGGGATTTTGATAAGATTTAATCCCAATAAGTGGCTTGATTTTTATCTGTTGTTTTGGACCCAGCCTATTGACTGGAGCTAGCTGCATATTCTTTTTTCCAAAACGGCGCTTGAGTTTTTAAAAAATCCATAATAAATTCACAAGATTCAAAAGCTACTTGACGGTGTTGACGACTGGTTATAACCACCAATACAGTTTGATCATTAATTTGCAAGCCAGACACACGATGAATAATCGTGTGCAAACTAACTTTAATTTTTTTATTAGATAATTCTAATATTGGATAAAACTATGTATAATTGGCATTAGTTATTTTCCAAAGACGGGAATAACAACAAACACAGACGTTTATTTAAATCTTTTTCCAAAGATCTTAAATAAACGTCTTTTTTTTTGCCAGTTTCAAGGACGGAATTGGTGGTTACGGTATTGAAGCCAGTTACTCTATTTGTATTGATTTACAAATGAAGTAACTGGCTTTTTTGGTTTAAAGAAAGTTAATAACGATAAGGAAATAAGATGAAAAAATTAGTGATAATCGGTTCGGGCATGAGTGCTATGAAAGTGGTAGACGAGGTTTTAAAAATTGACCCGCTTATGTACCATATTACTGTGATTGGCGCAGAAACGGTGCTGCCTTACAATAGGATTATGTTGTCACCTGTTTTGTCCGGTGAAAAAACTTTCAAAGAAATTCAAACACATGATGAGACCTATTTCGCTCAAAACAATATTACTTTTAAACCTGGTTATGAAGTTACTGCAGTTGATAGAAAGTCTAAGAGCATCTTGGTATCTAAGATTGATAAGGCAGAGTCTTACTCTGTTGATTACGATCGATTGGTTTTATGCACTGGCTCTACTCCTTTTATTTTGCCATTGCCAGGTAAAGCGTTAGAAGGCGTTGTTTCGTTTAGAGATATTTATGATGTTGAGTACATGAAATCAAAGGCTGAAAAGGGCAAAAAAGTAGCAGTAATCGGTACGGGGCTATTAGGTCTTGAAGCGGCTAATGGGTTAAATGAACTTGGCTTTAAAGTAACAGTGATTGGTAATATGGATTCCATTATGAATATGCAGCTCGATGCTACCTCTGGCGGGTTATTGCAAAAGGTTCTAGAGAAAAAAGATATTTCATTTAAATTAGGTGCAATCACCAAAAATATTGTTGGTGATACTAAAGTTGAAGCATTAGAGTTTGACGATGGATCAACGTTAGCAGCAGATATGGTAGTTATGTCTGTTGGCATTGTTCCCAATGATTCGTTGGCCACAGAAATCGGCTTACAAACCGATCGAGGTATTGTTGTAAGTGATACCATGATGACATCTGATCCTGCCATTTATTCAGTAGGTGAGTGTATTAAACACCGTGGTACAACCTATGGGTTAGTGGCGCCATTATTTGAACAGGCGCGCGTCTGTGCTGAACAAGTATGTGAAGTAAGTCACCACATGTATATCGGATCAGACCTTTCTACAAAGTTAAAAATATCTGGTGTTGATGTGTTTTCAGCAGGCGAGTTTGATAATGCAGATGACGAAATTATGTGCTCTAAAGATCATTCACTTAACACCAGAAAACGCTTGTCAATTCGAGATAATAAATTAGTGGGTGCTGTATTGTTTGGTGATTCAACTGATGGATTATTTTATTTTGATCTAATCAAAAATGAAACAGATATTACCGATATTCGTAAAACTTTATTGTTTGGTGATATTGGTATTGACGCTGCTTCTGCAGGATCTGTTGGTGTTGAGAAAATGGCAGATGATGAGCAAGTTTGTGGTTGTATGGGTGTTACCAAAGGTGATATCGTTACTGCTGTTTCTAGTGGTTGTGATACGTTTGAAGCTGTACAAGAGGAAACAGGCTGTGCAACAGGCTGTGGTGGTTGTGGATCTGTTGCTAAACAGATTTTTAGTTTTGTTTCTGGTGCAGAATTGGTCACCAAGGATGCGCTATGTGACTGCACTACACATTCAACAGAAGAAGTGCGTGAGTATGTTAGATCGTTAGAAAAAGTTGCAAGCGTTGATGAAGTTAGGTCTGCATTAGAGTTTGATGAGTCTTGCGAAAAATGTGGCGCGGCAATTAACTACTATTTATCTTCTCAGTTTAATGAAGCTTATGTTCATAATGATGCCGAACGACCACATAATGAAATGATGCATGCTAATAAGCAGCGTGATGGTACTTATTCCATTGTGCCACAAATGCAAGGTGGATTAACCACGCCAGCTGAATTGCAAGCATTGGCAAATATTGCCCTTAAATATGAAGTGCCAACCGTCAAAGTAACGGGCGGTCAGCGTATTGATTTATTGGGCATCCCTAAAGACAACTTAAACAACATGTGGGATGAAATTGCTGAAGCGGGCATGGAATCTGGCTACGCTTATGGTAAGGCAACCCGAACTTGTAAATCTTGTGTGGGTACCGAGCATTGTATGATGGGAACACAGGACTCCATGGGGCTTTCAGTGCAGATGGAAGATGCCGTTTGGTCACACTTTATGCCGCATAAGTTCAAGATGGGCGTGAGTGGTTGTCCGCGCAATTGCGCAGAAGCAACCATTAAAGATTTCGGCGTTATTTGTACTGAAAAAGGTTACGAGATCCATGTAGCTGGTGCTTGTGGTATTCGTACTAAAGCGTGTTTAAAAGATCGTTTCTTTGAAACAGAAGCCGAGGTGGTTGAATACCTTAAAGCCTTTGTACAGCTCTATCGTGTTGAAGCTAACTATCTTGAGCGAGTCATGCATTTTGAAGAGCGTGTTGGTCTAGACTATATTCAGTCAAAATTAGACACACCTAAACAAATTAAAACCTGGGCAGATCAGCTACCTAAGACAATTAAAAATCCTTGGGTAACGACGGATCACAGAGAAAAGCAACCTGCTTAATTAAAGGAGATCTCATGAAAGATAAATTAAATCTATTTTCATTTAGCGGCAAATACCGAATCTTGCACCTCACGTGGTTTGCTTTTTTTATGACCTTTGTGGTCTGGTTGGGCTTAGGTCCGATGATGCCATTTATTCAAGAAGCATTATCACTCACTGATCAACAAGCCAAAGTTTTGCTGATTCTTAATGTGGCTATGACTATTCCTGCAAGAATTGTTGTAGGTATGTTGGTGGATAAGTTAGGCCCAAAGATCTTGTTTAGTGCCATCTTGATTTTAGGCGGGTTAATTTCAGTTGCCTTTAGTTGGATGCAAACTTACGATCAATTAGCATTGCTAAGGTTTTTATCAGGCTTTATTGGTGCTGGTTTTGTGGTCGGTATTCGTATGATTTCAGAATGGTTTCCAGCTAAACAAACCGGCTTGGCACAAGGTATTTATGGTGGTTGGGGTAATTTTGGTTCAGCAGGTGCAGCCATGACCTTGCCATTTATCGCTAGTAGTTTTGGTAGTGATGATGGCTGGCGCTTTGCGATTACTATTGCTAGTATTGCCACAATCGCTTACGGTGTTTTTTATTACTTTAATGTTACCAATACGCCAAAAGGTTCAACTTATTTTAAGCCTAAAAAATCAGGTGCCATGGAGGTCACAAGCAAATCAGATTTTATTTTGTATCTACTGATGAACATTCCTCTGTATCTGGCTTTAGCATTATTAACTTGGAAGCTGTCACCTGAAAAAATGGGTTTGATTAGTGAGTCGTTTACCGTGTCAGTTTATGTTTCGTTGGTTGCGATTTATTTAGTGCAAATTTATAAGATTTGGGATGTCAATAAAACCTTTATTCAAAACCCAGTTCCAAAGCAGCAACGTTATAAGTTTAAACAGGTGGCAATTCTAGATTGGGCCTATTTGGTTACATTTGGCACAGAGCTAGCTGTAGTTTCAATGTTAGCAATGTTCTATGTTGATTGGTTTGAGTTGCCAAAGATAACTGCAGCGGTATTAGCGGGTATTTATCCGTTTATCAATCTTGTTGCGCGTCCTGGCGGCGGCTGGATTAGTGATAAGATTGGTCGACGATTAACTTTGTTATTGGTATTTTCAGGAATCTCAATTAGTTTTGTGACACTGGGATTTGTTGACAAGTCTTGGTCTATTTATTTTGTGGTTGGTATTACTATTATTGCAGGTATTTTTGCAAAAGCTGGATCAGGTGCAGTGTTTGCCATGGTGCCACTCATTCAACGACGTCTTACTGGGCAGATTGCCGGTATGGCTGGCGCGTTTGGCAATGTAGGTGCGGTATTGTTTTTAACGGTTAATAGTTTGGTGGATTACGATCAATTCTTTATGATTATTGGTGTGGTTAGCACGTTAGTATTGGTGCTTATTGTTGTATTTTTGGAGGAGCCAAAAGGCAATATGGTTGAAGTATTAGATGACGGTACTGTTGAGGTTATTAAACTAAACTAACCATGAAACAGTTAAAAGTAATAGTTGATACAACATCGATTGCTGGCATTAAAGATGAAAATCAAGATGCCTGCTCTTATTATGTGCCTGATGCTAAAGCGATAGAGTACAAAGGTATTGCTGCGGTTATTTCCGATGGTGTTAGCGCTTGTGAACGTGCACGTGAAGCAAGTGCTTGCTGTGTTAATGGATTTTTAAGTGATTATTATTCAACACCAGATTCGTGGGGTGTAGAGCATTCAGCAACCAAGGTTATCTCAGCACTTAATAATTGGCTTTATTCTCAATCTATGCGTAGTGATGAGGTTTCATCTATGCTTTCTACGCTGAGCACGGTTATTGTTAAATCTAATGTTGCACATGTATTTCATGTGGGCGACTCTAGGGTTTATCGCTATCGTCAGGGAGTGTTAACACAGCTTACCAAAGACCATATATTAAGTCTAAACAAGGAAAAAACCTATTTGTCGAGAGCAATGGGGTTTGATCTTAAAGTAAATGTTGATTATCAAACGTTTGATCTTGAAGTAGACGATCAATTTTTAATGACAACAGACGGCGTACATGATTATTTAGATGATGCGTTGTTAGAAATTTTAATGAGTAGAAACACTTCTGTTGAAGATGTTGTTAATAGAGCGCTTGATAAAGGCAGTAAAGATAATATATCAGCTATGATTGTTCAGATTGAACAATTGCCAGAGAAAAATCTAAACGAAGCTTTTGATGAACTTACCCAGCGTCCCGTGCCACCAGATCTTACCAAAGGTATGAAAATCAATGGATTGGAGATAGGGTCACTCATTGTTTCAAGCTCAAAAATGCAATTGTATTTAGCTAAAGATATTAACACCGGTCAGTCAGTTGCTTTAAAAACGCCATCGGTAAATTTTGAAGATGATCCTCAATACTTAAAGCACTTTATGTATGAACAATGGGTAGGACAGCGTGTACAAAGCCCTAACGTGGTTAAGATTCATACCAGCAACGAAAAAGCTAAATTTCTAGCTTATGCAATGGAGTACATTAAAGGACAAACTTTAAGGCAGTGGATAGATGAAAACAAAAATCCTGATATTGAGGTAGTGGTTAGTTTTGTAAAACAAATCATTCAAGGTCTTCGTGCTTTTCACCGTCAAGAAATGCTACATTGCGACCTCAAGCCAGAAAACATTATGATTGATGAAATTGGCCAAATAAAACTTATTGACTTCGGTTCGGCAAGAATCGCTGGCGTTGCAGAACTCAATAGTCCGATTGATGTTGTGGGTAATCAAGGAACGCAAGGTTATACTGCCCCAGAAGTGATATTAGACGAGCGAGTTTCACAAGCTTCTGATCAATTTAGTTTGGGCGCAATTGTGTATGAAATGTTTACATCGACACCGCCTTATCAAGATAAATTAGATAAAAATCTAAGCAGTAAAAAATTGTCTAAATTAACTTATGAATCAACGCTTGTGTATAATCCAAATTTACCCATTTGGATTGATGGCGCTATACATAAAGCTTGCCATTTAAATGTAGCATCTAGGTACGAAGCACTAAGTGAATTTTTGTATGATTTAGAACATCCAAATTCAAATTTTTTACAAACAGAAGAGTTTAAAAACCCAGAATCAAAGTTGAAAAAATACCGATTATTAATCGCACTGTCTTTCGCACTAAATTTTGTTTTGTTATTGTTATTGGTTACTAAATAAAGGATCAACATGTTACTTGGAAGAACTCAAAAAAACCCAATCAAAATTACTGACAAAAAAATTGTTGAGTGGAAATATGCTACTTGCGGATACTGCTCAACAGGCTGTTCAATGGAAGTTGGTTTAAATGATCAAGGTCATGCGGTTTCGTCTCGTGGAGTAGGTGGTGCAGATGTGAATCGTGGTAAATTATGTCTCAAAGGCATCATGGAACACGAACTTTTTACATCCGAGGGGCGAGGCGACAAACCATTAATTCGTGATCATTGGCATGAAGACTTTGTTGAGACAACCTGGGATAACGCTATTGATCAAATGGCCGAAGGCCTAAAAGAGGTGCAAAAAAAATATGGTAGAGATTCCATTGCAGTCATCTCAACCGGTCAAATATTTACAGAAGAGTTTTATACTCTAGGTAAATTAACGCGTGGTTTAATCGGTACTAATAATTACGATGGCAATACCACACTTTGTATGGCATCAGCTGTATCAGGCTATAAGCGTTCATTTGGGTCGGATGGTCCGCCAGGCTGTTATGAAGATTTTGAACATACAGACTGTTTAATTGCTTGGGGTTCAAACTTGCCTGAACAACATCCGATTATTTATTGGCGTATGAAAGAAGCGCAAGAAAAGCGTAATTTCCCACTCATTGTGGTGGATCCACGTGTCACCATGTTGGCACAGAGTGCGGATATCCATTTAACGGTAACACCAGGCACTGATATTGTTTTAATGAATGCGTTAATGTATGTCATTCTAAATGAAGGGCTAGAAGATAAGGATTATATTGAAAAGAATACCAATGGGCTTGATGAACTGAAAGCTGAAGTAGATAAATACGATCCAGTTACCGCTTCTAAAATTTGTGGTATTGATGAAGATACCATTAGAGTGGTGGCTAGATTATTTGCCAAATCAAAAACTGCAATGCAAATCTGGACCATGGGCATTAATCAATCAACACATGGTTCTGATGGTGTGGTTGGTATCAATAATTTAGCACTTATTACCGGTAATATCGGCATTCCAGGTGGCACTAGCTTATCAATTACAGGTCAATGCAATGCAATGGGTACAAGAGAATGGTCATCGTGTTCAGGCTTGCCTAATTATCGGGTTTTGGAGAATTCAGAAGATCGTAAAGAGATAGCCGAGTTCTGGAATATTGATGTTGATTTTTTACCAACTAAACGCGGCATGTTTCAAACCGATATTTATAGAGCAATTGAAACTGGCGAGATTAAAGGTTTATGGCTTATTGCAACCAATCCACTTTCCTCTCTGCCTAATACAGCTAGAGTACGTAAAGCAATGGAAAAACTGGAATTTTGTGTTGTTCAGGATAGTTATCAAGACTCTGAGAGCAATCAGTATGCTAACGTATTTTTCCCAGCAGGCACATGGGCAGAAAAGTCGGGAGTCATGACTAATACTGAAAGACGAGTTAACTTAATTAACCCTATCATGAAAGCGCCTGGCGAATCAAAGTCTGATTTTTGGATATTCAATGAAGTGGCAAAACGATTTAATACCGAAGACAAAGTAAATTTTCCAAAGACTACCGAAGAAGTGTTTGAAGAAATGAAGGGGTTATCAAAAGGTCGTTTATGCGATATTACTGGAATGGATTACGAAAAGATTGAAAAAAATCGTGGTATCCAATGGCCTTATACAGATGAACAAGTTAAGAATAATGAGGCGCCACCAGCTGGTGGTAAACGTATTTATACAGAAGAAGCATCTTTCAGGTATGCAGATGGTAAAGCCAAGCTTATTCCGTTGCCATTCGTTGACAATAATGAAGTGCCGGATGAAAAGTTTCCAATCTGGTTGAATACAGGGCGTTTAGTAGAGCACTGGCATGGACGGACAAAAACTGGAAAAGTGGGCAATAATAATAAATTCAGCCCAATTCCTTTTATTGAGATAAACCCTGACTTGGCGTTAGAAGTTGGTGTTGAAGATGGTGATTATGTACGTTTGGTTTCTAGACGATCGGATGCAATTGTTATGGCCAAATACACTAATCGAGTGGCAAAGAATATGGTTTTCTTGCCTTTCCATTTTCATGATTGCGCAAATCGATTAACCTTGGGTTTATTAGATCCCCACTCAAGGCAGCCTGCTTATAAGCAACAAGCGATTAGGGTTGAAGTTATTGAAGATCAAGAAGAGGCGGCACAGTTAAGTATGGAAATGAGGGCCTTTTAGGAAAATATTATGTGGAAAGTTAGAGACGACGAGCCGAAAGATGCTTTTTTATGGGATAAAGAGACCAAGGCAAAAAATTGTTATGGGCACTCCATTGAGAAAACAAAAGAAGATAGTCTTTTACGAAATCAAAGTTTAAATATTAATGGCGATAGTAGTATTGGTGACAACCCAAATCGCTATAAACAACATGGTTTTTACTTTAATGCAGATAATTGTATCGGCTGCCATGCTTGTGAATCAGCCTGTAGTGAAAAAAATGATGTAGCAGATCATTTAGCCTTCCGTTCTGTTGGCTTTGTTGAAGGTGGTTCGTACCCTAATTATCAAAGACTTAATCTTTCTATGGCTTGTAATCATTGTGATGATCCAGTATGTTTAAAGGGTTGTCCAACGCGAGCCTATACCAAATTTGCAGAGTATGGCGCAGTATTACAAGATCCAGATATTTGTTTTGGTTGTGGCTATTGCACTTGGGTTTGTCCATATAACGCTCCACAATTAGACCCAGTGAAAGGCGAGGTCAGTAAGTGCAATATGTGTGTAGACCGTCTTGAAGTGGGGCTTAAGCCTTCATGTGTTTCTGCTTGTTTAGGCAACGCATTGGATTTCGGTGTGATTGAAAATGTGCCTGAGAACAGAGAGCAAGCCAAGACTTCGATACCAGGCTTTCCAACACCTGAGATTACCCACCCTAATATTCGCTTCCAGCAAACTAAAGACACCCAAAGAGATATGGTGAGACCTGATGGCATGCCAATCAAATACCATAAAGAAGAAAATGGTGAGTTTGTTTCTGTTTTGGATGACAAGAAGCATTCCGCTAGAAAGCATTGGGGTCTAGAAAAATTATTACATTCTCATGAAAATGCGCATGCGATATTTACCTTGTGTTCTCAGGCTGCAATGGGTGCAACCTTGTGGATAATTATGTCGAGCTTATTAAGTGTGACCGCAGTGCAATCGACAAGCGGTAATGGTGCAATCGCAATGATCTTAATATTGTTAGTTCTGTTAACTTATGGTTTAGTTAAGCTTAATTTGCACCTAGGGAAGCCACAATTTTTTTATCGTGGTTATTACAACTTAAGATGGTCGCCAGTCAGTCGAGAAATTGCAGGCGTAACTCTATTTGTCATTGGATTGATGATGATGTTAATAGTAGAAGCCACAGGGTTAAGAATTTTTGAGATGATTGCCTATGCAGTAACAGTCTTAGGTTTTGGGGCGGGCTCTTATTATATGTACAAACTCTATCGTATCCCAGCTAGACCATTCTGGGATCATTGGCAAACTGGCAGTGCTTTTTACGGCACAGCACTCAGCCTTGGTAGTTTATTGTTTGGTTTATTGGTTATGCCATTTGGTTTAAGTGATTCAGGCATTATGCAGATTGCATCGGTAGCTTTATTTGGATTAGCGCTTGAAAGTATTGGTCATGTTGTGCATCGTAATGATGTTAAAAAATCAGGTGAAAGTCAAGCTTCTTATTTTGAGCAAGTGACTACTTTTGGTAAAACCTATCAATTACGTAATGCAATGTTGGGCGTTAATATGGCAATTATGGTGTGGTTAATGATGACACCTAACACTCTGCTGTTTTTCGTGAGCTTTGTGTCGGTTTTAGTGTCGGCATATCTGGGTAGAATATTATTTTATGCATTAGTGATTCCAACAACGATGCCAGGTGCATTCTTCTGGAAAAATGACAAATTTAAAGCTCATGCGATTGAAACAGGGTTAGATAAAATGCCACAAATGGGTGTCATGGCAGAGCGTCATCATAAGTTTGATGTTAAGGCCTTGGTTAATGTGATTAAACAGACGAGCGTTAAAGAGGCATTTACCCAAATAAAGTCAATCGTTAGAGGTGGTTAATTATTAACAATTGGTAATGTAGTTTGGCTATTATAATGTGGCCATTCATAGCGAATAAGGTAATTTTGGCAGGAAAATTCACCACAAGATTTTCTGATGTGGATTAACGCCAACGGTCTTTTTGCTTGTTGTCGCTAGCTTTGGCCTCTACCCACTTACTCTCGTTTTCGGCATGTTCTTTTTTCCAAAAAGGCGCTTGAGTTTTTAAATAATCCATAATAAACTCACAAGATTCAAAAGCAGCCTGTCGGTGTTGACTGGTTGTAACCACCAATACAATTTGATCATTAATTTGCAAGTCGCCCACACGATGAATAATTGTAACCTTGCCAAGTGGCCATCTATTTTGTGCTTGATTAGCGATAGATTCTAGTGCTTTTTCAGTCATACCAGGATAGTGTTCTAGTGTCATCTTTTGGATAGACTCGTCTTCTAAATCTCGCACCGTGCCAACAAAACTCACAACCGCACCAATATTGCTATCATCGCCTCTGGCTAAAGATACTTCTACATTGAGATCAAAGTCTTGTGTTTGTACAACAATTTTATTCATGTTCTAATTTTAGTTTTAATTTCACCTATATTGGATTGATTTAAATCAATCAGTTTATTTTACTTGTTTCAACCATAGGCAGTATCAAGCTCAGTAGAAATATCTTCTTGGATTTTATTAGCAAATAATCAAAATAACTCAAAATTTAGCTAAAAAATCTTTAAAACAGTCGTTTTTAGGCACTTTAAAGGCTCTTTTTTCCAAAAAATATCGACTAAAAGTGTCGAATTTACAAAATTTAAGAAATTTTACAAACGGGCAT
>Ga0209992_10002816_pt1 | contig 15388 bp, 15 predicted proteins | sample 2SBtaG_2_FD_182564 | JGI IMG/M metagenome (GOLD analysis project Ga0209992, IMG submission 182564) | Deep subsurface microbial communities from Kolumbo volcano to uncover new lineages of life (NeLLi) - 2SBTROV12_ACTIVE470 metaG (SPAdes)... | ecosystem: Environmental > Aquatic > Marine >... | reverse complement strand
CGTCCTCTCAAAACATTAACTCAAAGACTCAAAGGAAAAGAAGGACGATTTAGAGGATCACTATCTGGAAAGAGAGTTGACTTTTCTAGTCGTACTGTAATTTCACCTGATCCAAACTTGGATTTGTCTGAAGTTGGAGTTCCTGAAGTAGTTGCCATGAAATTAACAATTCCTGAAATTGTTACTGAATGGAACATTGAGCGAATGAGAAAATTAGTAATTAATGGACCTGAAAAATTCCCAGGTGTAAACTATATTGTAAGACCTGATGGTGTTAAAATTAGATTAGATTTCGTAGAAGACCGTTCTACTATTGCTGAAACACTTGAGATTGGATATCTAGTTGAAAGACATTTAGCTAATGGTGATATTGTAATGTTTAACAGACAACCATCACTGCACCAAATGTCTATTATGGCTCACTATGTCCGAGTTCTTCCAGGTAAGACATTCAGATTACATCCATCAGTTTGTCCTCCTTACAACGCAGACTTTGATGGTGATGAAATGAACCTTCACGTTCCTCAAAGTGAGGAAGCACGTGCAGAAGCAATTCTCTTAATGAGAGTTCAAGATCAATTAATCTCTCCAAGATATGGTGGTCCAATTATTGGTGCACTAAGAGACTTTGTTACAGGTGCTTATCTTTTAACTAAAGATGATACAACACTAACTGTCCAAGAATTTTCAAACCTTGCAATGCTTGGTGGTTATACTGATGCATTACCAAAACCTGGCACAAAAACTAAAGATGGTCCAGCATACACTGGAAAACAATTATTCTCATTATTCCTTCCAAATGATTTCAACTATGTTCTTACATCAAAATGGTCAAAGGGAACTGGTGGTAAAGAAAAAGATGTTGTAATTAAAAACGGTGAACTCATCAGTGGTGTAATTGATAAAACCTCAATTGGTGCAGAAGAGCCAGAAAGTGTTTTGCATAGAATTACAAAAGACTATGGTAACCAAATTGGAAAAGACTTTTTGAATTCAATTTTGATTATGGTAAAACAATTCATCACTCACTATGGATTTAGTTATGGTTATGGTGATCTTGAAGTACCAGAAAAGAACGTACAACAAATCCTTGATGACATTAAAGAAACCTATGACGTTGTAGATGATTTAACTAAACAATACGAGAAAGGAACCCTCAAACTCACAAGAGGTATGAGGGCAGAAGAAGCACTAGAGGCATACATTGTCAACGAACTAGGAAAAGCAAGAGAAAAAGCAGGTTCTACTGCAAATCTATCTTTAGATGATGGTAATGCTGGAAAAATTATGGCAACTACTGGTGCAAGAGGTTCAGCCCTTAACGTAGGTCAGATGGCAGGTGCATTAGGACAACAATCAAGAAGAGGAAATAGAATGAATGATGGTTACAATAATCGTGCATTAACACATTACAAAGAAAATGATAGTAATCCTGACGCTCATGGATTTGTAAAATCCAATTATAGAACAGGTCTTTCTACATTAGAATTCTTCTTCCACGCAATGGGAGGTCGTGAAGGACTTGTAGATACTGCAGTTAGAACACAACAAAGTGGTTACATGCAACGTAGATTGATCAACGCATTAGAGCATATTAGATTAGAATATGATGGAACAGTAAGAGATCCACACGGACACATTGTTCAATTCCTTTACGGCGAGGATGGTATAGATGTAGCAAAAAGTGATCACGGTGAGGCATTTAACAGTGTTAGACTGGCAGAGTCTCAAACTATGATTGATTCAGGAAAGAAAGCAACAAAAGATGAAATTGAAACTTTGACTAAAAAATACACCAAGACATTTAATCCAAGATTAACAAATCTTGTAACTGATGCATTACACAAATCAAGTCTCAGTAAAGAAGGTGTAGAAAATGTTTGCAAGAAAGGATTATCATTATACAATAAAGCAAAAGTAGAACCAGGACAAGCAGTCGGAATCATTACTGCACAATCAATTGGTGAACCTGGTACTCAGATGACTTTGAGAACATTCCACTTTGCAGGAATTAAAGAAAGAAACGTTACTTTGGGTCTTCCAAGATTAATTGAACTAGTTGATGCAAGAAAGAAACCTGTAACTCCAACTATGGATATTTATCTAAATGAGGATTCAAAGACATCTCGAGAAAAAGCAATTGAGGTTGCACGAAATATTTTGCAAACCAAAGTTAGTGCATTAATTGCAGACAGTGAAACTGATTACTCTACAAATATCAAATTAATTCTAAGTGAAAATAGATTACGAGAGAGAGGATGTAGTATTGCAGAAGTAGAAAATGCACTTTCATCAAATAAAAAATTCAAGATGGAGACTGCAGGAGAACTAATCACACTAAATCTAGTTGAAGAATCAGATACTGCAACAGTTATTGCAATTAGAAACAAGATTCTTAACACTACTGTTAAAGGCGTTCCTGATATTGAACGAGTTACCCTTGTTCAAAAAGACGATGAATGGGTTATTCAGACAACTGGTTCAAACATTGCCAAAGTTCTTGAAGTTCAAGGAATTGACAAAAAGAATGTTAGAACAAATAACGTCTTTGAGATTGCAGGAACTTTAGGAATTGAGGCTGCAAGAAATGCTTTGATTGATGAATTAAACCACACTTTGGGTGACCAAGGATTAGAAGTTGATAATAGATACATCATGTTGGTATCTGATTTGATGTGCTCTAGAGGCTACATGCAACAAATCGGTAGACACGGAATTGCTGGAACTAAAGATAGTGTTCTTGCAAGAGCAGCATTTGAGATTACAGTTCCAACTATTGCACACGCAGCACTTGGTGGTGAAGTTGAACAACTTAGAGGAATCACTGAAAACGTAATTGTTGGAAGTAACATTCCAATTGGAAGTGGTACAGTTGATCTTTACATGCAAGTAAGTAAAAAGAAAAAGGAGTAAAAAATTCTTAGGTGATAATTATGGCAGACGAAATATCTACATTGATGAGAAATAGTAAAGAAAAAGTTGTTTTACTTCGATTAAGAAATTCATCATCTGTTCAAGGTGTTCTCAAAGACTTTGATATTCACATGAATCTAACATTAGAGGATGCAGAAGATGTCACTGATGGTAATTCCAAAAAACTTGGAAAAATTTTATTGCGCGGAGATAATATTTTACTAATATCTTTACCTACTGAGAAATCTTAATCTAGAAAAACAATAAATCTTAAAACCAATCATACAAAGTTACTTGCTTGATTATTTGATATTATTATTTATTTTACCTTTTGCAACTGCTCAAGAAATTCCTGATTATAATACACCATATGCTCCGATATATTTTGATAAGCCAATTTATTCTTGGACTGATAAAATAAAAATAAAAATAATTGCACCAAGCTGGAATTCTGATAAAGATCTTATTGATTCAATTGGTGATGATGAAAATAATCCTATCAAAATATCTACCCGAAATTATTCTTTGGAACCATATCGATTAACTGAGACTGATGTTACAAGTGGAATTTTTACTGGTGAAATAATCCTCACTGGATTCTTACATGATACAGATGGTGATGGTGATTTTGATACAAATCCTAGAACAATTGGAACTGGACCAACTAGTGGATTTTTACAAGTAGAACGAGATTCAGCAGTTACTGTATCTTTTGAATTTGCTGATGGTGTAGTTTTAACAGAATCCATTCCAGTATCGTGGAATATTGGAACAATCAAATTCCTTCAAGATATTTTTCTATCTGATGATTTTGTTACTGTAAATGTAATTGATTTAGATATGAATCTAAATCCTGAAGCCCTAGATCAAATTCAGATAGATGTTTTTTCAGACTCTGATGTTGGAGGAGTTAAAGTAAACGCAATAGAAACATCTGAGAATTCAGGCTCTTTTACTGCAAACATATCTTTGTCTCAGACATCCTCCTCTAGTGGAAATAGGCTTTATGCTCTACCTGGAGATAAAATATTTGCAAAATATGACGATTATACATTACCAAAACCTAATTCCATCTCAGATAATTTCAAAGTAGAAACTTTTGCTTTAGTTGATTCATCTATTCCTCCAATTGAAAGACTAGAACATTCTTCGATAGTTTTTACAAATAGTTTTGGAAATCAATTAACTTCATTTTCTAAGGATCAACAAATACAGATAGTTGGAACGATTAGTAATAATCATGAATATACACAAAACTTTGTATATTTTTTTCAGGTAAAAAACTCATCAAATTTTGTTGAATCTATTTCTTGGGTTCAAGGAGAACTATCTGCCAAACAAATCTTGGATGTCTCCCAATCATGGATTCCAAAAAAATCAGGAATATATACAATTGAAACATTTGTTTGGAATTCTTTGATTCATTTAATTCCTTTATCTCCAATAATGTCTGAAACGATCACTGTTGAATGATCAGTATCATTTCTACGTATTTATTAAATACAAAATTACGTTTTTGCAATATATTGAGATACATACTGGGAATCTTATTTGTATTAACAATCCTATCTCCTGCAATAACTACACAAGTTTTTGCTGATTCTTTTATTGTAACACTTGACAATGAACAACCAGAAATTGGCGATACTTTACTAATTTCAGGTGAGATTGTTGAATTTGGAATGCCAATAATTGCTATGAGTGTGTATGATCCTGATGGAAAAATTTTATCTGCAAATAATTTAGACATTTCTAGTAATTCCTTTAGTAAATCTCTCTTACTTGACTCCGCTCTTTATGAAAAAACTGGAGAATATACAATAACGTTTGATTATGGTCAAATCACTCAGAATCATTCCTTTGAAATTCAATCAACTGAACCTGAAATTATTCTTGAAACTGATGATGTACCTGAAATTCTCCTCTTGTATACTGAAAAACAACAATACACTGATTCTGAAACTATAATAATTTCAGGACTTGTTTCATCCTTTGATTCACCAACTGTGCTAATTGGAATTTATGATCCGTTTGGAATGCCTGCAGGATTTTATTTTGGAATGGTAAATTCTGATTTAGAATTTTCCACAAGTTTTCTTGTTAAAGATGGTGTAAACTTTAGAACAGAGGGAACTTATTCTGTTAAAGCACACTATGCAGAAACTGAGGCTGTCTCTTTTTTTGAATACTCCAAAGTATTACAAGAAATAATTCCTGATGAAAATATAACTGAAGAAACTGTTGATGTAATTAAAGATGAAACTATAGATGAAATAACAGATGAAACAATAGATAAAAACATTGAAGAAGAAACATCTGATGAAATTGTTTCTGATCTAAATGAATTACCTGATGAAGAGATAATTGATGAAGAAACTAATGATGAAATAAAAAATGAAACTGTGGAAAATGAATCAACTATTGATGATTTTATCATTCCAAATACCGTAGATGATACAGATGAGAAAACAAACATCACTGAAATAATTGAAACAAAAATAATTAATGATGAAAATAGTTCAGAAATAATTTCACCAAACATAGAAATCAAAAAACAAAACAATCTTTCTGTTGAAGACATAGAGCTTGGAAAAATTCTAAACCAAATCAATCTGGAATGTGATTCAAGTGATTTTGTTGATATGATTTCTTACTATGATGGGATGGGACCTGCATTGTATCGTTTATGTGATTTTGATATTTCATTGAACTTTTTCAAAGACACTTTGAAAAAAGATCCAAATAATATTGAAGTTCTTGTAAACACAGGCTCTGCAATAGGCAAATTGGGTGATTTCTCAAAGGCAATTTTTTACTATGACTTAGCACTTGAAATTGATTCAACTTTTTTACCTGCAAAAAATAACAAGGCAAATGCACTTGCAAATTTGGGGAATCTTGATGATGCAATTATTCTATATGAAACAATTCTTGATGAAAATCCCGATTCACTTACCATACAAAAAAATCTAGAAACTGCAAATTCACAAATTGATGAATCCCATATTGAAAATATTATTTACGACGAACCTGTTATTGAAAAAATCCAAACAATTGATAAAGAAAAACAAAAACAACAGAACTTTTTTGATCAAATAAATTCTGCATTTTCTTCTTTTGGTAATTTTTTTAATTTTCTAAACTAATGTTTTCCTTGTAACGTTCGCAAATCTTCAATAAACCTATAAAGCCCTCTGAAGACGATCGACTTAAGGAAAAATGAGTAAGATACTTGAAAAATCATTGAAAGATGCCCGCAAAGAGGATAGATTAACGATGGGCTCTAAACAAGTTTTAAACTCTATGAAAAATTCCAAGCTAATTGTGTTATCTCAATCAGTAAAAAAAGAAATGTTTGAGAAAATTGAATCAGATGCAAAAAAAGAAAAAATACCTTTAGTGAACTTTCAGGGAACTTCAGTCGCATTAGGTAGATTATGTGGCTTACAATTTAGAATTTCAACAATTTCATTTACATCCATTGACGATGCAAACATTAAATCAATTTTAAAAGACACAGAAGCTGAGAACATAAATGAGTAGAATTTCCTTTAATGTAGATTTAAATGAGACTTTTCTTATTGGAGATAATCAGGGTACCTTATGACACAATCAATTAAACTTACAACAGATCAAATGCGTTTGATGTCTCTTTTCCAAAATGTTACTGGTGCCACTGCTCGTGATTGTATTGAAGATGAAAAACAAGATAGAGTAATTTTTGTAGTAAATAATGGAAAGATGGGATTAGCAATTGGTAAAGGTGGTATGCATATCAAATCATTACAAAATATTGTAAAGAGAAATGTTGAATTGGTAGAATATAATGAAGATCCAGCAGCATTTTTGTCTAGTTTACTTAATTCTAAACTAATTTCTGAAGTTAAAATAAATACCCGACCTGATGGGTCAAAACAGGCAATTGTTATGGTAGATCCAAGAAAGAAAGGAATCGTTGTAGGACGAGAAGGAAGAAATGCTGAAAAAGCAAGACTTCTTGCAAAAAGATATTTTGACATTACAAGTGTTTTGATAAACAGCCCAGAAAGGGCAGCAATGGAGATGTAAAAGTTGAGAAAATCACCACTTGGATTATTTGCAGGCAGAGTATTAACAGAAAAAAAGAAAAAACAACGTTGGGCAATTTCTACTTACAAAAGAAGAGAACTTGGCATTGACAAAAAAGCAGATCCACTTGGAGGTGCACCACAAGCACGAGGAATTGTTTTAGAAAAAGTAGGTATTGCTGCAAAACAGCCAAACTCTGCAATTAGAAAATGTGTTCGTGTTCAATTAATTAAAAACGGTAAAACAGTTACAGCATTTTTGCCACGAGATGGTGCAATGAATTTCATTGATGAACACGATGAGGTCCACATTCAAGGAATGGGTGCAACACAAGGTGGTGCAATGGGAGATATTCCTGGAGTTCGATTCAAAGTTTTCAAAGTTAACGGTACATCTCTTCACGAATTAGTAATTGGAAAGAAAGAGAAACCAAGGAGATAGAAATGGCTGAAACTAAAAATCTATTATTATTTAGAAAATGGGATTTATCTGATATTGAAGTCAAAGATCCTGGATTAAAAACTGCAATTTCATTGAGAAAACAAATTCTTCCTTATACTTTTGGTCGTTCTGCATTAAAACGATTCAACAAAGCAGATGTTAATATTGTTGAGAGATTAATCAACAAGACAATGCATTTTGGAAAGAAATATGCAAAAAACACTGGTAGAATGACTGGAAAGAAAACCAAAGTTCTCAATACTGTAAAAACTGCATTTGATATTATTGCACTAAAAACTGGACAAAATCCAGTTGAGGTTTTAGTTAGAGCAGTAGAATATTCTGCACCAAACGAGGATACAACTAGAATTGTTTATGGTGGTACTGTTTATCACGTATCAGTTGATGTAGCACCAATCAGAAGAGTTGATTTGGCTTTGAAATTTATCTCTGATGCCATCAAAGAGGCAACATTTTCCAATCCAAAACCAATTGAAGAACATATGGCAGAACAACTAATGCTTGCAGCAAACAATGATTCCAATGCTCCTTCTGTAAAGAAGAAAAATGAGCTAGAAAGAATCGCACAAGCATCACGATAGAATTTTTAAAAATATTTTTACAGTAGCCCGAGGCAGATTCGAACTGCCGTCTCCGCCTATCCACTCTTGAGATCCAGAGGGCAGAATCCTTGACCGCTAGACTATCGGGCTACCTGAAACAAATTCTGGTGTTTTAGAATATAATGATTTGCTGTGATTATTTTATTCGGACTTCATGTATTGCAGTTGCATAATCACACGTTGCCCTTAATCGCATGTATGGAATTAATTTGTAATGAATTGAATAAATATTTTTTTCTTTAATTATGATTCCTTTTTGTAATAATGATGCTAATCCTCTTGCAGGAATGTTAATTGAAATATTTTTTTCCTCACATACTCTTTGTCTTTTATTTTGAAACTGTTGTAAAGTAAACACCACATCATTAATTTCTAAAATCAATGGCCAAATAATTTCTGCCCACACAAATCTTCTGTTTTCAGTAGCTGTTGCGTATTTACCTTTTTCACTCAACATTAATAACAACTGTCTAAGATGTTATAACTTGATAGTTGTCTCAAACTGAAATTGAAGAATCATTGAATCTATTGGAAAAAGATTGGGATGTGGACCCAATAATTCGTAAATTTGTGTTGGGAAAAATCACTAATGTCTCAGACTATGCAATCAAAGTCAAAGATGTGGTATTTCATGTACCTTATCTCATTTCTGAGAAAAAATACATTTTGTGGAAATGCTTTTGGCCTGACTGTCACAACTGTTGTGATAGACAAGGCAGATTACCATTAACTTCTGATGATTTAATCACAATTGGCAAGGGACTAAAATACAAAAATGCATCAGATTTTATAAAAAATGAAACACTTACAGTAACATATTCTGAACCTGGACCATCAGGACAAATGACTACAATGACTACAATTAATCTAAAAAGAAAAACAGATGAAACAGAGTCTGAAGATGGAACTCATATCTCTTGTAGATTTTTAGATAAAGAAGGTGGATGTAGTATGCATCCTGATAGGCCTGGAGTGTGCTACTTGTATCCATTTGCATCCTGGCTTGAAAATGAACAGGGAATTGCACGAGTGCATGCAACCTATCAATTCACAGGAGATTGCCCTGGATTTTATTTGGCAGATAATTTAGATCAAATGAAAGAAGAACTACAAGCATATTCTAAAACTATCTATGATTACAACATGGCATCAAATAGAACAAATCGTGAAGGGTTTGGTTCTGTAAGTTTTGTTTAGGCTTTTGCAACTTTCAGCAAATCTGAAATTTTAATATCCATTCCAAATCTGTTTTGATGCTTTTTCATATAGAAAAATATTGATAAAAAGTCAGGTAATGCTTTGAAGAAACTAAAATCCTTGTGAATTTTAGCTCTAACAAAATTAAAAACTTTGGCATAAACTTTGAAATGTTTCTCTATTGCTTTTTCATATGCTGCAAAGTCATTCATGTTTTCTACAAAAATATCTACACATTGCATACTTGGAATGATTCCCTCACCTAGTAGAGCATAAACTGTTCCAATTGATTCTCCAACTCCAACAACTTTTCCTGAATAGTATGGTTTGCATTTATCTGGAGTTGCAAGTCTGATTGGTCTACCTTTAGTTTTTAGAACTTTACCGCCGTGTTTTTTTAGAAAATCATCAGTTGCCTTGATGTGTTGTTTGTTGTAATCTCCTGCTCCAATATGTGCCCATTTCTCACCTAGTGGGAAATACCAAAAGTACCCTGACATTCCAGGAAATGGTTCAATGTAAAAATCATCATAAGGTACACCATTTTCATATTCTACTTTGTATTCGTATGTTGGTAAAAAGAAATCTTCTTCCATCTTTGGAAGATATGTTCTACCAAATCCAGTACAATCAACTATCATATCGTATTCTTTTTCTAACTCTTCTAATTTTGGAGCTTCACCATAAATCACTTTGGAATCTTTGATGAAATCTTTGATTAAAGCTAATTTGTTATATGTACACATTCCATGCAAACCGATATCGAATTTAATATCATCATTCATTTTTACATGCATTTTCTTTCCATCATGAATTAGAAAATCATCAAAGTTTCTTCCAGTCTTTTTACAAAATTCTTCTAGTACTGGTTTTATTGTACCCCATGCACAAATTGAATCATGTCTATCTTCTGTACTTCTTTCAAAACCTGTTACTTCATGGTCTGAATCTTTGAGTCTTGCCATTAGATATGATCCAGCTACCCCCATTCCCATAACTGCTATTTTCAAGATAATTGCTGGAATTATTTTTCCTAATAAATACACTATCTGTACTTTTCAGTTTCTGATTCTGGTTGTTTCATGAAACTATTGAGATGATCTAGAATTTCTTCTCCTCTTTTAGTCATGAAATTCTATAGAAAATTGAGTTAAAGTACTAATTGTTGTTATCTCATTACAAACAATTCTTTAAGTGATTTTATTTTACAATTTTTTCATGTTTAACATACAAGAAACAAAGAAAACATCGCATATGCGGATTTTCCTGTTGAATCTCCAAAACAATTTTCTACCCTAAGAACAGCAAAATATGGAATGTTGTCATTGTTGAGTATTTTCATACTAAATATTCCTGTGGTAGTTAGTACTGTACAAGTATATTGATACTTTGATGTAACATCAAAATACACTAGATGTATTTTTTTATCTCATAATATTTTTTGATCTGTTCGTTCTACAAGTAGAAAATAGTAGAAGTTGTTAAATATGAATATCACCTATTATGAATAGAAAGGACGTCTGTCGTTTGAGACTAATCGTTTCAGGCCTTAAGACAAATCACTGTCATCAGCAAACAATCGTTTGTGATCTTAAGTGGTAAAGATGTCATCAGTTCCTTTGATAGGAGTTGGTCTTAATCTTGTGTGCCTTTCTGTTTATTTTATTTTATATCTTAGGATTGCTAGCACTTCATTATCAATTTCTAATCTTTTGATAATGTTTTTAGCTGCTGCAAATTCTATTTTACATGATGTCCCTTTTGCCAATTCCAACATTTTAATTATTTTTTTAAACTGTACGTTGTTGTGATAGTCCATTGATACAATTAGAGTATCCACTGCACCAATTTGTAATGCCTTAAAGATTACATCATTTTTTTTTGCAGTTAATCCGTCTTTGACTAGGGTTTCATATTTTGAGATAATTTCTGCAACATACTTTTTTCTATACTGATAAAGATGTGAAATGATTTTTTCATAAATCTTGTTTTGAGTAGTTGAAAATGATAACTCTTCTACAAACCTGACTTTTTTTGCCAATTCTGAATCCAGTTCATCAAAGAACTCTGTTTTTGCAATACCTGAACCTCCAAGAAGGATTAACTCTGAATTATCATCTAGTAATCTTACCTTGTTTGCCACTTTTTTGAAAAATACATGAATTTTTGTCTGCCTGGCTCTGAGGAATCGTCCCTGGGATTGTCCTCCTTTTTTGTGTCTTCCCTGCAAATCAATTCTTAACTTTGATTCTTGAACTATTTGATCTCCCTGAAACTTTTGGATTCTAGCTGTTTTCTGGTCGATTGTGACTAGTAAAACATCATAGTTTGTTTTTAGAATATCATTAAATGGTTTGATGTATGGTTTTTTTGATGTCATGTAGATGTATGGTAATCTTTTTGATGTTCCAATTTGTTTAATCACTACTTTGCCATTATGCATCCAACCAAAAATACACAGAGTCTTTGTAAACTTTCCAGCAGAGTTTGGATTTTTCTTTAATTCTTTGATTTTACTTTGAATTTTTAATTCTATTTTTTCAAATGCTTCATTTCTTAATGTAGATTGTAGTAAAGTGATCGTTTCATTTCCCTTTCCGTATGGATAGTATACTGTAACACAAGGTGAGTTCACTTTTTTTATTTCATGTAAAAATTGGTTTATCGTTAGCCATTCAGTATGATTAATTTCAGATATCATAATTGTATCATAATTCTTTCATACATAACTTGTTGTTTTTATCTATAATAAAAGAACAATAATCACTTTTTTTATAATTTTCTTTTAACTTGAAATATTGTATAACCATATTTTTGTTTTATTTCTTCATTGGATAGTTCTTTAAACTTGTATTCTTGAAATTTCTTTAAAAATTTGTATATATTATCTCCAACAATTATGGAATTTTCTGGACAATTTGAATTAATTTTAAAGCATCGATTTACTGTAGGGCCAAAAATATCATTAACATTTGAAGTACTACTTTGAGCTACTTTTACAGCACCATATGTCACACTGATTTTATAATCTAATTCAGGCATGTTTTCTGCTAAAAGTTGTTCTTTGAGGGAATCATGTGACTCTATCATATCTAAACAACATTCTAAAATATTTTTCATTATTTTGGAATCGTTTGGATCAATATTTGCAAATCTAAACAACAATGCATCCCCGATAGTTTTTATCACTTCACCATTATATTTTCGAACAATTTTACCCATAAAGTTTAGAAATATTTCGTATAGTTTGGTTACATCTTCATCTGATAGTTCCGCTGAAATTTTAGTTGAATCCTTCATGTCAATTACTCCGACACAATCATTTTCTGTATATTGAGAAAATTTTAGTAAAATATCTTCTTGTTGTTTTATGACCTCTTCATTTTGTTTGATTGTTATTTTTGCATCTAAAAGATTTTTTGCCATTTCATCAAATGTTTCAGATAGCTGTCCAATCTCATCATGTGTTTTTATGTTGGTAGTGACATCAAAATTCCCTTTTGATATTTTGTTTGCTGCTTCATTTAATAGGGTGATGGGTTTTGAAAGGCGTTTTGATAGAATAATTGTGATTATACTTATTCCAATCATCAGTATTATTCCAATACCTATAATATTCTCTTCAAATTGAAAAAATGGAATATTTTCAAAATTTAGAAATAAAATTGTAGTAATTCCAATTGAAATTAATGATGATGATAAAACTAGCATCAATAATTTACTCCTTAAACTAAAAAATTTCAAATTTAATGATGACATGAACTTTCACAATAAATTTTGGAATTTAACTACTTTACTGTAACTACTCCTACTCTCCATGGATGGAATGAGCAAAAGTAGTTGTATATTCCTTTTTCCTCAAATGTAAATTCAAAACTATCTCCTGTATTTAGTGGTGCACTATTGAATAATGCAATAACTTTTCCATACTCATCTTGACTTTGAATTGTATGTGGAACAGAATCTTCATTTAACCATGTTACTGTTGTTCCAATTCTAGTTTCTAGATGCAATGGGAGATAAAACGATGAACTAGATACATCAAAATTCCCATTTGGAATAATTATTTGTTCATTAAAATTTTCTGGAATTGTTTCAGCCATTTCTAATTCAATGATTTCGTTATCAATCAAAAATTTTATCATATTTAGAAATTCATCTTCTGAAATTATTCCTTCACCATACCATAATGCTGTATTTTTTACCCAATCAGGAACTAATTCTGCATTTGCAACATTCATTGATAATGAAATTAACATTATTGAAAAAACCATTATTGGGATAGATTTTCTCCATGAATTGTACATTATGTATATTTGATGAGGCTATTTCATTTATAAAATTTGTTTGCAATGTCTTGCACCGCATACTGATTCATTATATCTTATTTTTTTCAATAATAGTTATGCAAGAACTCATTCAAACCCGAAAAATCCTGGAGGACCAAAGAAAACAAATGATTTTAGAAGTAATTGCTGATAAATATTGCAAACATATACTTTCTAGTACCCTCAATGAACCAAAATCTGCAATGCAAATATCTCATGATGAAAACATCCCCATAAGTACAGTGTATAGAAGATTACAAACCCTCTATGATGCTAAATTGTTAACAATATCTGGCTCAATAAACGAAGATGGAAAAAAATACTTTTTGTACAAAAGTAAGGTTAAATCCATTTCAATAAAATGTGATTTACAGGAAGCAATTGTTGAAATTGAACCTAATATTTCTTCTACATGTTAACTATCATTTTATATTTGTAGGATAGACATTGATCGAAGAAAATTTGGCTTCAAAACGACAATCTCACACTCAAAACAAACCTGTTACTCGAAGTATTACCTATAGATTACCAGAAAAACTAGTTAACGAACTAGAAACTGAAGCTTCACAAAAAAATACATCTCAAAATGTACTTGTTAAACAAATACTAGAAAGATATGTGGAGTGGGATAGATTCTCCACAAAAATTGGAATGATTCCCGTCCCTAAATCAATTTTAAAATCATTAGGTGATGAGTTAGATGGACAAGATATTGATGAAATTATTAATTTGATTTTTCCAATGATTAAAGACACTGTATTATTTATCAAAGGTGGATATGATCTTAGAAGATGTATTGAGACGTTAGAAGATTACATGACAGCATCTGGTATGAATTCTGATCATAGAGTAGAGGGTGATATACATTCATTTATCATCCAACATGATTTAGGAATAAAGTGGTCAGTTTTTACTGAACAATTACTATCTCAAGTTTTTCGTAGTTTTGTTCCAGACAAGGAATTAAAATTTCAAACCACTGAATCTACAGTTGTTTTGCAAATTCCCTTGGGTTCTGATTTTAATGAACATGAATACCATAATTGATAATCATTAGTTATTTGAAATATCACATTTTCTAATCTTTGATATGAATTTGTTTGAATCCATTCAACATGAAACAAAAATATCTCAAATTATGAATAATAATATTATAACAATTGATGAATCTGTTTCGTCCTTAAATGCAGCAAAAATGATGGAAGATACTGATGTTGATTCTTTAATTGTTTTAGAACATGGATGTCCTATTGGAATTGTTACTGATAGAGATTTTGCCATAAAAATAACTGCTCATTCTTATCCTGTTGATACACCTGTAAGACGTATAATGTCTTCTCCTTTAATTTCAATTGATTCAAATTCAGATTTATGGGAAGCATCTGATTTAATGTCATCAAATAAAATTAGAACATTACCTGTAATTGATAATGATGATGTTGTAGGCATTATTACTGTTAGAGATTTGATGAATCATTTAATTAGAAATATCAAAAATAATCTAAATTAATTATATCATTTGTAGAAAAATAAAACTAGGTACAATCCTTGCAGTCAGGATCGATACAGATAGGGTTGTGTTTTCCATCTCGTGTTGGATGTGCTGTGTCTCTTCTTCTTTGAGTTCTAGTCATGGGAATAATAGGTGATCATAATTAAAAAGCATATTGTAGATTTTTTTGAAAAATTAAATAAAGATAAATCCAAAATACTCTATTCATGACTATTGAGGATGAATATCGTAAAAAGATGATTAAATCTAAAAAAGAGTATGAAGAGTATAAAGCAAAAGAAGGTGATTCTGATTTAGTTTTTAAT
>Ga0209992_10002814_pt1 | contig 15396 bp, 17 predicted proteins | sample 2SBtaG_2_FD_182564 | JGI IMG/M metagenome (GOLD analysis project Ga0209992, IMG submission 182564) | Deep subsurface microbial communities from Kolumbo volcano to uncover new lineages of life (NeLLi) - 2SBTROV12_ACTIVE470 metaG (SPAdes)... | ecosystem: Environmental > Aquatic > Marine >... | reverse complement strand
AGTTGAGAATAAAGTGATTGTTCTTCTCCAATTTCACAACTAATCAACATGTATGCTTTTTCCAACTAAATCATATTTTCTTAAAAATACACCAACTTAAAGACATCTGAGAAATGATTCTCAAAGAGATCTAAAATCCTGCTAAAAGTGGATCTTTAGGTTTCATAATTTCTCTTAACAAAATTGTTGCAAATGAACCTCTAGATAATGAAAAATCAACCACATTGTCATGTACAGAATAATCTGTGCAATTGATTGCAGCTTGTCTAAAACCACCTTCACTACTTGCTTCTTGCATCTCTTTAATGAAGAAATCTTTTGGAGTAATTTCTTCTTGTTGTAATATTTTAGAAATTTGGAAATCAAATCTTGTTTTTTTGTAATATGAATAACCTACAAAGGGTAATGCCAAATTTTGATCCGTTCCTTTAACATATTTCCCTATTATGCTATGATTATCAAAACAAACATCCCCAGATTCAGCCTCAAATAAATTTTCACCATCCCGAAATGAAGAACTCAAAGATTGATTAAAAATAAAAGACTGGTAAGCTTGAATGTAAAATCTTCTTAACGAAATAGGGATTGCTCTAATTGCACGAAGGGGTTCACCATGTTCAATCATTTCTTTTAGTACAATTCTTTCAATATCCATCTGGACTGGAACTTGGTCAAAATATTGCTTATAGTTATTCTTATCAGCCAATTTTTCTCGGATTTCCGTATTTTCTTGGGAATCATAGGAAGAAGTAAAAGACAGAATCAAATCAACTGCTTTATCAAAATCCCTATGCAGTATTGCCTTCCCAATTAGATGAGTAACAGGTCTTTGGGAACCAAATCTTTGATAGCCATAAAAATTTAGAACTTTATCATACTCCGTAAAAGATTCCAAACTATTTTGACATTCAGAAATTTTTAGAGTGAAATGATTACCAACCATGTCTTTTTTTGATATTGGTTTTTTTACAAACCCAATTTTTTCAAGAGAATATTTGTCACTAGAAAAATCATCAATAGGCTTACCTTTATGTCCAGAACAAACAAATTGTTCCGTTATAGCTGACGCATCTTTTAATCCAAGAGATTTTAATCGTACACCTGTTTTTCTAAAAATTCCAGATAATGCATGGTTTGTATCAATCCTTTTCTTTTTTAGTTTGTATACAGCATATCCATCTTTGTCAGTGATAGATTTTGTTGCCTTGTCTGAAAGTAATTCAGTTACTTTGAAATCTTCAGGTTCAACTCTAATCTTTCCCCCAATCCCATCAAATTTTGTGCTGTATACAGAAATACCAATTTCAGAATCGATGTTTGGTATCACTCTATTGTCACTGTAACATATTTGCTGATTGCTACGTCAGATAATTGAGCCCCAAGTAGAACCTTGTATGTACCAGGTACTGCATCATCAGAGGCAGAGATTGTAAGAGAAATTGGACGTGGAGCATCAGAATCTAATTGGAATGATTCAGGATAGTTCTCAACTAGTTCAACATTCAAAAAGTCATGTGTGGAAGCTAAAATCAAGGAAACACCCATTAGATCTTTTTGAGACATTGATGAAACTACAAAGTCAAAGTCTTGAGAATCCCCAGATGTTAGCATTACAGAGTTAGAATCTAATTGAATTTCCAAAGGTAATGGAATTGAGGTATCAACTACGCCAATATTATTTTCAACCCACTCGGTAAACCAAATTTTGTTGCCATCGACAGTAAAATCAAAGATTTGTGCTAGACCGCAATCAGCTATCATCATACCAGTTCCAGGATCACAGTCACCCCAGTTAGGATTCTTTGATGGAACATGATATTCTACAAGAGATTGAGAAACAGGATCCATTATAGAAATATTATTTGAAGTCTGTTCATTGAAAATAATTCTTCCTTGATCATCAGATTCAATCCAATAAGGTCTAGAGATAGGAGCCTTGACAATTCCAGTTTGATTTCCGTATGTACTTAGTAAAGGATCAGCAGTTACATATTGAATGAATTTTTCAGAAACAGGATCAAAACTAAAGAATGAGGATGATGTAGTGTCTGCCAACCAAACTGTGCCATCTTGTGATACAGTTGCACCATTAGGAGTTAGAAGAGACACAGGTAATTGATAGAGTTCAATAAAGTCAATCAACGGCAGATATTGTTCGCCAGAATTTACAACAGTGTCACGATATCCATTTTGATCAAACTTTACTAAAACTCCACCCTGTTGAAATAGCCAATTAGTAAACCATACATTGTCATCTACATCTATTGCAAAGTCTGCTGTAACAGAATCATCCACAGGAGATGGAATACTAAGATAATTTACTTCCTCACCAGATTGACTTGGGTCTAAGAATGTGAGTTTATTTCCAGTAAAGTCATTTACAATAATTTGTGAGCCATCAATTAGGAGTTTTTGAGGTAATGAGTCACCACTTTCTGAAGGATATGCTATTCTATCATATTTTTCATCGATTGTAGAAAATTTCCAAATTGAATTAAAAGATTCATCAGTATACCAAATTGAACCGTCTGGAGCATAATCTATTCCCCACATCATAGAACGGCCACCTGGAGGCCACAATGAATTTTCATATTCAGTAAAGGATTCAGTGGTAGGATCAAATTTTACTATTTTACCAGTATTAGTTTCTGCAAACCAAACATTCCCATCATAATCAGTGGTGATTGCTAATGGATTGGTACATTCAGTAGGAATTGAAAACTCTTGAACAAAATCTGTAGACTTTGCATTACCTGAACCACAGAATTGTGCACGTTGCTCATCTGGGAAATTATCAGCTGGAGTTCCAGTAACTGAAACTTCAGGGGAATCAGAATTTGGATCCATGCCAGGTAATACAAGCATTATAGTTGATGAAAGTAAAATAAATCCAAAAAATATAGTTACAATAATTCCCTTTTTCTTCATATTACAAAAAATATGAAGCCTTGTTATATCTTATTCCAAGAATCAGATTATAATAATTTGAGATCCCCGGTAATCTTATCAATCAAATTTTCAGGTGCAGGTCCTATAGAGATGCAAGTAGTCGTTCCAGGAGCTAGCTGAGTATGACCAGCATCAGAAACTTCAGACCAAGGCAAATTCAAATCAATTGCATGTCTTTTCACTTCTTGCAATTCTTTAATTCCAGAAACTTTGACAACTACTTTTTCCTGTCCTCCCCACCATTCACGATACCATTCAGGGTGAGATTTTCTCACATGTTCCGCACCAAGAACGCAAGCATGGCCCACTTGTGCAGCAATTTTTCCTTTTCCCATGTCAAGATCAGTTCTAACGACTATCACCTGTTTGATGTCTCCCATGATAATATCAAAAATAGGCTTAATGAAAAACTTTTGAATTAAATAATTGACAAAGAAACAAAATCTGTGAGCTTTGACGTAACGATTGCCGGAGGAAGTGTTGCAGGACTACTATGTGCCAGAGAAATTGCAGCAAAAGGATTCTCTGTACTTGTAATTGAAGAAGACTATGAAATTGGAACCCCAGAACATTGTGGTGGACTGGTTAGTTTATCAGGATTAGAAGAATTAGGAGTAATTCCTTTTAGAAAAACATTTGATCACATGGTAGAATCTGCCGAAATAACTTCCCCAAATGGGAATAGTTTTACAATTAATTCAAAAAAACAAAAAGTAATTGAGATTAGCAGAAGGGAATTAGATAAACAGATTGCGTTTCAAGCTCAAAAAAATGGCGCAGTCATCAAAGTAAGAACAAGTTTTCAAGAAATTACAGATTCAGGAATTAGAACCAATGAAGAGAATATTGATTGTAAATTATTTGTAGATGCAAGAGGGGTTTCATCATTAATTCATAAAGATAGAACAGGGATTTTATCATCTGCACAATATGAAATCTATGCAGATTGGATTAAGAAAGGTAAAGTTGAAGTAATTTTTGATCAAGAAAAATATCCAGGATTTTTTGCATGGATCATTCCATCAGGAGAAGGTAAAGGAAAAGTGGGAGTTGCAGGAAGAGGAATCAAAGTTGCAGACACATTAGAGAGCATACTTAAAGAAAGAGGAGAATTTTCAACCATAAGGAAAATTTTTGCTCCCATTTGGATTAAAGGACCTATCAAAAATTTTGTTGATGATAAAACAATCATCATAGGAGATGCTGCAGGACAAGCAAAGCCAACTACGGCAGGAGGCATATTCACTAGTGGAATGGGTGGAGTGTATGCAGGTCAAGCGATTGCAGAATTTTTAAAAACAAACAAGAAAGAAGATTTGGAACAATATCAAAAGAAATGGATTGCAAGATTTGGAAAAGAATTTGAAAAGCAATTACTTGCAAGGAAAATTTTAGAACGGATTGATAACAATACAATCAATAAGTTATTTGAAACGATAACCCCTGAAATCATTAATGAGATTTCAGAAAAAGATGATTTTGATTTTCATACAGGTTCAATTGTAAAATTATTAGGATTGAAAGGATCCATCAAAACGGCTCAAACCCTAATTGGTGGAGAAATTAAAAAATTACTTAGTTAGAATACGCTTAATTTCTAAGGAAGGTATAAATGATGTTTACAGAAAATCGGGGTATGTCTTCTACTATTTCCTTACCGACATGCAGTTGCTGTCACAGACATATTATGCCTAATGATAAATGTGTAAAATTCAATTGCCCTAGTTGTGGCGCTGATTTGATGTGGAGATGTCAAAGTTGCAGAGAAGCAGCAAGAAACTATACTTGTTCCTCATGTAACTTTACAGGACCTTAGAAAATGACTCAATTATTATTCATAACAAAAATTCTACCGCAAGGAATGGAAGTAGATTTAGATAAATTAGCTGAGACCATCAAATCTTCATTACCTGAAGACATGTCAATGAAAAGACATGCAAAAGAACCACTTGCATTTGGTTTAGAATGTATCAAAGCAGAATTTGTAATTGAAGATAAAGAAGGTCAAAGCGATGCTCTAGAGAACGCAATCAGAGGAACTGAGGGTGTAAGTGAATTTGAAGTTCTCAATATGAGTAGAATGTCAGTTGACATGAAATAGGTGATTTTTTGGCACGCAAAGAAGAACCTTTGCAAATGAGAATTGGAGAAGCAAAACAACGAGACGTAGGAAAGAAACGTGCTCGAATTGGTCCTGAAGCCATGGATTTTCTGAAAGTTACACCAGGAGATATTATCGAAGTAATGGGTTCAAGATCAAGTTGTGCAGTTGTTTGGCCTGTTGATGAAGATGAAAAATTACCAGACATCATTAGAGTGGATGGTCAAACAAGAAAAAATGTAGGTGCATCACTAAATGATTTTGTTAAGATTAGAAAAGTAACATCAAAATTTGCAAAAACAGTTTCCCTAACTCCAGTAAATGATTCAGTAACTGTAGACAAAGAATTTACAGATTTTGTTAAAAATAGATTGAAAGGGCTACCAATTACACATGGTGATGAAATTTCAGTAATGATTTTAGGAAATTCCATGGACTTTAAGATTTCAAAGACAACTCCCAAAGGAGTTGTAAAGATAGACCGTACAACAAATCTAAACATTTCAACTGAGACGTCAGTCGATAGAAAAGTTAGAGTAACCTATGAGGAAGTTGGAGGATTAAGACAAGAAGTCAAAGCAATGAGAGAGATTGTAGAATTACCATTAAAACATCCAGAGTTATTTGCAAGACTTGGAATTGAACCACATAGTGGAATTTTACTTTATGGTCCACCAGGATGTGGAAAAACATTACTTGCAAAAGTAATGGCAAGTGAATCAGAAGCAAACATGTTTCCAATTAACGGTCCAGAAATTATGAACAAGTATTACGGAGAAACAGAAGCTAAACTTCGAGACATTTTCAAAGAAGCAAAGGATAATTCTCCAAGTATAATTTTCATAGATGAAATTGACGCCATTGCACCAAAAAGAGAAGAAGCATACGGGGATGTTGAAAAAAGAGTTGTTGCTCAATTGCTAGCATTGATGGATGGTCTAAACGACAGAGGAAACGTAATAGTTCTTGGAGCTACAAACAGACCAGACAGTGTAGACCCTGCACTTAGAAGACCAGGAAGATTTGATAGAGAATTTGAGATTTCAGTACCAAATGAAGATGGCAGACTAGAGATTCTCGAAATCCATACAAGAGGAATGCCAATTAGTGAAGATATTGATTTGAAAGACTTGTCATCAGAATTACACGGGTATACTGGTGCAGACATTAAATCACTTTGTAGAGAAGCTGCTCTAAAATCAATTAGACGGTATCTTCCAGAAATTGATCTAGAAACTGAAAAAATTCCTTCAGAAGTTTTACAATCAATGCAAATTAAATTAATTGACTTTTACGATGCAATGCATGAAGTAGTCCCCACAGCAATGAGGGAATTTTATGTTGAAAGACCAAAAGTTTGGTGGCAAGACGTAGGAGGACTAGATGAGATAAAAAAATCATTGTCTGATAATCTCATCATGGCAATGAAAGAGCCAGCTAAATTTACAAAAATGGGAATTAAACCGCCAAAGGGAGCTTTAATTTATGGTCCACCTGGATGTGGAAAAACATTGCTTGGTAGAGCACTAGCTACTGAAACTGGTGCAAACATGATCCTAGTTAGAGGTCCAGAAATTCTTTCAAAATGGCTTGGTGAATCAGAGAAAGGAATCAGAGAAATTTTCAGAAAAGCTAAAGCATCCTCTCCATGTGTCGTAATTTTTGACGAATTAGATTCAATTGCAAAATACAAATCAGGCGAAGGAGGTTCTAGTGAAACAATTCTTAGTCAACTACTTACAGAAATTGAAGAAGGAATTTCATCAAGAGTTGTCGTAATAGGAATTACAAATAGACCAGACGTTTTAGATAATTCTCTCCTAAGAACAGGAAGATTAGATTTAGTATTGTATGTTCAGCCTCCGGACGAAAAAGGTAGATTAGAGATTATCAAAATTCTCACAAGAAAAATGCCATTGGCCAGTGATGTTAAATTACAAGAGATTGCAGTAGCTACTCAGAATTATTCTGGAGCAGATTTAGCAGCACTTTGTAGAGAGGCAGCAGTTGAAGCAATGAGAAATAATTCTGCTAAAATTTCTAGTCATGACTTTGCAAATAGTTTGAAACAAGTTAGACCATCTATTACAAAAGAGGTAGACCAGTGGTACAATACAGTGAAGGAAAGTATATCTAACGTTGTGCCAAAGTCAGGGGATAAAACATTCTACGGATAAAAATGGCAATACCAATCAGAAACACTGTATTTGATAAGATAAAAGAAGCAAAACGCTTAACGGATGCTGAACTTTTCAAAAGTTTAGTTAAAGATGGACATGTGATAGCAGAAGATAGATTTAACAAAATTCTACTTGATTTAGAAATTTTAGGACTCATTACCGTCTCATGGATTACCAAGGACGAACGTAGAATTGAAATTGTGGTTGTAGAAAAACCAGTTGATAAAATCAAAGAACAGGTAAAGGAAACTGAAGAAAGAGATTATGAAGCTAGTTTCCCTGGTGCAGATAAATAATTCCTAGAATAAAGGAAAATGAAATGCTGCATCTAATGCAACTGCGACAAAAATTATTGTAAGATAAGGAGCAGTTACTTTGTATGCTTTCCATGCAAACTCAGATGTAGGATTCTTTGTAAGTTTGTAATGATAAACAAGCATCAATCCTCCAGAAACAATTGCAATAACAGTGTAAACAACTCCCATGCCATCAGGAATAAATGAAAGTATCAAAGAGTATGGAATTAAAATTAATGTATTTCCTAAAATGAATTTGGATGTTTTTTGCATTCCAATAACTACTGGAAGCATTGGAACTTCAGCTTGTGCATATTCGTCTTTGATTTTCATTGCAAGACACCAAAAATGAGATGGAGTCCATACAAACACCAAGAAACCTACTAGAAATCCTAACAAATCCATACTGCCAGTTGCCGCTGCCCATCCTGCCCAAGCAGCTGCACTACCAGCAATACCACCAATTACAATGTTTGATGTATTTCTTCTCTTAAGCCAAACTGTGTAAATTATAACATATGAAAAAATACCAACTGCAATAAAAAATGCAGATACTGCGTTTAATGCAAAGAATCCATAAATTACAGAAATACAACTTACGGCAATACCATAAATTAACACGTTAGATGCTGCCATCCGTCCTGACGGGATTGGTCTAGTACTGGTTCGAGTCATTTTAGGATCAATATCTTTATCATAATAGTGATTTAGTGCACTAGAACCTGCAGATGCCAAGGCCCCTGCTACAATAATATGCAAATAAAACCAGTAATCAAGTTCAGGAGCACCTGGAACTAGTTTGCTTGCAGCATACATGGATGTAACTGCAGTAATCACTAACAGAACAACAATTCGGGGTTTGGATATCTCCAATATTTCATTAAATCCCAATTCACTCTATCCTATTCCAAAGCCATTTAATTTCTTCGTCCATGTGATCTCATGTATTTCGCAAGGAATAAGTATCTCAGTCCTATCAGCTATCTTAAATGAGTAATTGGGACCTCATGATGCCAGGAATGGGACTTACCTCTATAGGGTTAGCTGGTCTCGTATTATCCTATGCAGGCATTGCACACACATTCATCGATGGCATGCATGCTTTGACAGGCCTTACAATGTTTGTAGGGTTGATTTTCCTAGCAGCAGGCATTCTAGATGGAGGAATTTCAACTAGTAATAGAGCCAAAGCTACGACTTTGGTAATTTTGTCCATATCCTTAGGATTCGGAATGTATGCAATGGTAATGAACACATCAAACTATACAATTACAATAGCAGGAATTTTAATGGCAATTGCATTCCCTGCAATTATTATCTCATATCTTTACATGAAACATCCAGCAGTAGCAAAACCAATTGGAGCAATTGTTTCATTGGCAGCTGCTACAGGTATTATCATGTGGGTATCATTTGGAATATTCTCAGCTCCTGATACATACATGATTCCACAAGCGGTGGTTGAAGAACCAGAAGAAGATCTTACACCATCAGGACCAATTTTTGCAATTGATATTCTAGAAGATTCTGTAACTGAAGGAAATCCAGATTATGCACCAGATAGAGCGATAGTGCCTCAAGGACATGTAATTGAATGGACTAATGTTGATTCTGTTGCACATACAGTAACAAGTGCATCAGACTTTGGTGAAACATTTGATTCAAGTTTGCTTGGTGCAGGTGAAGTTTACACTTTAGATACAAATGATTTAGCAAGTGGAGAATACGAATACTTGTGTATTGTACATCCTTGGATGGTAGCATCAATAGTTATTGAAGCACCAGCAAAACCAACTACAGTTTCTATTCCAATGGGTGCAGCAATTCCAGATGATGATCAACTATACTACGACCCAACAGTTCTTGACATTACATCTGGAACTACAGTACTTTGGGATAATGTAGATAATACAATGCATACTGCAACCTCAGGAACACCTGAGGATGGTGCAGATGGAGCATTTGATTCAGACATAATGTCTGCAGGAGATACTTTTGAATTTACATTTAATGATGCAGGAAGTTATGATTACTATTGTATTTTACATCCATGGATGGTCGGAACAGTTAACGTAGAATAGATTTGCAGAAAATCAAACTATCTCAAACACATAAAAAAATTCTAACTGAACATGCTGAAAATGAAAAACCAAATGAATCATGTGCAATATTATTTGGTAAAGATGACATAGTTTCAGATATTTTCCTAACAAAAAATATTGAAGAGTCACCAGTAAATTTTACAATTTCAAATGAGCAATTAATAGAAGGATACAAGATTGCGGAAGACAAAAAAATGGACGTGGTAGGGATATTCCATTCACACCCAAATTCTGAGGCATATCCATCAAATACAGACAAAAAATTCATGCAAAGTAATCCTGTTGTCTGGATAATTTACTCTGGGGCAAACAAAGATTTCAAAGCATATTTCCTAGAATCAGATATTATTGAAATTCCAATAGAAGAATAATTCAAGAGTTTAAGCTAAACGTGGCTTGTTCACTATGAATATTATCTAAAATTGATTTGTCAGGTGAGATAATTTTTCCAATAATGTTTACAGGAGATGCAGGAGTTATTTCACCAGGTTCTCCAATTGGAGTTGGGCCATAAAACAAGCATATTGCTTTACCAGTAGGCCAATAAGCTACATCATTTAGTTCCACAGGAGACTTTGCATTCTCTTCAGGTTGTGAGACAGGGGATTTTGAAGTGTAGATTTCATCACCCCAGACATTAAGATCAACAGTGAAGGGTAATTTTTTAAGAAAATCATTAACAGTTTTTGGGGATTGGGCGTCATCTAATTCTAAAAGTATGTTTGATGAGTTTGGAATTTCAACAGTTACAGAGTGTTTCATGATTGTTCATGATCTTTGAATTAAATATCCCTTTTTTTAATTACAATTATGGAAATTCACGTATACGACACTTATGTCAAAGCAGCAGATGGTCACACCATGCACTTTGATGTAATTACTGGTGAAAAAGACCACGACAAAGCCCTCACATATGGGAAAGAGTGGTTGAAATCCGTCGGTGAAGGAGAAGCAGAGATGACAACAAACGAATGTCAATTCTGCCATTCACAAGGAGCACCAGAGCCTGTTGAACAGGCAATTAAGGAAAACGGCTACTTTATCCAAAAGATGGAAGGCTGTCCTTAAACATTTTTTTCCTTTTTCTTAAAGAACATATTTTTTAGATAAATCAGTATAGAGATAATATGTCTGAAAACAAATATTCAAAGTGGACTGTAGAGGGAGACAAGAAAACAAAATGGATTTGCGGATGTTTCCAAACATCTGATAACTATTTCAAATTCTGTGATAAACATAATCCAACTTTACAAAAAGCAATTCAAGCTCAAATTGATGAATTAGATATGACTTTGATTGTAGAAGATTAGAATTTTAAAATTCTAGATTGCAATAATTGCGACAAATGCAGATACGAATACGATTGCAATTGTGTTAAGTAGTTTGATTACAGTGTTGAGTGCAGGACCGGCAGTGTCTTTGTAAGGATCACCAATAATATCACCTACTACTGCGACTTTGTGTACTTCAGAGCCTTTCTCACCTTTCATTTCAACAAGTTTCTTTGCATTATCCCATGCACCACCAGTATTTGCCAAGTGGTATGCTAGTAAAATTCCAGTAACAACTGAACCCATTAGTAATCCAGCAACTGCTGTTGGACCTAGTAAAATTCCTAAGATAATTGGAGCAATAATTGCAACAATAGCTGGTTTCCATAACTCTTTGATTGATGCAACAGTAGCAATATCTACACATTTTGCATAATCAGGTTTTGAAGTTCCTGCAAGTATTCCTTCATCTGCTTTGAATTGACGTCTAACCTCATCAACCATTTTTCCTGCTGCACGTGATACACCATTGATTAGTTGACCTGTAATGATAAATGGAATCAAACCACCAATTAGTAATCCAACAATGATTGCAGGATTTGTTAAACTATAATCTAAATCTAAAACACCCTCAAATACATGAGCAGCCTCAAATTGGAATGCTTGAATCATGGCCAATGCAGCTAAAGCAGCACTTGCAATTGCAAAGCCTTTGGTAACAGCCTTTGTTGTATTTCCAACTGCATCAATTTCATCAGTTACTTTACGATTTTCTTCGCCCATTCCAGTCATCTCAACAATTCCACCTGCATTATCAGCAATTGGACCAAATGCATCAATACTTAGAACAATTCCTGCTAAACTCAACATTGCCATTGCAGTCATTGCAGTTCCAAAGATTCCATAAAGTACTGGGTCTGCACCTTCAGGTGCTGCTGCAGATGCAATACTGTAAGATACTATAATTGCAACAACTAATGCAATCATGAATGGTCCAGTAGATTGCATGCCTTTGATAATTCCCATTAATGTTAATGATGCATAACCCCATTTTGCAGAGTCTGCAATTTCATTAACTGGTTTTTGTTTGTAACTGGTATAGTAGTCTGTAATTTTTTGAATAACCGGAACAAGAATAACACCGATAACAGTAGAACCGAAAAGAGCGTATGATGCAGGTGTATCTCCAATGAATTGTGTGATAAAGACATAGTTCAATCCAATTGCAATTGCTGCAGATACATAGAACGAACGATTCAGAGGTTTCATTACATCTGTAATGTTCTTTGAACCAACAATGACAACGCCAATGATTGATGCAATCATTCCTGATGAACCAATTAGAATAGGATAAAGGAAAAAGTTTGGTGCACCAATTAATGCTGCAATAAGTAATGCTGCAAGAATTGTTACAATATAAGATTCATAAACATCAGAGCCCATTCCGGCTGCATCACCAACATTGTCTCCAACATTATCTGCAATGGTAGCAGGGTTTCTAGGATCATCTTCTGGAATATTTACTTCAACTTTTCCTACCAAGTCAGCACCCATATCTGCTGCTTTTGTGAAAATTCCACCACCAATTCTAATGAATAATGCGATAAGGCTTGCTCCAATTCCAACACCTGCAATTGTGATTGGATCTGGATAAATTAGATAAAGACCAGTAATTGCTACTAGGGCCATTGCTGGAACTGCAAGACCAACTGTTGCTCCACCTCTAAAGGCCATGGCAAATGTCTGTCCAAGACCACTACCACTTAGATTTGCAGCTCTAACTGCTGCTTTTACTGTAATTTTTAATGAAATAATTCCTGCAACTGCTGAAAGTGCTGCACCTACTGCAAATGCAATTCCATTTGAAGGAGTCAAGAAAATACCAATAATCAAAGTTAATGCAATAGCTACTGGAACAATAATTTTCATTTCTCTCTTTAGAAATGCAGAAGCTCCTTCTTTGACGGCGTTGGAAATATCCATCATTTCTTTTGTTCCTGCTGGCTGTTTTACAATCCATGCAACCAAGCCACCTGCAACTAAAAATGATGCAATTGCTGCGATAAAGGGCAGAATTTCAGCTATTTCCATGTTATACTCGCTTGCCAAATCCTAGTAAATATAAATCAAATAGCAGAGATCTTGCTTCTTTTTCTATAAGGTGGAAATGTTTTTCCTCTAAGTCCTTGCCTCACTAATTTGTTGAATCTTTTCCCATGAGCAAGATATGGAAATCGCATATGGATCAGTTCATGAACAAGAGTATTCTCCAGAGTTTTTTCATCAGGTATTTTTCTCACATTTATGAAAACAAGATTGTGAAGAAGATATGAAACCCCATAATACTTGTATGCAGAAGTACGTCTGCCTTCAGTCATTTCTTTTGGAGCATCTAAGACTTCCTTTGTAGTCAATAGGATTTGTGGTTCAGGAATTGAGAAACGATTCGAGTAAATACCAACTTTTTCTAAAATTTGTAACTTAAGATCAGGATCTAATTTCACAATTCTTTGTATTGAAATCTGCGTTTATCTTGAAATGTCAATTCTTGTGAGAAATTTAGTGTATTTTGATTTGGTAAATTATGAATTAATAGGGTCAGAGGTTATGTGGGGTAATCATCAATCATACAGCCACCGTCTCATCACACCCCGATTATTCCATTAAATCAAGTAGACTTTGTGCTTTATTTCTAATTTCTGGAGTAATTTTGACTATTACCAATCCTTCATTTGGCTGACCATACATGACAACAGAATTTTTAGGTGCATGAACACACACTGGAAGGACTAAAAGATCTTCTTCACCATTTACAAAAAGTCTTACTGGCGAACTCAAGGTAAATGCTTTTTTGATTATAGAGATACTTTGAGAAGTAATTTCTGCTGCAGGATTATCAACAGTCAGTTCAGTTGCATTTTCTAATTTTGGAGGATCTCTTTTTTCTCGTTTCTCTTGACCATCAATAATTTGTAAAGAGGGAATCAAATCAAAATTTATCATTTTTTCAGTGGTTCTATCACCAACTGTGATAAGATACGAATTTTCTGAGAGGTGTTTTTGAATTTCACTTTTTTGAGTATGATTTTCAAGTAAAAGCACTCCTAGAGGAATTTTCATTTGGTCTCTAAGAGATTCAGGTAATTTCACAGGAATCGAAATTAGTTTGTACTTGCCTCTGGTGCTGGTTCTTCACCAGAACTTTCAGATTCCATCTCTTCTTGAAGCTTGGCTGCAATAATACTACATTGCGCTGCAATATTTTTTGCACTTACTCTAAATGCTTCTGCACTTGGAGAATCAGGATTTGTAATCATAATTGGTTTACCTAAATCAGAACCTGCCATGATTCCAGAATTCAATGGAATTTCACCTAAGAAAGGCATGTTAAATCGTTCACTGATTTTCTTTGCACCACCTTCACCAAAGATGTAGTGTTTGTCATCACAGTTTGGACAAACAAAGTGACTCATGTTTTCAACAACGCCAATAATTGGGACGTTTAATTTCTCAAACATTGAAACTGCTTTGACTGCAACATCACTAGCAACATCTTGTGGAGTTGTAACTACTAGAATTCCTGTGATTGGAATAGTTTGTGCAAGAGTTAATGGAATATCACCAGTTCCAGGAGGTAAATCTACAATCAAGTAATCTAATTCAGACCAATTGGTATCTACAAGGAATTGTTTTAAAATTCCAGAGATAATTGGGCCACGATAAATTGCTGCTTGGTTTGATTGATCTGCAAAGAAACCAAATGACACAACTTTTAATCCGTTTGAATCAGCAGGTTGTAATTTATTTTCTTCAACTTCCATGAAACCATCTTTCATTCCAAGCATTAGTGGAATACTAGGTCCATAGATATCTGCATCAAGTAAACCTACTTTGGCTCCAGATTGAGACAATGCAAGAGCTAAGTTTAATGAAACAGTTGATTTACCGACTCCGCCTTTTCCACTTGCAACACCAATTATGTTTTTGACAGTTTTCATTCCAGTGTCATCATCAAGTGAACGACCTTCCATGACTTTGGCAGTCACATTCAAATCAAAATTCTTCAAGTCAGAAAGTTCAGCAACTGCTTTTCTAACATCATCTTCAATTTCTACATTGAAAGGACATGCAGGAGTTGTTAATTCTAAAGTAAATTTGAGATTACCATCATTTAGTTCTAAATCTTTAATCATACCCATGGATACGATGTCTTTTTTCAAATCAGGATCAATTACAGTACTAAGTTTTTCAAGGACTTGATCGATTCCAACCATTGCGTCAAAAAGTCAGTCTACTTTATTTAAACATAATTCAGACATCTGTAGAAATTCGCATTAATTTCAAAAATAAGAAAAAACTTTGGATTTTTGAGCCTAAAATCACCTAAACATTCATAAATTGAAATTCGAGAAAAACTGTACATTTGTTTTCTATATCTACCCTAGTTGATGTTGTTAGGATTCCTCCAAGCTTATTTGGAACTACACTCAAAAAGGC
>Ga0209992_10002813_pt1 | contig 15396 bp, 15 predicted proteins | sample 2SBtaG_2_FD_182564 | JGI IMG/M metagenome (GOLD analysis project Ga0209992, IMG submission 182564) | Deep subsurface microbial communities from Kolumbo volcano to uncover new lineages of life (NeLLi) - 2SBTROV12_ACTIVE470 metaG (SPAdes)... | ecosystem: Environmental > Aquatic > Marine >... | reverse complement strand
TCAGCTCTCGTCGGTGACCAGCGCCCTGCGCAGCCTCGGACTCGGTCTGCTCGACGAACATCTCCACAACTGCGTCAACGACGCCAACGAGACCGACGAGGCCCTCCGCGACCACAAGATCGCCGACGCCGTCGGCGCGATCGAACGCCTACTGAGGGTATGAGGTCGGCGTATCCGGGCTAGTACGGATCCGACTGGATCTGCCACACGATCAGTCGCACGAGGAAGGAGCTGGCCACAGCTACCGTGATCGCGATCGTGAACAGATCTGCACCCCACACGGCCCACTTCATGACGATCAGCGTCTGCAGGAAGGCAAGCGGTACCCATATCCTGTACCACAAGCGATCAAACCACATAGTGCAACTGTGATGGAGAATCGGTTCTTGCGGTAGGGGCCAAGGGCCCTGATTCGGAGCTTCCGTCAAGCCGGTGAACTCACGAGGACTGGCACAGGGACCCTGTCCGCGATGCGGCGGATCTGACGCTGACCGTCACCCGAGCGGCTGCGTGCGACGACGATGAGGTGGTGGGTTGTGTCAGCGGGCTCGAAGGGAGGAGTCCGAGTCAAGTCCCGGAGCGCACCCACGGTGCCGATCGGATCCCTGAGCACGAGCGATGCCGCTCCCTCTTCGTCGAGTCCCTGCACGAGCCGATCGAGGTACTCCGCCTCATGCCAACGGAGGCCGCTCTCTGGAGCTCCTCGGAGCGGTTTGGGTTCGCTCCGCGCCACGGCCGTGACCTCGAGATTGGACCCGAGCATCTGTGCGGCGCGCTGGGCGAATGGCAGCATGGCCTCGGACTCGCTGGTGCCGTCCACCAGGGCGACAACGGTGTCGGGCGACCAACGGCATCGGCGATGCGATGCGCCTCGGAACTCACGTCCGACGATGAGCAGTGGATCGGGGGCGGACCGCAGCAGTTCTGCGGTGACCGAACCGAAGAGCGATCGCCCCAGCGGTCCTCGACCGTGGCTGGCGATGCAGAGGGCGGTGGTGCCGGTTTGCGATGCGACGTCGAGCAGCCCTTCAGCGGGGGTCCGAGCGGCAAGCGATCGATCGATACACCCGTTGGCAGCGTTGCTCGATGGCACATCCGGCGCCGTGATCTTCACTACTTGAGCGGGCAGCCCGGCTGCAGCCGCGAACGCCCGACCGACCACAACGGCGCGCCGGGCGAGGTCGGACCCATCGGTTCCGACCAGGATGGTCTGCATCGTCGGATGGGGGCTGGAATTCACGGCTGCACCGCCTCTTGTGCTCTGGTGGCTCCACCTTGGGCACAGAGATCGCTCGTCGATAGAGGCGGAGGTCCTCGGTGTAGTGACAGCTGTAGCGCTGAGCCGATCATCGGGACCCGCTCGTTTCGAAAGACCGGTCACGTCAGCCGATCTGTTGCCCGCACCCGCCGAGTTGTCGCCCGCCGAGTCGGGTCATTGGACCCTTGGCTCACATCGGTGGGTCCCTCAGACTGAGGACGCACATATGAAGGAGACTGTGATGGCTGACGCGACGTATGCAGTGAGTGAGATAGTTGGTACGTCTCCCGACGGGGTTGACGCCGCGATGAGGAATGGCCTGAAGAAAGCCGCCGAGTCATTGCGGAACCTCGATTGGTTCGAGGTAACCGGTATCCGCGGCCACCTGGGTACCGACGATGGAACGGTGCAGCATTTTCAGGTCACGCTCAAGGTCGGGTTCCGATACGACAACTGAGCGACCTGTTGCATAGCGATGGCAAAGTCTGCGGTCTGGTAGGGAACCTGGCGATGTCGGGGAATCTCGACGGCAACCATGATGCTTTGACGCTGCGCGCCATTCTCGGATTTCAGGCCGCTGAGCAGCCGTATTCTCGAGTCGAGCGTCGCGGGGACATCGACCTCGGTCTCCCCAGATCGCCGAGTCCGCGCGCGGACTCGATGGCCCGAGTGCGGAACGGGTTCGGTGGATGGTCACCGCAGCACGACGTACGCACAGGCGCCGATGATGCGTGGCATGTCAGGCGACGACATCCACGGCCACCGACCGACGCCACCCCTTGGTCGGGTGGTCGGGCGGGCTCTGCCACCTGTGCCGGCGGCGAGGAAGTCGGGACCTAGGACCCTAATACCCCTACCCCCGTCCCCCTAATGTCCGGGTGGTGGGACCCGGTCGGGCCCGAGACAACAGAGGAACTACTGATCATGAAGTTGAAATTCTTCGCGGTAGCCGCGGCTCTGGCGGTCATCGCCGCAGCCTGTTCGAGCGGCGACTCGACGACAGCGGGCGACTCCGCGACGGACACCGCTGAGCCGACGGTATCGACGTCGGACAGCGATGGGGACGAGGGTCCGGTTCGAACCATTGCCGCGGTCGCGGCTGACGGGATCACCGTCGACGGTGATGCCGCCGACTGGGCCGATGTGGAGGGTCTCGATATGACCCTCGAGGCGATCTCTGATGAGTCGGTGGAGTCACACGACGCCACGGTCAAGGTTGCCCACGACGGCACCGATGTCTATGTACTTTTCCAGGTCGACGACGACTACAACTTCGATCCCGAGGATGGTCACCTTTCGGGAGCCGCGGCTGTCCAATGGGCGATCGACTCCGCTGCGGCCGAGCACATGGGTGCCGAGGACGATGACCGTGACACGAGCTTCGGCATGGTCGACATCTGGCATTGGGAGCTCGAGTGCGCAGCCGGTGAGCAGACCGGTGGTGCGGTGTCGGAGCCTGGCGTCGACCACGACCCGGGCAACGACAGCGCCTGCAACTTCGACGACGAGTGGGCGACGATCCCGACCGAGCGTGAGGATGACAACACTGACACGGGCGAGAACAGTCTGCTCGGCGTGTGGACCCACACCGCTTCGACGGCTGACGAGGCGGGGACCTGGACCTTCGAGATGAGCCGTCCCCTCGACACCGGCGACAGCCAGGACGCCCAGTTCGCGATGGGTTCGACGGCTAGGCTCGCTGTTGCCTACTGGGACGCCGACAACGGGCCCGACGGCTGGGAGGACGAGGGTCACGTGCAGAGCGCCAACCAGGGTTGGATCGAGGTGGCGTTCTCATGACGGACGCGGCGCCGAGCGGGTCGGGCTCCGAGCCACGCCTCGCCCGGCTGCCGGCACCGCTCAAGGCGGCGGCGATCCTCGTCTATTTCGGGGTCGCCGCCGCCTGGTTGCCGTCGAAGGTCCTGCAGACGACCACGATGTCGGAGGCCTCCTCCTGGGTCGCGGACACCGTCGGCGTGGTGATCTGGTTGGTCGCGGTGGCGGTTGGGTTCGTTGGGCTGCGTGTCGCGCAGCGTCGCGGGATCGTTTGAGCTGCCATGGAACCACTCTCGTATTTCGATGAGAACATCCCGTGTCTGGCGGCGTGTCCGGTGCACACCAACGCCGGCGCCTACGTTGCAGCGATTGCCGATGGCCTCGACGAGCAGGCATACCTCACCGCTCGACTGCCGAACCCGTTCGCGTCGGTGTGTGGGCGGGTGTGCGCCGCTCCGTGTGAAGACGCGTGCCGCCGAGGGCAGATCGACGAGCCCATAGCGATTCGTGCGCTCAAACGTTTTGTCACCGAACAGTTCGGCGCCGAGGCCGGTGAGGCATCCCGGTGGGACGCAGTCGATGCCCCGGCTGCCGTGCAACGCGGCGAGCGCGTCGCGGTGGTTGGCGGCGGCCCCGCCGGTCTCGCCGCGGCCCATGACCTGCGGCTGCTCGGCTACTCGGTGACGATCTTCGAGGAGTCCACCGTCCTCGGGGGCATGATGCGCCTCGGTATCCCCGAGTACCGCCTCGACCGTGAGCTCCTCGATGCCGAGATCGCCTCGATCGTAGGGCTCGGGGTCGAGGTCCAGCTGGGCACCAGACTGGGCCGAGATGTCACCCTCGAGGCGCTGGGAGCGGACTTCGACGCCACGTTCCTCGCCATCGGCGCAACGAAGGGCCGCGATCTCGACATCCCCGGCCACGACGCCGACGGCGTGTTTCGCGCCGTTGAGTTCCTGCTCAACATCAACCAGGGGTTCCACGTCGACATCGGCGATCGTGTGGTGGTGATCGGTGGAGGAAACGTCGCGCTCGATGCGGCCCGAACCGCGCTCCGTGCCGCCGCGTACGACGAGGCACAGGGCCGGTCGGGCCCGGACGCGGCTCCGACGTCGGGAGCCGATGTAGGTGTGCGTGACGCGGTTGACGTCGCCCGGACGGCGATGCGGGCGGGCGCCACCGAAGTGCTGGTCGTGTCGCTCGAGAGCGAGACGGAACTGCCCGCCTCGCGTCAGGAGCTGGAGGACGCCCGCGACGAAGGTATCCGCTTTGCCCATCGCCGGGGACCCGCCCGCATCGTCGTCGAGAACGGCACGGTGAAGGGGCTGGAGACGGTGGGTGTCAGGTCGGTGTTCGACGCCGACGGGCGCTTCGCTCCGACCTTCGACGAGGACGACCGGCTCGTCCACGGGGCCGACACGGTCATCCTCGCGATCGGTCAGGCCGTCGACCTCGACGCCATCGAGGGCACCGCGCTCGAGATCTCACCGCGCCACACGCTCGGTGTCGACGACGCGCTGGCGACGACGCTCCCCGGAGTCTGGGCCGGCGGTGACGCGGCCCACGGCCCCCGTAACCTGATCGACGCGATCGCCGACGGACGCCGGGCCGCGGAGGGAATCCACCGGTCGCTCTCGGGTGATTCCGAGACCGCCCGCCCGGAGGGCCGGATGGTGGAACTCGAGCAGTTCCACCGACTCCGCGATGACTACGATGACCACAACCGGGTGAGCATTCCGATGATCCCGTCCGAGCGTCGGATCGGGCTCCGTGAGATCGAGCTCGGTCTCACGCCCGAGCAGGCGCGGTGTGAGGCGTCGCGCTGTCTGCGGTGTTTCGCAAACATTCTGCTCGACCCGTCTGCCTGCGTGCTGTGCGGACTTTGCGCCGACGTCTGCCCGCTCGATCTCATCTCTCTCGTTCCCGCCGTCGAGGTTGGCGGCGGTGAGGGCACGGCACTGCTCCTGGACGAATCGGCCTGTATCCGTTGCGGGCTCTGCATCGAGCGGTGCCCCCCAGATGCCCTGTCGATGGGCGTGTGGGAAGGCGTCGGCGTCGCGATCCCCGGGGTCAGTCGATGAAGGTCGGCGAACGGGTACGGGAGACGACGATCGGCCGATCGGTGTGGCGCACCCCGCCGGGCTCGACCCCTCGTGAGCGCGCTGCGCGTCACTGGGGGAGCTTCCTGCTCCACCTCTACCCGGTCAAGGTCCGCCGCTCAGAGCTCAAGCTCAAGGCGACCTGGTTCATGGGGGTCGTGGCGATCGCGCTGATGCTCTCGCTGATCGTGTCGGGCATCTACCTGATGTTCTTCTACGTTCCGCATCCGACAACCGCCTACGGCAACATCCAGGACATTCAGACGACGGTCGGGTTCGGCCAGTTCATCCGCAACGTCCACCGATGGTCGGCGCACCTGATGGTCCTCGTGGTCGGCATCCACATGGCCAAGGTCTTCTACCGCGGCGCCTACAAGCCACCCCGTGAGTTCAATTGGGTCATCGGTGTGATGCTGCTGATGACCACGCTTCTCATGTCGTTCACCGGTTACCTCCTTCCCTGGGACCAGCTCGCATACTGGGCGATCACCGTCGGTGCGAGCATGGCCGGCTTCGTGCCCTACGTCGGCGACACCGTTCAGGAGGTTCTGTTGGGCGGCCCGGTCGTGGGTGGCGCCACGCTGCTCCGCTTCTACGTGCTCCACGTCGCGGTTCTGCCCACCGTGATGGTGTCGCTCGTGGTGATCCATCTCTGGCGGTGGCGAAAGGACCGGATGTTCAGTGACGGGGCCGGCCCGACGCCGACAGCACCGGTGAGCCTCGACGGCCACCGCGTGCTCGGAATCGTCCCGGGCGTGCCGGGGGTGGGCGAGCGCAAGGTGCCCCTCGACGACGACGAGGTGCTGACCTCGCCGCACCTGCTCATTCGTCACGCCGTCGCGTCGCTGGTCGCGCTGCTGATCGTGTTGGCCCTCGCCCTCAGCTTCGATGCGCCGCTGCGCGCCATCGCCAACCCCAACGAGACCCCCAACCCCGAAAAAGCGCCCTGGTACTTTGCCGGGTTGCAGGAACTGCTGAGCCACCTCCATCCCCTGGTGGCGGGGATCCTCGTTCCCGCAACGCTGGCCCTCGGGTTGCTGTCGGTGCCCTACCTCGACCGCAACCCCGAGAAGGCCCTCGAACGGCGGCGGGTGGCGGTGTGGACCTTCAGTCTGCTGTTGATTGGCTGGATCATCCTCACCCTGATCGGATTCGCGTTCCGCGGGCCGGGCTGGCGCTGGGTCTGGCCATGGGACGAGTGGCACGGAGAGCTATGAGTGAATCGATCACCCGCCGAGCGATGATTGCCAAGGCCTGGAAGACCGGTGTCGGCCTGGCTGCCGCAGCCGGCATCTGGACCTCGTGGGACACGCTGCGGCCACGCAACACACAGGGCTTCGGCGGCAAACTCAAAACCATCGCCTCCTCCCTGGTCCCCTCGTCCGACGCGGTCGAGGTGCGCGAGGCACAGACATGGCTCACCACGATCGACGAACAGCCCGTCGCATTGTGGTGGAAGTGTCCTCACCTCGGATGCCGGGTGCCCTGGTGTGAGAGCAGCGGCCAGTTCGAATGCCCGTGCCACGGCTCGATCTACAACCGGGCGGGAGAACACCGCAGCGGCCCCAGCCCCCGAGGGATGGACCGATTCGCGGTCGAGATCGTCGACGACGTGATCGTGGTCGACACCTCCACGGTGATCGAAGGCCCACCGCTCGGCACCGAGACCATCGACGAGCCCGTTCGCGGGCCGTCCTGCGTCGGAGAGGCCTGAGCGACCATGGTGCTGGAGCGCGACGACCCCGAACTCGAAGCCTCGACCACGAGGTGGAGCCTCGTGGGAGTCGTCTTGCTCTGGGTCTTCGCGCTTGCGTTTCCGGCGTATCGCCTGATCGAGCCCAGCCGGCGAGACGACGCCCAGGCCGAGCGCCAGCTGCAAATCGGCGCGGTCGGAGCGGAGATCTATCAGTCGACATGTTTGTCCTGCCACGGGCAGTCCGGTAACGGCTCGATAGGCCCGGCCATCGGATCCGAGGAGTTCCTCTCGGCCACCAGCGACCAACAGATCGTCGACCTCGTAGCAGCGGGCGTACCGGGATCCCAGATGGCTGCCTACAGCGCCGAGTTCGGGGGCACCCTCACCCGCCCCCAGATCGACGCCGTCGTGGCCTACCTCCGCAACCTCGAAGACGGCGCTGCTTCGAACCCCGACTGGCGGTTCCCGCTCAGCGCCGCTGGCCTCGACGGCGAACAGCTTTTCCAGATGGCCTGCTCGTCGTGCCACGGATCCAACCTCGAAGGTATCGATGCTCCCGAACTCGGCCGGGGCTCGGACGCCGCCGACCTCTCCGACAACCGGATCCGCAAACGGATCACCGAGGGGAAAGACGAGATGCCGAGCTTCGCGGGCAGCCTCAGCCCGGATCAGATCGACGGTGTCATCGAGTATCTGCGCGAGGAACAAGGTTCCGGCTGATGCCGCGGGCGCGCTAGCGAGCGAGGACGTCCACCCTCGTCGGGTTCCGTCGGACGCACCCTCTGGGTGCCCGAAATTGTGTCGTGGCTGGTCATGCGGCGTTCCGGTATTCGTTGATGAGGCCGTAGCAGCGAGAGATCCGCACGATCTGGAGCGCTGACGAGGCAGCAGCGAGTCAGTCGATCTCCTCGCAGTTCAGGACCGTGTCTGTGCCTGACCCGGGTGAACATTCGTCGCTGTCCGGACCGCCATCGACGATGTCGCCGCCTCTCCCACCTTCGAGTTCGTCGTCGCCGATCCCGCCTCGAAGCTCGTCGGTGCCGCGACCGCCTTCGAGTTCGTCGTTTCCGGAGCCGCCGACGAGGAGGTCGGCGCCGCGTCCGCCTTCGAGTTCGTCGTTGCCTTCTTCTCCGAAGAGTTGGTCGGTGCCGCGTCCGCCTTCGAGGTCATCGTTGCCCGCTCCGCCGTGGGCGACATCCGGGCCTCGCCCGCCGTCGAACTCGTCGCTGCCGTCGCCGCCAAAGAAGACATCGGCGCCTCGCCCGCCGTGGGCAGTGTCGTTGCCGTCCCCTGCGATGATGAGGTCGTTTCCACCCCGACCGTGGATGGTGTCGTCGCCGCCGAAGCCGCAGATCACGTCGTCGCCGTCGGTGCCGAACAAGATGTCCGGACCCGACGTTCCCTCGATGGTGCAGGCGGGAACGGCGAACTGCCAGATTGACGCGTCGGTCGTGATCACGGTGATCTGGGCGTCGCCGTCTGGGACGGTGGTGTCGCGGCCCGAGACGCAGCCAACGATGCCTTCGGGCACGTCGACCGCTCCCGGACAATCAGTGAGCGCTTCACCGTTTCGCAACACGACGATGTCTTCGACCGGTGTGGCGGTGGCAATCGTGAACACGAGAACGAGCGGGTCCTCGTTCGTGGCCGGAGGTGCGGTGATGTCGACGCTCTGACCGTCGAGCTCGTAGCCACCTTCGAGAACACCTGCAGCGGAGGCTTCAGTGATGCTCACGCCGCCGCCCTGAGGTGATTCGACGCTGGTCACGACCGGATCGGATGGCGTTGGGTCGGTCCCTGTATTCGTGGAACCGCCAGCGGGAACGGTCTCCTCCACTGGTGGATCGGTGAGCACCACGATGTCGACGATGTCGCCGAGACCTGGCCCTCCGATGAAGGTGTGGGAGTCATCGGTTTGATCGAGCGCTCCGTTCGACTGAACGACGGCGCTGCACAGCCGTGGCTCGAAGTCGGAGAAGTTCATCTCGAAGTCCGAGTCGACCCAGTAGGCGAGGCCACTCGTCAACACGGACACATCCTCCACGTTGCGAGCGCACAGGTTCTGACCGGCTCCGCCGTTGTACCCGCCGGTACCGGTGTACCCGCCGAGGAACGCACCGGTGGTCGGATCGAAGTGGATTGCTCCGGCACGCAGCACGGGATCCTGGAATGTCGATGCTGCCAGGACGTTTCCGTCGGCCGTGAAGCTGAACCCGTTGAATGCGAACGACACGCCAGCGACACCAACCGACACGCTCGTCAACACCCCGGTTGCGAGGTCGTGGGCGAAGAACTGGTTCGTCTTCTCGGTGAAATAGACGACCCCGTCGCGGTACCAGATCCCATCTGCACCAGGACCCGGCCGCGCTTGTAGCACGGTGCCTGTCGCAGTGTTGGTGTCGTACTCGATGATGTTGCCGTTCTCGTCAGCGACGAAGTACACGCCGGGTTCGTCGTGCTTGACCGCTACACCGATCGGTGCGCCGAGGATCTCGTCGTCGGCGACGAGGAACAGATTCCCGGCGAGGAGGTCGAGCTCCCACAGTTGTGATGCGTCGATCCGAGTGAGGATCAGGCGGTTCTGGTCGATGAGCTGGACATCGAAGTTCCCTGGCCAGGGCAGTGGAACCCCGGCCAGGCCGGCAATCCCCGTGGCCTCCGGGTCCGTTCCGACGGGTACGACGGGAGGCGGAGATGTCAGCGCATCTCGGTCGATGAACCACAGCACCCCCTGCGCCGCCGAGAGGAGGACGTCAGCGCCGGTGAGGGGGAGCGGCCCGATGTCGAACGCGGTCGGCTCACCTGGAATGAATTCGGCGACCGTTTCGTCCCCGGGGGTTGCGTCGTTGTCGCTGATGGAGACCTGGGCGAAGTCGGCGCCGTCGGGGCCGAACTCTCCTTGTTCCGCGCACCCGCCGCCGGCGTTTGGCGTGGTGAAGAAGTCAGCTGACCAGGTGGGTGATGCCGGGTCGTTGTCGAAGATCTCGCCTCCGCAGACGGGTCCGCCGACGTTGGCGCGGACTTCGACACCGCCGGGGCGATCTCCGCTGGCGATGCCCGTGCCGTTGTCGACGCCGATGGTGAGCGGCGAAGCCATGGTGAGATCGCGCACGTCGGGTCCCACGGTGACGTTGATGATCGTTCCGCCCTGGAGATCGCAGCTGTACACGTTGAGGTCGACGAACATGTATCCGCCTCCGTCGGTGGTGGAGATCGGGTTCGGGAGAAGCGCGCAGTCGGGCCCGGCTCCGGTCACCGTCATGTTGACGTCAGTGTTCGGGGCGAAACCCTCGCCCTCGACCCAGTCGTTGTCCAGCGACGCGCGAATCCGAGGCGGTGGTACCGGCTCGGCAAGCGACGAGTCGCCTTCGCCGTCGATCGCCGCCGCGTGGCCCCCGACATTCGGGCCGAGACCCGATGGGCAGTCGCCGGAGAAGTCGACCTCCCACGACCCGACAGCGGGGTCTTGGTCGCTGGCGTTGTTGTCGGTGAATTGGATCCCCGTGCCGCACGTCTCTCCACCGACACTTACTTCGAAGATCGCGTGTGGGTCGTCGGGTAGCTCTCCCGAGGCACCTGCTGGGCTGTCGACCACCGTGATGGAGATCGGTTCGATCAGATTGACTGTCTTGGCTGTTCCCGAGGGCTGCCCCGTGACCGCGACGCGCATCGGTTCGGCGAGATCGACACCGTGTCCTGCGACGTCGGCGAAGAACGTTCCGTCTCCGTTGGTGGGGAATGAAGTGGAAGCGAGAACCTCGGTGCCTGGTGTCTCGGTCGGATCGGCCCACACGATGATGTCCACCGATGTATCACCGGGATCGAACCCGCCTCCCTGTACCCAGTCGTTGGTGATGCTCGCCTGGATTGTGGGCGGTGGCGTGGGCTCGGCGACGGCTTCGTCGCCTTGTGTGGCATCGGCGTCGGTGACCGACACCTGGGCGAAGTCGACGCCTCCGAAGTCTCCCTGCTCCTGGCAGCCGCCGCCGGCGTTTGGCGTGGTGAAGAAGTTGACTGACCACGTGGGCGACGCGAGGTCGTTGTCGAAGATCTCGCCTCCGCAGATGGGTCCGCCGACGTTGGCGCGGACCGCGAAGCCGACAGGTCGGTCTCCGCTGGCGATGCCCGTGGCCTCATCGACGTTGATCGTGAGCGGCGAGATCATGGTGAGGTCGCGGGTGAGGGCGCCGACGTTCACGCTGACCGAAGTACCTCCCTGGAGGTCACAGGCGAATGCGTTGAGGTCGACGAACAGCGATCCGCTGCCATCGGTGGTGGAGAGCGGGTTCGGGTCGAGGGCACAGTCGGGCCCCGCCCCTGCCACGGTGACGTTGACGTCAGCACTCGCGTCGAAGCCGTGGCCCTCCACCCAGTTGTTGGTGAGGGACGCGCGAATCGATGCGTGCGAAACAGCGTCTGCGGTCAGCGGTGGGACTACGACCGCGATCAGGGCGGCGAGCAAGACGGTCGCCAGTAGTGGACGCGCCAGCCGTCCGACCGCTTCGATGGGCCCACCGGATTGCCTTGCGTGTATCATCGTCCGTCCTCCCACTCCGTGGTTATTGTGACCCAAACATAGCGCACGGCGTTCGTTTCCTGGATGGCGAACAGGGCTGCGCATTGATCTTGACGACTTGGCCTGGCATCCCGTCGACTCCGACTTGGAAGGCGACGAAGAGCGCCCCACCCGACCATGACGCACCAAGGCGCTGAGGAGTTGAGAATGCGAAACACGACAGACCAGCGTTGCCGGCATACGCCCTGGTCAGCGGCCACGACCGAGTATCGGGCACCCCCAGGGGTACGGCGCCGCCGTTCTGGCTGGGGCCGCCGCTCGAGATCAACTCGAGCCAGGTCACCGGTACAGGCCGGGGCGTGGCTGGGAAGTTGTCGAGCCGTAGGCGGGTTAGTGGAGTATGGCTCGTGCAGTGTTTGACGGTGTGGTTGTAGCCGAGAGCGATGATGTCCGGGTGGTCGAGGGGATGACGTACTTCCCCCGTGCGAGCGTCCGGGACGGAGCACTGCTGGAGAGTCCGTCGACGAGCCGCTGTTTCTGGAAGGGCAAGGCCCGCTACTGGCACGTTGCGGGCGAGAGCGATGTCGCAGCTGATGCCGCGTTCGCGTACGAGCGGCCGTGGCCATTGGCGCGGCGTCTGGTGAGTGATCGGGTGGCGTTCTGGCGAGGTGTAGAAGTCCTCGACTGAGACCATCGGGCCGGGTCGTGTCAGGGTCGGCTGCGGCGGTTGTTGAGGGCCCAGAACGGGAGGGCGACGAGGAAGAACGCGCCGGCGATGTTGCCGATGGCGGCTGGGGTGATGCTCCATGTGATGGCTGGGCCCCAGCCCGGGCCGAGGCCGTCGGGTTGGGCGAGGGAGAAGTAGGCCATGTTGGCTGGGCTGTGGAGGAATCCGGCGGCGACGAAGGCTGAGACCATCAACAGCACGGGGATGTATTTGCCGATGATGGTGCGGCCCATGACCGCGAGGAAGGCGGCCATGCCGACGAGCCAGTTGCCCAGCGCACCGGAGAGCACGGCGCGGGCCCAGCCTTCGGTGCCGCCGATGGCGCGGTAGCGCATCTTGGCCTCGACGATCTCGGTGAGGAGGGCGTCGACGGCGGGGCTGTAGTCCTGGGCGGTGGTGATGGCGAGGCCGGTGAGGTAGGCGCCGGCGAAGTTGCCGACCGCCGCGAGAATCCACAGCCGTGCTGCTCTTCCGACGATGGCGCTCGGGTTGCCGCTGAGGAGGGTGGCGGGCATCTCGACGTTGACTTCGGTGAAGAGGAGGGTGCCGGTGAGTACGACGGCGAAGAATCCGACGGAGAAGCCGAATCCTTCGAGGAGGCGTTGGACGCCTTCGTTGTCGGTGCCGGTGGCGATGAGGGTGCTGAATAGGGCGCCGACGGTGATGAATCCGCCGGCGATCATCGATAGCACCATCACCTCGGTCGCGCTGCGGTTGGCGGCGCGTTGGGCTCCGGCTTGGGCCATTTCGGTCATGACCAGTTCGGGGGCGAGGAACTGGTTGTCGGGGAAGTCGATGTCGTCGTGCATAGGTCGGGTGCCGTCGGAGGGGTTGGGGCAGTCGGTCGTGAAGCTACTTGTGATCGGCGAGGTCGGCGGCGAGCTGGTGGAGGTGGCGTCGGACGTGGCTTTCGAAGGCGCTTCGGACTGGGGCGGCGAACAGCATGAAGCTCCAGAGGCCGCCGCGTAGCGAGAAGGTGCCGGTGTGCTCGAGGGTGGTGAAGGTTTCGTGGGGGCGGAGATGGAAGCGTTCGTGGCAGGTGGCAAATGGACCGGCGAGGTGGTCGAAGGTGACACCGTCCGGAGCGAACGCGACCAGCTCGGTGGTGCGGTAGGGGAAGACGCCGGCTCGTCCGGCGAATCGGCGGACCAGGCGATCCTCGGAGGCAACCAGGACGTCAGGGCTGTCGCGGAGTCGTGTTTGGAGGAGCTCGATGATTGTGTCGGCCGTTGCGGTGGTCTCGACACGGTCGGGCCGCAGCGCCACCTTCGGGTGGAATTGGAGCCCGGCGATGGTGGCGAGCGCGGCGAGGCCAGTTCGAGTCGGCACTCTCATTGCGCCCTCTCCACGGGGGTGCCACCGGCTGGCGATGACCCATAGCGAGGAGCCCTCCAGCGGCCGTCGATGCAGTCGTCGATCCGGTCGTGTTTGGTGAGGTCGGCAGCGGCGTGGAGCATGTTGTCGGCAAAGGTGGTGGCGCCGACAGCGAGGCGCTGGATGATGCCGGTGATCCGATGGGCGGTCATGTGGGTCTCGCAATGTTCGGTGTCACGGGCGTTTGCCTGGCCGGAGGGGTGTGGCGGGCGCGTGTGCTGGCGGGACCGAGTTGGGCGGTTCGGCCCCGCCAGCGGGTGGGGAGGTGGTCGGCTCGCGTGTTCCGTTGCCGGCCATCTCGAAGTGGCCCGTGTGGGTCAATGGGTGTGGCCGTGGCTGGCTGCGACTTCGCGGATGCGAGTGGCTTGGAAGCGCAGCACGTCGATGATGGTTGCAAGCCCGAAAGCGATCCCGGTGAGGTAGGTCACGACGCCGAGACGGCGGAGCCCGGAGGCGGCAGCACCGGCTTGGGCACTGTCGATGAGGTCGGCGGGGTTGGTGCCATCGAAGGCGCCCGCAGCGACGAAGTTGGTGGCGACCCCGGCCGCCATGACCATCATGCCCATGATCATGAAGCCGAGCATGGCCTTGGCTGTGGCCGGCATCTTCAGGGTCTGGACCTGGCCGCCGGCGGTTGCCTGGACTTCGCCCCCTCCTGTGCGGAACTCACCCAGAATGCGGGCGACGGCGAAGGTGATGGCGGCGAACACGCCGAGGAATCCGACGAACATGAACCCGGGCACCAGATGACCGAGCGTCTGAAGATCGTTGACCTCGGCGCGGTCGGTGCCGGCTTCGATGATGGCCAGCGTGAACCCGGCCGTCCATCCCATGAGCGCCATGGCAAACATGGGCAGCCAGAGCTTGCGTCCCATGCGTTGGGGCAGGTTGTAGCCGAGGCTGGTGTCGGAGCCGACGACGTTGAAGCCATCGCTTCGGGTCACTGCTGTCGTTGGTGTCTTGGTTGGGGCTGTATGGAGTGCAGTTGTAGTCATTGGACTTCTTCTTTCTCGAGAGGTGGCGGCTCAGGCGCCGGTGCGAACGATGGACTTGATGCGGTCGAACTGGAAGGCCAACACGTTGGCGATGGCGACCAGGGCCAACACGACGCCGGCCAGGATCAGGCCGAGGGCGAGCTCACGGAACGGGCCGAGCCAGTTGCCCCACGCAGCGAACGAGGCGGGGTCGTCGGCGTTGCCGATCTGGACCAGGTAGAGGACGAACTGGGCGATCCCGGCCATCATCCCCATCATCATCAACCCCACGAACGCCTTGGCGGTGGCGGGCATCTTCAAGGTGGTGACCGGCAGGCCCAAGCTTGACTGGACCTCGCCGCCGCCCTCACGCAGTCCGGCAAGGATGGTGCCCAACAAGAACGCGATCCCGGACAACAACAGCGCCTCGCCCAAGAACTCGACGCCTTGGGTGAAGGCGGCGGCTTGGCGGAAGCTCTCGGTGCCCGGGGTCTTGTCGGCCCACACCCAGGAGCTGATCAGCCCGGTGGTGAGGCCTATGGCTCCCATGGCCAGCATGGGACGCCACATCAGCCGGGCCAAGCGATGAATCGGCAGCAGCTTCGGTGGCGCGTCGGTGACGGTCGCCGCGCCCCAGTCGGTCTTCAAGGTGCCCGTGGCCGCCCGCGTGCCGCCGTGGCCATGCAGGGTGGCGAGCGAGCCCTTGATGGCATCGACGCGGAACCACAGTCTGACGACGATGCCCATCAAGATCACGGCGATGGCGAGCTTGACCACCCCGAAGGAGAAGATGGACAGTCCGAAGGTCCAGGCCAATGTCTCTCGGTAGGAGTCTGTGGCGTCGATGTTGCCGGCAGCGGCGAAGTTGCCGATCACTGACACCACCGCGCCCATCATCCCCACCAACGCGAGGCCCAAGCCGACGGTGCGATACCGCGACCGGGCGTTCGGATCGGCCCCCGATGGTGGTCGAGCT